>Ga0081520_100398_pt1 | contig 18709 bp, 17 predicted proteins | sample HotLakmasection1_FD_70988 | JGI IMG/M metagenome (GOLD analysis project Ga0081520, IMG submission 70988) | Hypersaline microbial mat communities from Hot Lake, Washington, USA - Section #1 (SPADES assembly) (version 2) | ecosystem: Environmental > Aquatic > Non-marine Saline and Alkaline >... | reverse complement strand
TTCACTCGGCGCTGGGCTATCTCACCCCGGCTGAATATGAGCAACATTGGTTGGCTCGCCAACCACAACCACTGTTAGAATAAGCACAGGCACTTTTGTGTCCAGCTTTTGGGGGGCACTACATTGTGCTAGATTATCCAATACCTCTGCTCCGCCAACTGCGCTGGCATCATTGGCAGGTGCAGATGAGATTCTTAGGTGATGCAACAATCATATCACACAAAGTGAAAATTACAGGTGCACATAACATATCTATTGGAGCAGAGACATCAATTACAAATCGCTGCATTCTCAACGGAGTCGGTGGAATTACTATCGGCAACTATGTACTGATCGGATACGAGACTATAATAATGACTTCGATGCGAAATCATGGAAGCGTAGATAAACCTATAAAATACCAAGGCTCACAGCTTAAGCCAGTAACTATTGAAGACGATGTGTGGATTGGTGCGCGCTCGATAATCTTGCCAGGAGTTACTATCTCAAAAGGAGCAATAATAGGAAGTGGTTCGGTAGTGACGAAGAATGTCTCTCCATATACCATCGTAGGTGGAGTTCCAGCTAAAGTCATAGGACACCGCGGTCACAATCATGAAGCTTTAGGTAAATGAAGAAACGTATCTTGTTCGTCTCATATACTGCAGATTGGACGGGACCAACTAAAAGCTTATCACTACTCTTGAGACATCTGCGTGCTACCTTCCAAGTTGCAGTCGTTGCGCCGGGTGAAGGACCATTTATACAGTATCTAGCAGAGAATAATATTCAGTGTCATACGGTTTCAAATCTCACCAAAAGAGCAATTCCTGCACTTTCGCAAATAATCCGTCGTGAGAAATTTGACCTAATCTACGCTAACTCAACACACGGTAGTTCACGCAACGCTTTAATCGCAGCGAAACTCGCTGGAAACAAACGCTTCATTTGTCATGTTCGTGAAATGGGCTGGAACAAGACATGGCGAGCATTAGGGTACCTGCAATTTGCCGACGCCACAGTAGTGGTTTCAGAGGCTGCAGCTAATTCAATCGCACGGTTTACACGCGAGAAACTACGTTATGTGATCCACAATGGCATCTCTCTAGACGATACCATGCCTGAACGACCGTACGCTCGCACGCACTTGATAAACACATCACACCTTCCAAGTGAAAGTCTGGTGCTGGTGAGTGTTGCTCATGTTACGCCACGTAAAGGACAACACTACCTAATTCAGGCATTCGCGAAAGCAGTCAAAAAATTCCCTACTGCCAAACTAATACTTATTGGTAGCACTACCCGCGATTCGACTTATACGGAATTCATCAAAGATATGATTAGAGAATATGCCCTGTCTCACTCCGTCCAGCTACTAGGTTTTAGAGAGGATGTCGGACTCTTGCTTAGAGGTGCGGATATTTTTGTTCACACCGCAATCAGAGAGCCACATCCACGGGCGTTACTTGAGGCTATGCTAGCACAGTTACCAGTTGTAGCATTTGGGGTTGATGGCATTACCGAAACGGTAGTAGACGGCGAGACAGGCTATCTTACGCCACCTGGAGATCCTGAATCTTTAGCGCGACAAATTTGTGCCCTTCTTGCTAGACCCGATTTGCGTGTGGCATTTGGAATGGCCGGGAGTAGGCGTGTACATGAGCACTTTCTCGCGTCTTCAACTGCCAAGAGAGTCGCTCATGTAATTTCAGAAGTTCTGGACGCCCACACATTATGATGCACTATGGATAAGCGTCTTTGGTTTACCATTGAAGACAAGTTCCCAGCGCATCTTCGCTAAACTCAATATGGATAGAACACATGAAACAGACGGATAGTGGGCATGACACAAACGTCAGATAAGTTAGACGATTTTTCTACTATCAAAGTATAGAATATGAGGATTGCAGAGAAATGAGAAAAGCTCGTACATTAATAATTGGTGGAGGGCCAAGTGGGCTCTCATTGGCCTACAGACTTCAGGGAGACACACTTATCCTCGAAAAAGAGAATCGAGTAGGAGGATTGTGTCGATCGATTATCGTTGACGGTGGCGTATTTGATATAGGCGGGCACTCGTTTCACACACCGCACCCTGAAGTCTACGATGTGGTCAACAGCCTATTGCCTGATGGTCTTTATATGCAAAAACGCGAGGCACGCGTCTATAGTCATGGGAAAATGATCCCATATCCGTTCCAGAAGTATTATGACCAGATCCCAGTAAAGAAGATTGTGGAAGAATGCGAGCTAGGCCTTCAGAATGCAATCGGTGGAGCAGAAAATGCAGAGAACTTCGAAGACTATATCGTTCGCAAATTCGGACACGGAATCGCTAAGCATTTCATGTTACCTTACAATCAGAAGCTGTGGGCCTGCGATATTTCTGAGATCTCGACTGAATGGACGTCTGAGCGGATAGCCAGTGCAAGAACTGATAAGGAAGATAGATTTGAAACAGAGGGAGGCAAAAGAAGACCGTTACAACCCGACACTTATGTCGGTTATCCTAGACATGGAGGCTTTGAACAGATCTTTTCGGCATTTGTCCCACATCTTCCTGCTATAGAGCTAGGTGTTGAGGTTGTCAACATTGACTCAAACGCGAAGATAGTGACTGCCAGCGACGGCCGTCAGTTCCAGTATGATCTTCTTGTATCCACCATTCCTATCCCTCTCCTAATGAAGCTGATAAATAATACGCCCATTGAAATGGTGACAGAGGCTAGCAAACTGCGGTACATGTCTCTAAACGTTATCATGTTACTTGTCAATAAGAGAGTAAATACGGATATACAGCGTATTTACGTAGCAGATCCTCAGATTCCACCACACAAGATTGCTATCAATCATAATTCCTCGGATTTCTTAAGACGACAGTCGGTTCATGCCATAATGGGTGAGGTTTCATACTCTGACTCAAAGCCACTAGAGCGAGAAACATCCGTATCTCGTATGGTAGACTTTCTAATCGATTGCGGAATCATAAGCGGTTTGGAGGATATTGCTTGGACAGGCAATCATGATGTACGATTCGCATACCCCGTTTACACTCATGATCGCCCTTTCATTCTGAGTAAACTCAAATCGTGGCTGCGTGACTCCGACATATATACATTGGGCAGATTTGGCAACTGGGAATATGTCAACTCTGACAAATGCATTAAGTCTGGGTTTGATACAGCAGATATGCTCAAAGAAATATATGGCAACTGAACGACAATTGGACTTCAGGTAATCTGGCAATCACGCAGAAAAATCCAGAGTATTCCCAAAACTAAGGCCGGCGCCCACTCAATTAACGTTGTGATTACTCCAAGAAAAGTGTGTAGTTTTCTCAGTTAAAATGAATTGTAATTAATAGGAAACAAACACCATGTGTTAGAAGGCAGCTACACAGAGGAACAAAAGAGCCAGGCATTGCGGCTGCTGGAGAGAAGTGGCGCATAAGTGGCCATGATCGAGGGTGCGTTTAGGCTGAGTGCGGATCTTCACAGTGGCGTAAGCGCTTCCAGGTCAACTACGCTAGCAATATGTTCGAAAGCAGCAAGGTAGAACAGCTCAAGCTGAAAGTGCCCGAGGCTAAGCGGGAGATGGCGCACGTGCGAATGTAGCGTGAGATCAGGAACAAACAGTGGGCATCTGCCTTCGATTACCTGATGGGCCTTTACAACCGCGAACGCAAGCACTATGCACTAATGTAGCTGAGTACAGTGAAATATGCGCGACAAAAACTCTGAAACCTGGCACTCTACAAAAACTGGGGTATTGCCAACGTGTCTGAAATCGATCTCTTGCTATCATCCCTCTATTTCTTTCCTGCATATTCTGGTCCATCTGTACGCTTCCGGCACTATGAAAGGGGTTTTTTGGAACGAGGAATACGAATGCGCGTATTTTCAAGTATAGCCGAAAGCGAAGCCTTGATCCCGGTTGGACAGCTGGTAGCACCAGAAAGGATCGATGGTCACATCTTGATGGAAAGAGTGTGTATACCTAATACTGGATCGTATCGTAGAAACACAATATTCACAAAGGCTGTAGTCGAATATTGCCAGACTACACCGCCTCAGATTCTGCATCTTCTGACGCTGTCCCAGTGGTCGTTATTTCAGCTTCGTTCACTGCGCCGCTTAGGTATACCAACCATTTATACGCATACAATGCTGGGGCAGCTTTCAAGCAATCCATTGAAACGGAGATTGCAGGTAGTCTACTGGCGACTACCATTCTCAATGGTCGATTGCGTTGTAACAAGTAGCAGAACCATGCAGCAAGAGTTAATTAATTTGGGAGTTACCACACGGATAGAGATAATCCCAAATGGCGTGGACACTAATCGTTTCAGACCTCTCAAAAATGAAGCAGAGCGTAGCCAGCTTCGCAAATCACTGCAATTGCCAAAGACGGGGGAACTTGTAACGTTTGTTGGATCGCTATCGTACCGCAAAGGGATAGATGTGTTGTTGGAAGCATGGACGCTGGTATCGCAAGAATATCGTAATGCCCATCTAGTCTTGGTTGGACCACGATTTGAAGACATCCGTTCTCAAGCTCTTAAATCGCCATTTGAGGCTAGGCTTCGAGATCTCATTGCCACACTTGAGGCGCAAGAGCAAATCGTTCTTACTGGCGTCACGAATAAAGTTGAGGATTTTTTGCGTGTTGCGGACCTGTTTGTATTCCCATCACGTAGGGAGGGTATGCCCAACGTAATACCTGAGGCCTTTGCTTCGGGCACGCCTGTAATCATGACCCCTTTCGCTGGTTTACCCGAGGAATTTGGAGTAGCAGGAAGACACTATGTGCTGGTTGACCGCGATCCAAAGAGTCTAAGTAACTCGATACTCGATATGTTACGAGACCGTGAAAGACGGCACGCAATCGCTAAGAATGCTGTTGATTACTCAAATTCCAACATGGCTGTTCAAAACAGCCTCGACCGCTACTCCGAACTATACCGAGAACTATTACAATCAACCTCATGATGATCGGGTAGGCTCACATCGTGTATCATATGCAGAGAAATTCTAGCGATAAAATCGACAGCGTTAACACGATTCAGGCGTTAATTCTTGTATTCTTGTCCCTTCAGACATTTCTGGATATCGCTGGGATTCACTGGATATTTGTAGTTCTAGCGTTTATAATTGGTTTGTTTCAACCATATTATTCTTTACATTTACTTGTGGCCACTATTCCACTAGAGTTGATTTCAGTCACAGAGGCTTCAGTCACTTGGACACGATTAGTTGGAGTAGCAGTAGCTACTGGCTGGATAGCCAATCGACTTATGTCGAAAGCTTCTTTCAGGAAGGTAGATTTTGGCTTGAAGAGCCTTGGATCGGCCATCCTATTGGTTATTTGGGGTGGGATTTCGTCCATATACTTATCTTCGTCACTTTCATTCGAAACATATGTACTTCAGTATGTGCAACTGGTTGCGCTTTGCCTAATAGTTATAGACACTACGACAAGTAAAGACCATCTCGACCTGTTGATCCAAACACTTATACTCGCCACAATCCTCGCAGCAGTTCTGACCATTCGCGAATACTACTCTGCTTCCCAGCTCGTAGGAGCATTTTATCGTGCTGGAGACAATATAGCTGGTAATGAAAACAGAACCGCGACCACCTTTACAATCATGCTGCCTTTCGCCGCCTATTTGCTCAGAAGTTCTCGATCTCGTATGACATTATTTACCGGTCTGGCTGCCGTAATATTGTTGCCAATCGGAGTTGCGTTAACATTCTCTCGAACAAGCTATGTTCTCTTGATAATTGTGACTCTTCTAACAGTCATAGGTCTTAGAGGTAGAAACAGTAGGAATCTATGGTTGGGTCTATTGGTAGCGTTACTGGGTTTTCAGATCATTGTAGGCTATTTGGTTCCAAGAGAAATATTGACTGACAGAATTGATAGCATTCCCATCTATGTTGTAGAGCAAGATACTCGTATTGGCCATTGGCATGCAGCGCTGCTAATGTATGCAGACCACCCTCTCATTGGGGTTGGACTAGGCAATTTTGGTCTCTATTTTGTTGAGGATTACCAATTCAAAGTTAACCTGCCTCGACTTTTTACATCTGATCGGAGTCCACATAGTTCAATTTTTGGTATCATGGCTGAGTTAGGTACAGTAGGGATTCTATTGTGGGGCGCTCTGCAAATAAACGTTCTTAATCGCATATCTGAAAAACTTCAAACTAAAGTTGTCAATTCAGAATATAAATGGATATTGCTGACAATTTTTTTAGTATTGATTGTATACAACCTATATGGAGTCTTTACTGTTGTTGACAATCACAAGCTCTTATGGATTTGCTATGGATTCGCCTTGGCATTAGTTAATTTGATTGAAGAATCCAGCAACTAATTTGACCATCCACTCAATACGTCGAAAGAGCATTCAGATTTATGAAACCTCAAACAGAAGTTCAATGTAGGATGTAGAATGTTCTATGTAAACCCTGTACTATTTATCTGTTCATGTCAAGTTGGAGAAGTCCATTGCCTTTTTGGCATCTATGCTTAGCAGCTAGTTCTAGTTGGGGTTCCAAAGACATACGACATAGTGAACGGATGTCATATCCGTGATTGATGTTGCGTTTTTCACTTCGATCAAAACGGAACGCATCAAGCGATTGGCCGACCATATCGAAGAGTTTGGTGTGCGAATCCACATCTATAATCTGACAGAGCATCGCAATCCCCTGTATTTGCTTCGGATGATTTCTCAATTACCAAATAGCACTATATTGGCAACGCATGAAAGCCTAATGGTTCCTACCACTTTCCTTCTGGCACGTTCATTTGGTTATCGGTATGTCTACATTCAGAACGGCGTTCTGTGGAAAACTTGGGCCGATGCTCCTGCGGTGTATCGCAATTTGCGCACCATATTATTCAAACTCATTCTAAGAGAGGCAAGTTCAGTAGTTTGCAACAGCATATATCTTTCCAATGAGCTGAAGAGCTTTTATCCTCATGGTGAAGATAAGTATATTCCGATACACAATGCCATAGATATTCCAAAACCACTACCCAGTTCGGAAATGTTTGAATTTGAAGAAGGTTTTCAACACTTTGTAACTATGACCAATTTTGAGCATCCTAAAAAGTACGAGGGGCTTCTTCACCTGATTCGTGCAATTGACATATCAACCGCAGACAGGCCAGTCTTGCATATTTTGTCAAAAGTGTTAAGACATTCTGGATTGAGTAATCTGCACGATTTCCAAGGTAGAATGGAAGGCCTCGAAAGCAGAGTGGATTTGAGATTTTATCCAAATGCAGACGCAAGACGTTTTTTGAGCCCTGATATTAATTTCTTGTATTGCTCGTTGACCGGAGGAGATAGTTTCCCTCGCGCTGTTTTAGAGGCTCTAGCCCTGGGTGTACCATCTGTGATTGTTGAAACGAATGGATGCACAGAAGCAGTCTTCAATAAAGACATGGCACTGGTAGTGACACTAGATGAGTTTCAGATTAAGTATGGTATCGATCAATTACTCTTGTTTCCAGAGAAACGTTCAAAGATTATGTGTGCCGCGCCAAAGGGAATCAGAAGTCAATTAAGTTGGAGACAGATGGCAAAGAAGTATGCTTATATGTTCCACTCTTGTTAATCATCTTCCAGAGATTTTACGGCGACCTCTTTACTTCTTCCTGAAGAAGGTTAGCAATAGAACTCGCCTACTATATGCTCGCCTAGTTGGCGTTGAAGTAGGGGAACATTGTCGTATCTACTCAGCTGAATTTGGGAGCGAACCCTATTTGGTTTCAATTGGCAATCATGTCACAGTGAGCGGTTGGGTGACTTTCCTCACACACGATGGCGGCGTATGGGTGCTACGTCAGTTTGATCCTATGATAGAGTATGTGCGGCCCATTGTAGTTGAAGACAATGTGTTTATTGGTGCAAAGGCCATTATCATGCCTGGCGTTGTTATTGGATGTAACAGTGTAGTAGCAGCGGGAGCGGTAGTAACCAAACATGTGCCAGAAGGCGTCATAGTGGCAGGTGTCCCGGCCCGTATAATTTCTACGATTGATGAGTATAAGCATAAGCTTTCCGAAGGAACCAGAACAAAAGGTGCTAGTGCACTGGCGAAACGCGAGGCATTAATCGGCATTTGGGGAAAAACGCCAGCAGAACGCAAGAGACGTATGTTAGATACTGAAACAAACTGAGTTCAGAGATCATGAAGATATGCCGAGTATCACGTTTACACCCGCGTGAAGACGCGCCCGGCTCTGGACTGACGCCATATCAGCTCAGCAGTTACTTGCCCTGGGAATCAATTTACGTCACAAAGCGCTTTGACAGTCCGCCACTTGCATTTCCTGCGCATGTGCGTCCCATATTTGCAAGTTATCCAGAACCAACTTTCCCAGACGGATACAATGTCAACATATTCGTTTCTCTACTAATCTACCTCGGAAAGCTACTTGGCAATATCATTTTTGTTGCCAAAGTATTGCGACCAATACTGCAGTTCAGGCCAGAGATCATTCATGCACATACGTTACATTCAATTGCACCTGCTTTGATAGGTTCATGGTTGACTGGCAGCCGGTTGGTGTTAACCTTTCACGGGACAGAATACTATCGCTTTCGCAAGAATCCTTTCCTAAGAGCACTAGTGCGGTACTTTGTAAACACAGTGATTTGCATTGCCCCTGATATGTGCGATGATCTAAAAAGCTTAATGCCCAACAAATCAACACATTATTTTGCGAACGGAGTGGATCTTGCGCATTTTCTACCTAATCCAGCAGTGCCTAAACGAAAGCAAATTGTGTTTGTAGGGCGTTTGGTTTGGCAAAAGGGATTAGACAGCTTACTCGATGCTGTTGTGCCTGTCTTGAGAGAGTGGCCGGAATATCGCCTAGTCCTCGTTGGAGATGGTCCTCTAAAAGAGCAGTTGCAATCAAGAGTAATTGAACAGGGGTTTGCGGACCACATTATCTTTACTGGTATGCTCCCACAACCCAAAGTTATATCCATTTTGCAAGAAAGCGAAGTGTTTGTATTAAGTTCTGTATCCGAAGGTTTCCCTAAAGCCTTGATTGAAGCAATGGCGTGTGGCCTACCTGTGGTAGCAACTAGTGTGGGTGCCTGCAAAGATGTGGTACAAAATGCTGGTATCGTCGTTGAACCAGACGATCCTGAAAAGCTGACTGCTGCACTAAAGCACATAATAACTGACACAGCCGCAAGACACCAGTATTCAATGAACGCACTATACCACGTACAGCAGTACAGTTGGTCAAATCGAGCAGAGAAGGTCGCACGAGTTTATGCCAGCTTGCTGTAATCATATTGGGCAGACGCATTTAGGGTTTGGGTACAAGCCAAGGCTAATCGAATTGGGAACAACCCATCCCGGGATTCACGAAAAGTGAACTCATTCTTAAATGACATAAAATTGGTATATACAGATACTCCATCTCGCAAGTATCTTGTGCGCAAATACGGTCTTGGCCCCTTGATTAGACTAGCATCTATTGGGGTTGTTTGGACATACCCCCTACTACCAAAAAGTTGGAAAACATTGCATCGTCCTATCTTTGTCTTGGGGTGTTCACGTTCGGGCACTGACTTATTCACCAATCTGTTTTCCATGCATACGGACTTAGCCAATTGGAGCGAAGCGGCTCAGGTGCTTGATTTATCCTACTATGATCCTGCGGGTAATGACTATCAGGATCCCGAAAATGCCACACCCTTTGAAACAAAGCGCTTGCAAGCTTTGTTTGGCATATTCACCACACTGCATAACAAAAAACGGTTTGTCAATAAGCACCCCCAGAACTCGCTGCGTGGTACATTCCTAGACGTGATATTTCCTGATTCGTACTATATTCATGTGATCCGAGATGGCCGGGCTGTAGTGCATTCAAACCACAATCGTGCTACAAGAGATCGTTTTCGATCACTTTTTCCATTTGGAAATTTCCCTAAACCGATCAACTGGCGCAACTATCTCCAGGAAGACCTAATAAGCCAATTCGCATATCAGTGGCGTGATGTAGTACTCACCATTCAAGAATTCGAGAAACAGTTGAGCACCTCTAACCGCTTCATCACGATCAAATATGAGGACCTGTGTGCCGATCCTCATGGAGTTCTCCGGCAGGTGGATGAATTCTGTGGCTTAGCTCCGGATGGTCGTTTGCCAAGTAGAATTCCATTCAAACTGGAAGCGCAGAATCATAAATGGCAACAGGATTTTGATACGCAGACCATTGAGAAAGTTGAGACGATCATCAATGATCTGATGAAATCGCTAGGATATATGGAATGACAACAAGTTCTCCATTGGTAGCGATTGTAGGTGGTCCTGATGTAGACGCGCGTATTCCATTAATGAATCACCTAAGTGATCGCTATTCTTTTTTTGCGGTAGGTTCGTCTATGGAGTTGCAGACAGTATTTCAATCAACCGACTATCCTTTTCGGGCCTACCCATTACCGTCTGGTGCCAATCCCATCAATAATATTCTTGCCATGTGTCACCTACGAAGGCTGTTTCAAGATGTCAAGCCAAGCATCGTTCATACATTCGACACAAAGCCAAGTGCGTTGGGTCGGATTGCAGCGATCTGGGCACACGTTCCGATCATTATCGGTACGCTTCCTGGACTTGGATCACTGTACGCAAGCGACGGTCTGAAAACACGAGTTATACGCGCGATCTACGAACCACTACAACAGTATGCAAGTCACCGCTCAAGCTGGACCGTCTTTCAGAATCATGATGATCTGCATGTCCTCAGGACAAAAGGCGTGGTCAGAGTATCAAACAGCAGCGTAATACTTGGGTCTGGTGTGGATACAGAACGATACAGAGAGGAAGCTGTCAAACTCGATGAAATCATCGAACTGCGCCGAGAGTTGGGCATTACACCCGATTCTAGGGTCATCCTGATGATCTCGCGACTAATTCGCACCAAAGGTGTATTGCAGTTTGCAGAGGCCGCGTTGACCATCCGTTCCCAGTACCCCAAATGGCACTTCGTGCTGGTTGGGGCTCGCGACGATTCAAGCCTGGACCGGTTGAGCAATAGCGAGATGGCATTTCTCGAGGGACAAGTCTTGTGGCTCGGCGTGCGCCAAGATGTTAAGGTGTTGTTGGCTATGAGCGATATATTTGTACTCCCTACTTTCTACCGTGAAGGAATCCCCCGGGTACTACTAGAAGCTGCTGCAATGGGACGTGCCCTAATCACAACTGATTCTCCTGGATGTAACGAGGTGGTAGTCGATGGCGAGAATGGCTACCTTGTGCCGCCAAATAACTCTGAACCGCTTGTTGCAGCTATTATCAGAATGGTCGAAATGCCTGAGCTGCGAGCGGAATTTGGATACAAATCCCGACAGCGTGCTGAGCGCTTGTTTTCGCTCAAAGTTGTTGCACAACAAACAGATGATCTGTACCAACGGCTGATTAGTGATTGGTCAAATTGTGAAGACTGAAGAAGATCGTATAAAGCAAGCATACATTGATCGCGCGGAACTTGTGCGTCAGCGTAAGACGTTTTTCACTTACCAGGGTGTTGAGCAGTACATGCGGGGATGTGATCGGTACCTTAAAACCATGAAATTGTTGAAAGCCGCTGGTTATAACTCACTTGCTGAACTAAAGATACTGGATGTTGGATGTGGCTCTGGTGGCATGTTGCGCCGCTTCATAATGTGGGGCGCAAAACCCGAGAACTTGCATGGAATCGAGCTACGCAAAGATGCGGTTGATTCCGCTCGCAAGTTGAGTCCTAGCATCGATATTCGTTGTGCCTCTGCGGTTGAGTTACCTTATGAAGATAACTCGTTTGATCTGGTAACACAGCATACGGTTTTCACCTCGGTTCTAGATGATGTAATGAAACAGACAATTGCCCAAGAGATGGACAGGGTGCTGCGACCAGGAGGAAGCATTGAGTGGTATGATTTTCGCTACAGTAATCCAAATAACCCAAATGTCTGCGGGATTGGTCTGGCCGAAATACGTACCTTGTTCCCAGAATATACCATTACAGCTCGCACGGTAACGCTCGCACCACCTGTTGGAAGAAGACTACCGGATGTGCTTCTTCCAATTCTTTATCCCACACTTTCTTGGATACCAGCCTTGCGAACTCATTATCTTTGCGTCATGAGGAAGCCAAAGAAATAGGGCAAAGTAATGGGTTTCTTTCCCCGTCCGGTAACGCGGCCACAATTCGCGGAACTCTAACTGATTAAAGTTTTACTTTCTATTATTAGCTCAGTAATTCAAGGAACAGCGGTTACTATATGGCTAACTTCAGATCTCGCGCCACTTTCCTTCCATTTTCAAAGCCTGACATCGATCAGCGTGAAATCAATTCCGTAAGCAGTGTAATCGCTTCTGGTTGGTTGACAACTGGCCCAAAGACACGCGAGTTTGAGGCTGCATTCGCTGCCCACGTCGGAGCCAAGCATGCGGTCGCGGTTAATTCTGCGACGGCAGCAATGCATCTAGCCTTAGAAGCAGCCGGTATTGAGTCTGGCGATGAAGTGATCACCACGACAATGACGTTTGCCTCTACTGCCGAGGTTGTTCGTTACTTCAACGCCAGACCTGTTTTTGTCGACATTACAGCGGATACATTCAACATTAATGTCAATCAGATCGAAGAGGCTATCACAGAAAAGACAAAAGCGATCATTCCGGTTCATGTGGGCGGTCAGGCTGCTGACCTTGACGCAATCCAGCACATCGCAGATCAGCACGGACTTACAGTGATTGAAGATGCTGCACATGCCCTACCCACCCATTATAAGGATCGCATGATCGGCAGTATCAGCGACTTCACTGCATTCAGCTTTTATGCCACAAAAACATTGGCAACCGGCGAAGGTGGTATGCTCACCACTGATAATGATGAATGGGCAGATCGCTGTCGCGTGATGTCGTTACACGGCATTAGCAAGGATGCGTGGAAACGTTATACATCCGAAGGTAGCTGGTACTATGAGATTGTTGCGCCAGGTTTCAAGTACAACATGACGGATGTTGCAGCTGCAATGGGACTGGTTCAGCTCAGTAAGCTGGAGAAGATGAACGATCGGCGTGTGGAGATTGCAAAGCAGTATGATGCGTCGTTTGGGGAGCATCCGGCCCTGGAAACGCCATTTGTCTCGACATATAGTACACATCCTTATCACCTTTACATCTTGAGACTAAACTTGGACACACTACAAATTGACCGGAACACATTCATTGAGCATTTACGGCGGGCAAATATTGGCGTCAGTGTTCATTGGTTACCGCTGCACATGCACCCCTACTATCACAAGACTTATGGATATAGCCCAGATGATTACTCGGTAGCATACGCTGAATATCAGCGGATCATTTCGCTTCCGATTTACTCAGCTATGAGCAATAAGGATGTTGAAGATGTGATCACGGCTGTAATTGGTCTTGCCGATCTTTTTTTGGTATAGACAATGTTCAAGCGGATATTTGACGTTGTAGCTTCAACACTTACCTTGACTGTTCTGTTACCTATCCTAGTCGCCATCGCCATTGCAGTAAAAGTAACATCTGCCGGCCCTATTTTCTACCAAGCGACCCGTGTTGGCCAATACGGTCATCACTTCAAACTGTTCAAGTTCCGCTCGATGGTTATCAACGCGGACAAAATTGGCCCCGCTGTTACGGGAGCATCCGATCCGCGCATTACGCCTGTCGGGCGATTCCTGAGACGCACCAAGCTGGATGAACTGCCCCAGTTTCTTAACGTCATACGTGGTGACATGAGTATCGTTGGGCCACGTCCTGAAGATCCACGCTACGTGGCTCATTACACAGAAGAACAACGTCAGGTGCTGAATGTACGTCCGGGCATCACAAGTCCCGCTTCCATCAAGTATCGTAATGAAGAATCTATACTGAGTGGCGACGACTGGGAACTGCTTTATGTAAAATACTTGATGCCTGAAAAAGTTGCAATAGACCTGGAGTATGCTCGATCTCCAAGCCTCCTGCAAGATTTCAAGATTATTCTAAGTACAATCAAGGCTGTAGTATCTTAGTTTCTGATTGTTGTTGTCATCCACATGTCGCTCTTCCTTGTGCTTGACTGGTAAGTTACCCCGAAATCAGGCTCTTGCTCATTTTCCGTGCTCAAGGTGAATACAAGATGCGCAGGCGCAGTAGGTCGAGCCTAGCTCGGCCATACATTTGTCGCTTGAGCAGTTTGAGCCGGTGAACCTGTCCCTCAGTCTGACCATTGGTCCAAGGCAGCTCGAGGGCTGCACGCACAGCGGCATAGTCCTGCAAAAGGGAAGCGGCAAACTGCTCAAGGCCAGCTGTTGCGCTCTTGGATCTGATTCGTGGGAGGCTTACCGCTTAGCTACTAATTATTTGTTACTAATTACTTATCAAAAATCCATCTAAACTAGGGCGATTGTATATTTTATATAAAAATTATCTAAGAAATCTTAACTTGGTTGATCGGACAATCTGTTATAGAATGCGATGGTGCAGCTCAAAAATGGTTATTACCTGATGTGAGTCGGCCAACGTGGAAGGACAGGGGATCCGTGCAGTGGTATACCATCATCAGTAAACCACGCAAAGAGATTCAAGTCGCCAACTATCTTCGCTCTCAAGACATCGCAGTCTATCATCCCACCATCAAAGTGAATCCCGTGAATCCGCGGTCGGCTCGGATTCGGTCGTATTTCCCGCGCTACCTTTTCGTCAATGCAGATCTGGACGAAGTCGGCACGAGCACTCTCACCTGGGTGCCAGGTGCAGTCGGCCTGGTTGAGTTTGGCGGTGAACCCGCAGTCGTTCCCGATATCTTCATCGGGAAACTACAGGAGCGCATCGCTGAAATCAACACAGCTGGTGGTCTGCATCTCGACGGCCTTGAGAAGGGCGATACGGTCCGAATCACCAGCGGCCCTTTTGCGGGATACGATGCCATTTTTGATGCTCATCTCAGTGGTGAAGAGCGTGTGCAGGTTCTGCTGCACTGGCTTGGCCGCGAAATGAAGACGAAGCTCAACGCCAACGCGATTGAAAAGCGCCGCACGCGCTAGACGCGTGCTACTCTGATCTGATTCGCGCTGATCAGGCGCGGTGGCTATATACCTGTTTGCTCGTCGACAACGCTCTGCGTATGTCGCAACGGCGGAGCCTGCCCGGAAGCAGTACATCACATATGACAAGCATTACCGAGAGTCCTCCTAAAAAAGAAATCCAAGAAAAGGCTTCAGAAACTCCGCTCCCCCATTTGCGGATTGAACCCTCTAAAGGGTGGGTTTCACTCAAATTGCATGAGTTATGGGAGTATAGAGAGCTACTTTATTTCCTTACTTGGCGTGATATCAAAGTCCGCTACAAACAAACCGTTCTTGGTGCGGCTTGGGCGATCATTCAACCGTTCATGACGATGGTTGTGTTCAGTCTCTTCTTCGGTCGCCTTGCTCAGATTCCATCGGATGGCGTGCCGTATCCAATCTGGAGCTACGCCGCTCTCGTCCCATGGACATTCTTTGCTACAGGCTTAACGATGTCATCGAACAGCCTGGTCGGCAGCGCCAATCTCATCAAGAAGGTTTACTTCCCGCGACTGGTTATTCCGATCGCGACGGTTCTATCTGGTGCGGTTGATTTCGTCCTAGCGTTTATCGTGCTCATCTTCATGATGCTGTTCTTCGGGATTGTTCCGACTAGCAATGTGGTTTTCCTTCCTTTGTTTTTGCTGCTGGCCTTCGTGACATCGCTTGGTGTCGGACTTTGGCTGAGTGCAATGAATGTACAGTTTCGCGATGTGCGTTACACGGTGCCGTTCCTCACGCAGTTCTGGTTATTTGCTACACCCATCGCATATCCAAGCAGCCTTATAGAAAACGAGACTCTACGTGCGATCTACGGAATTAATCCCATGGCAGGTGTTGTCGAAGGTTTTCGCTGGGCTCTACTTGGAACAGACACCGCACCTGGTCCGGTGATTGTAGTTTCGACAATTGCAGCATTCGTATTGTTTATCAGTGGTCTTTTCTATTTCCGACGGATGGAAAAAACCTTTGCAGATGTGGTATAGGTGACAATCAATGAGCAACTATTTGATTACAGGCGGTGCGGGCTTCATTGGATCCCATTTGGCCGAAAAGCTGGTCAAAGCTGGTCATCGTGTAGCTGTTATCGATGACTTATCAACAGGATCAGTCGACAATATTGCTCATCTTCTGACAAATACTAGTTTTCAGTTTGCCAGAGCCGATGTCAACGAGCAGGTCGTACTCGACAGAATGGCATCTGAATGTGATGTCATCATTCATCTCGCTGCCGCGGTAGGTGTAGAACTTGTCGTAGAACGTCCGGTCCACACGATTGAAACGAATGTTAGCGGGACCGAATCTGTACTACAAGCCGGGCTCAGGTACGGTAAGCGAGTGCTTGTAGCAAGCACATCTGAGGTGTATGGCAAAGGTGCTAAAGTGCCATTTGCTGAGGAAGATGACGTCCTGTTAGGCGCTACTAGCAAGAGTCGGTGGGGATACGCTGCGAGCAAAATGGTTGACGAGTTCTTGGCGCTTGCTTATAAGCGGGAATACGGTCTGGATGCGGTCGTGTTCCGGCTGTTCAATACAGTTGGGCCACGGCAAAGCAGTCGCTATGGAATGGTTATACCTCGCTTTGTTCGCCAAGCGCTGAATAACGATCCAATGACTGTCTACGGTGACGGACAGCAATCCCGGTGTTTTTGTGATGTGCGCGATGTTACTGAGGCAATCCACAAACTTGCAGAGTTATCATTAGATGATGAGCGTGTGTTCAACATTGGTGGAACAAGTGAGATCACAATTCTTGAACTTGCAAAGCTTGTCAAAAAGATCACAGATAGTGAGTCGGAAATTATCTTTGTTCCATATTCGGAAGCATACGCTCCAGGTTTCGAAGATATGAGTCGACGTGTCCCTGATGTCACTCGAATCCGCAACATAACTGGTTGGTCACCTACTATCGAACTTAGTCAAACTATCGCCGACATCACATATCAGCACAAAAGTGCGTTTAAAAATGAGTAACATAGCAATCTACGTTGTAAACCTGAGCAATACGTAACGCATTAGAGGGCCTCAGACGAGATAGACGACGTTCCGGGATGTTCTTCCTCACACAGTTTCTGTCCGTTTCCAACGAGCACCTGATCTATTACGAGTGCTGCTGGCTTAAGAGAAGAAATGTGGGCGCTGAAAGACATTACAGATCCCCCCATCACACATTAAAGAGCTTGACCGAGGTGTATATGATCAATAAACGTGCAACTCACCTCTGTCTGTGCCAAAGGTGCGCAATGGCGCTGCGCAGTTAATCTCGCAGTTTCAGCGGCGTTTCTGAGGGGTAGGTCAAATTCCGCAAATTTCCGTACTGGTCCGGGTGAAGAGTTCCCAGTAATCTACTGCCAGCGCGAACGCTGTTTAGCGCGATAGGTCGTATCAGAAGATAGCAATTGGATTCACGTCGAAAGAGGTAGCTACAGCGGTTGGATTAGTTTGTCTTTGATTGTAGCGGACATTAAGATAGCTGAACTTCCCCAGGTTGAATAGTTGAGTTGCTAAAAAGTACTTGCACTTAGGTCGAACAATTCAACAGATCTTTACATTTGATGAATTCTCAGTTAAACATGCTCAATCGCAATCAGCCATCGAAGCTGAGTTCATTGGAATTCTTATTCGCTATTGAAGGAAATCCCTATGCCCCTAATGATACCCTATGGCGGCGAGCTGGTTGATCTTCGTGTCGCTCTTGAAGAAATCGCAGAAGCGAAAGCATACGCTTCGCAGCTACCTACTCTGCAACTGACAGATCGTCAGATTTGCGATCTGGAACTGCTTGCGGTTGGAGGATTTTCACCGCTTAATCGCTTTATGAGCAAGGCTGATCTAGAACGCGTCATTGCAGAAATGCGCCTGAGCGATGGCACACTGTTCCCAATGCCGATTACGCTGCCTGTCGATCCAAGTCCAGAGATGAAGCTCGATGGTGAGATCGCACTGCGCGACCGTCGCAACAACCTGCTGGCGATCATGCGCGTGGAAGAGATGTACGAGTGGGATCGTGATGAGCTGGCCCAGCGGGTTTTTGGCACCACCGATCCCAAGCACCCGATTGTGGCTGAGATGGCGCGCTGGGGCAAAGTGAATCTCTCCGGCGCTCTGCGTGTGTTTCAGCTACCACCGTATTATGACTTCGCAGAGCTTCGCCGCACACCTTCAGAGACGCGTGAACTACTCGAAGCCACTGGCCACAGCAATGTTGTTGCATTCCAGACTCGCAATCCGATGCACCGCGTTCACGAGGAGCTGACCAAGCGCGCTGCCGAAGCGATTGACGGCGTGTTGCTGCTACATCCCGTTGTAGGTATGACAAAGCCAGGCGATGTCGATCACTACACGCGCGTGCGTACGTACAAAGCCCTCACTGAGCACTACTATGATCCTACCCGGGTAGTGCTTTCGCTGCTGCCTCTGGCGATGCGCATGGGTGGCCCGCGTGAGGCCGTGTGGCATGCGATCATCCGGCGCAACTACGGGGCGAACCACTTCATCGTCGGTCGTGACCACGCAGGGCCGGGTAATGACAGCCAGGGTGAACCGTTCTACGGTCCCTATGATGCTCAGGATTTGATGCGCGAGTATGAAGAAGAACTCGGCGTCAAGATGGTGCCGTTCAAGATG
>Ga0081520_100392_pt1 | contig 19105 bp, 19 predicted proteins | sample HotLakmasection1_FD_70988 | JGI IMG/M metagenome (GOLD analysis project Ga0081520, IMG submission 70988) | Hypersaline microbial mat communities from Hot Lake, Washington, USA - Section #1 (SPADES assembly) (version 2) | ecosystem: Environmental > Aquatic > Non-marine Saline and Alkaline >... | reverse complement strand
CCCCAGGCAATGCCAAAGCGGCACATCTGCCTAGCGAAGTGGCATATCTGCTTAGGAATGAGGATCAAATAATATCCAAATTTTTAGGGCAGGCATCTTGCCTGCCTGGGGACAGCCGAGACGGCTATCCCAACTTATTCAATTCTCATTCCTTAGCGAAATGGCATCGTTGATTGCAGGGCAACGGCTTCTGGTTCTAAAGAAACACTTGTCCGTTCTAAAGGAACACTGGTTGGTTGCAAAGAAACGCTTGTCCGTTCTAAAGAAACACTGGTTGGTTGCAAAGAAACGCTTGTCCGTTCTAAAAGAATACTCAAGTGGCGCAAAGAAACACTCGTTGGTTACAGAGGAGCGGAGGAGTGGTTTAAGCGAACGCTTATGTGTTGCAAAGGAACGCTTATGTGTTACTTATCTTTCAAGCCATGTTCAAGCCCAACAGGGTATGAAATCTTTAAACGATCGCCCTCAATTCAAACAGCGATCGCCCCAAACTCCACTCAAAGAATGGCAACTACAGCAAGCCCACCAAGTGCAATGGCCCATGACCGCTGATCAGTTCCACCATTAGCGCCAAAAAGCCGATCATTGCTAGACGACCATTCCAAACTTCCGCCACCGGCGTTAAGCCCCAAGCCGAGCGCTCCTGCGGGTAGATCTTGACCTTCTTGTCCGGTTCCACCACATCGGAGAACAGACGGCGAGGAGCTTCCAGAGCCTCCATCACCATCTTGGCCATGTCATCAATAAAGCCGGGGTGGGTATTGAGTGCGGGAACGCGGCGGAAGGTTTCGATGCCTGCTTCTTCGGCAACTTCGCGATATTCCATATCGATTTCTTGCAGCGTCTCAATATGCTCAGAGACAAAGCTGATGGGCACCACGACCAAATCATTCACGCCTTGCTCAGCTAACTCCTCGATCGCATCTTCCGTGTAAGGTTGCAGCCACTCCACCGGCCCGACGCGGCTCTGGTAGGCCAGGGTGTGCGGGTTGGGGCGATTCAGCGCCTTCACGATCAGGTCAACGCAGTGCTCGATCTCGCGCTGGTAGGGGTCGCCCGCTTCCTCCACATAGCTGACGGGAACCCCGTGGGCGCTAAAGAAGATGTGCCCTTTGCTGGGGTCAGGGAGTTGGTCTAACTCACGGGCGATCAGTTCGGCCATCGCGTTGACGTAACCCGGACGGGCATACCAGGAGGGGATGACGGTATAGCGAATGCTTTCCAGGGAGGGGTCTTCTTTCCACAGGTTTTGCAGCAGGCGGAAGCTGGAGCCACTGGTGCTGATGGAATATTGAGGATACAGCGGCAGAATCACCAGTTCTTCGATGCGATCGCGCTTGATGCGGGCGATCGCCTCTTCGGTAAAGGGATACCAGTACCGCATCCCGATGTACATCTCAGTCGGCTGCCCGGCGGCCTCTAAGCTTTTTTGCAGAGCCTCGGCTTGCTGCTCAGTGATGCGGCGTAGGGGGGAGCCGCCACCAATTTGGCTATAGTTTTGTTGTGACTGTTTGGCCCGGCTATTAGAAATCAACCAGGCCAGGGGCTTTTGCAACCAAGGCACCGGCAATCGAATGATCTCAGGATCGGCAAACAAATTGAACAGAAAAGGACGCACGTCCTCCAACTGCTCTGGCCCACCCAAGTTCAAAAGCAATACCCCTACACGGCCCATAACGGTTGTGATCCTAAACGTCTAATGATTCTTAAAATTATCGTAACAATTGATTTACCTGACGGACACCCTTGCAACAAAATGCAGCTTTGCCAGCCGCAGTGGGCGGTTTGGTCTCTCAATCCCCTTACTGTGAACTCATTCTAAACCACCCCAGAGAATCTTTATGTCGAAGTCGCCAACTATTGAGAAAGCTCAATCGGTATCCTTGAATAGCTCCGAGAACCGGCGTCCCCATTTAGCCATTCCGATCGGCGATCCAGCGGGGATCGGCCCTGAAATTGTGCTGAAGGCGATCGCCAATCCCGCCCTCTACAGCGCCGCTCAAGTGACGCTCGTGGGGAGCGCTCAGTGTCTTGACCAGACCCTCCAAACCCTCGGTCAGACCGCCGGATTAGCCCTCGATTTCAACACGGTGGCGCTCGTTGAGACAGCGGAGCCGCTCCCCGGTATCGAGGGGATAGTCCCAGGGGAGCCGAGCGCGATCACGGGCCATGCCAGTTTTTGCTGGCTCAATCGGGCCATTACTGGAGCCCTCAGTGGCGAGTTTGATGCGGTGGTCACCGCCCCGATCGCGAAGTCGGTGTGGCACGCTGCCGGACATCCCTATCCGGGGCAAACGGAAGTGCTGGCAAAACGGGCTGATGTGCAACGCTTTGGCATGATGTTTGCCGCGCGATCGCCCCAGACGGGTTGGCCCCTGCGCTGTCTGTTAGCCACCACCCATATTCCCCTCAAGCAAGTTCCCACAGCTTTAACCCCAGCGGTTATGAGCCAAAAGTTGGAGCTGCTGGTGAACTGTTTGCAGCAAGACTTTGGTATCGCCCAGCCTCAGATTGCGATCGCGGGCCTCAATCCCCACAGTGGGGAGGCCGGCAAACTCGGTACGGAAGAAGAGGAGTGGCTGATGCCCTGGTTGGTGGCGGCCCGCGATCGCTATCCTGCCGTCCGGCTCACCGGCCCGATCCCCCCAGATACGATGTGGGTCAGCGCTGGCCACGCCTGGCACACCGATCCCCAGGCGAGCCCTTTTGATGCTTATTTGGCGCTGTATCACGATCAGGGCTTGATTCCGGTGAAGCTGTTGGCGTTTGACCGGGCGGTGAATACGACCATCGGCCTCCCCTTTGTCCGCACGTCGCCCGATCACGGCACGGCGTTTGACATTGCGGGTCGGGGTATCGCACGATCGGACAGCATGGAAGCGGCGATCGCGTTGGCGATCGAGCTGGTACAACAGCGAAAAAAACTCAGCTCTTAAGGGAGCTGAGCCAAGGATTGCCTGTGGGGGTATCGTCGCTAACTAATCGAAATCAAAGCACTCAAGCGGCAACGACCTGTCGGGCTGTCTCGCTTTAGCGCTATTGAGGAAGCGGCTTAGCTCAGGGAGGAACTGCTGCGGTCATAATCTCGGCTAGCTCCGCCGGTCGGCTTGCCTTGAATGGAACTCCAATAAGCGGCAGTTTCGGAGGGCATGCCGACTTCCGAGTTCACCCTACCGAGCAGCGACTGCTGCCGCCGCTTGATGTTGTGGTGATGGCGCTGCATAAGGGCTCGGGCTTGATCAGATGCAGACATGACAGGGCCTCCAAAAGTGAGTGTTGTAGAACAAAATGCTGATCTGCCTAAACGCTAACAAGCAATTCTGTAACAAGCACTACAAAAAACTAATCCTGTAACAGCTCTTAAAGGTTCTTCGTGTATCGCTATAAGAACTTAGATTTAGTAATCTTTTTCTTGAATTATCTGGTCATCGAAAAACCGACCGGACATCCCGGACGCCTACAGCATGGTCGTTTGCGGTCCATCCAGGCGCTCAGGCCAATGGCTCAGGCCGGGACCGGATCTCCCGTTAGAACTAAGCCTTCGCTGCCGCATTTTGGCGCATCAGGGCCACAAAGTCGCGAAAGAGATAATCGGCATCGTGGGGACCAGGACTGGCCTCGGGGTGATATTGCACGGAGAACAGCGGCAGCGTTTTGTGGCGTAGCCCCGCAACGGTGCGATCGTTCAGATTGAGATGACTGATCTCGATATCCGCATCGGCGATCGAGTCAGCAGCGATCGCAAATCCATGATTCTGACTGGTGATTTCTACCTGCTGGGACAATCCACAGGGATGATTAAGCCCCCGATGACCAAACTTGAGCTTAAAGGTTTCGCCCCCCAGCGACAGCCCCAAAATTTGGTGGCCCATACAGATCCCAAAAGTGGGCAATTGCTTGTCTAGCAGGGCTTGCACTGTTTTGGGCGCTTCGGTAACTGCCGCCGGATCTCCCGGCCCGTTAGAGAGAAAAATGCCGTCCGGCTCGTAACTGAGAATCGTTTCTGGGGGCGTATCGGCAGGCACCACGATCACGCGACAGCCATAGCGAGTCAGCCGCCGCAAGATATTGCGCTTGATGCCAAAATCGATCGCCACCACCGTCAGCGTTGGCGCTACGGTATCTTCTTCAGGAAAACACTCCCAGAGGGTAGCGGTCGGTTCCGCCCACTCGTAGGGTTGGGCGGTCGTCACTTCGTTGACCAGGTTGAGTCCGGCCATGCTGGGAGCCGCTTGCAGTTGTCTCAGCAATTCTGAATCGTCCAATACCTCTGTCGAAATCGCGCCATTCATCACCCCGGTGCTGCGCAATATACGGGTCAAAGCCCGCGTGTCGATGCCGAAGATGCCAGGAATATGGTGCTGTTTTAGATAATCGGGCAAGGACTGGACCGATCGCCAATTACTGGGAATTTCGCAAATATTGCGGGCGATCGCCCCCCGCACGTGAGGCCGTGCCGATTCCTCATCTTCCGGATTGACCCCGGTATTGCCTAACTCGGGATAGGTAAAAGTCACAATTTGGCCGCAGTAGCTGGGGTCGGTCAGCACTTCTTGATAGCCCGTCATGCCCGTATTAAAGACCACTTCGCCCATCACGGTACCGGACGCGCCGAAACTCCACCCCCGAAAGGTGGAGCCATCAGCGAGCACGAGCAAGGCAGGGGAGTAAGTTTCTGAAAACATAGGGATGAAGCGAGTAGTTGTAACCGTGAGCTACCGTAAGGGCACTCTTAAGGATAACGGACAGCGCTTTGTTCGCAGCATCATTCTGAATCTATGTTTTGTGTTTTTGGGTGAAAATATGGCACTTTATTCACTCCGGTGGGTGGCTTGGGTAGGCGCTAGCTGCTGCGTTTTGTCGGGTTGCTCATGGCTACCGCTATCTCAGAGCGAATCCGCAGCCGACCGCACAGATGCCACGGCGATCGCCACACCAGAGACCGCGACTCCACCCAACCCAGACACGACGCCGGTGGCTGACACTCCGGTGGCGGCTCAGTCGACGGCGTCAAGCGCTGCGACCCAGCAACCCAATTACTTTAGCGAAGGCGTGACGCGGGCCGAAAGTGCAGTTGCCATCGGGCAGTCGGCCCAATCTCCCGATGACTGGCAGCTGGCGGCGAGCCGGTGGCAGCAAGCCGCGCGCTATATGCAACAAGTGCCGCAGTCAGACCCAAACTACTCGACAGCGCAACAAAAGGCTCAGGAATATGCCCAACATCTGGCGATCGCCGAAAAGCGGGCGGCTGGAGAAAGCATCGCGGCGGCTCAGCCAGCAGCCCCCGACCGACCACCGGGATTAGTCGCGACGATTCCCATTGTGGACAGCATGGGAGGCACGCCGGTGGTGCCGGTAACCTTGACGGGCGATCGCAGTTCTCAGCAATTCAATATGCTGTTTGATACGGGCGCATCCGGAACGCTGATTACTCCCGCGATGGCCGATGCGATCGGCGTCGTGATTACGGGGAGCGCCGTCGTCACGGTGGCGGACGGCAGGCAGGTCGAAATTCCCGTCGGGTATGTCGACACGCTGCAAGTGGGCGACCTGATCATCCGGGATCTGTGGGTGGGCATCGGTGGCGATGTCGCCCTCTTGGGCCAAGACGTGTATGGAGAATATGGCTTATCTATTGGCAGCAGCCAAATCGATCTCTATGACTAGCGATCGCGGTACCGATAAAAGAGATTTCTGGAAGCGAATTTCCCATTCGTAGGGGGTCACGAGCGTAGCGTCAGCCAATCGACCTTTAATTTGCATGGTTAAGTCTCGCCGACAGCGGAGTTCAACTACCAAAATCCCCAAAGTAGGTGAGCTTAGCTTACTCGACCTCACCTCACCTCTCCTGATCCCAGGAGAGGCACCGGAGTCCGGCCCAGCGATCGGTGAAGTCGAAAGCCAGCATGTGGTTAAACCTCTCCTTCGGAAGGAGAGGTGCCGCAGGCGGTGAGGTTTCTTGCCGCCAAGCTAAACTAATCGACCTTTAATTTGCATGGTTAAGTCTCGCCAACCGCGGAGTTCAACCACCAAAATCCGCAAAGTAGGTGAGCTTTAGCGTAATGCACCACGGCCCGGTATTTTTGTTCCTGAAAATCCCCCTAAAGCTTGGCTTTGGCGTCAATGGCATCAGTAAACGTCACGGGACAGGCATAGGCCCGCTGATGGCGTTCAAAGCCGTACTCTTTGGCTAGTTGCGACGGGGTGGAGGCTAAGCCAGTTGGTTTATTGGTGGGTTTGGCTAGGGAATGGTGACGAGGGGTTGGCAGCATGGTGAGGAAGTCCTTTGAGCGCGGTTGAGGGCAGGATGGCAACTAATTTTTAGCTTGATTTTAATGGGGGATTTGGCGTGGCAATCGAGTTTGTAAGAGGCCGTTAATAACGCTGTTGTCGCCAAAAATTAATTTGAGTCACTAACGACTGGCGTTCAGTTTCATTGTCTGTGGTGATGATTTGCCGACGGAGTTCGACTAACTTGTGTTGGCGGTGACGATAAGCGGCGGCGCGATCGCATTGCATCGGTTGTGTCCTCATAAGCGGGCTGAGAATAAACACAAACCCGAGGAAAAGGGTCTCTCAAAAAAAATCGTGTTTAATATCGCGGTTGCCGAAGATACCGATCACACCGGACGGTGATCTCGTCCCAGATCAGGGCAGCGGGCAGGATGGGTGCGAACTGTGAGTGGAGCGCTGATCTAATTTTTGAGGGGAGCGGACTGGCGGACTCGATGGCAGAAGCGATGGTCGAGGCGGGCGTTTTCGGGAATGGGTTTGGGCTCGCGCCAGTAGTCTGAAAGATGGGCGATCGCGGCATCATCGACATGCTCAATGGGCTTCCAGCAGACATGGCAGGTGGGATGCTTTTCTAACAGACTTTGTTTGAATTCCAGGGAAAACGTGCGCGGTTCCCCCGTTTCGATGCCGATGAGGCGATCTAAGCGGGCTCGCCAGGTCTCGGCTCGGTAGTGAATGCGATCGGTGCGATCGGTACTCGTGCTGATACATTCAACGAACTTTTTGTCGGTATTCAGTAGGTCGAGAAATTCTTCCCGAATATGATCTCTGATGGGCAAAATTTGCTCAAGCTCGTAATCGCTAAAAGTGTAGAGAATGGTGTCCCAGAGGGCTACATTCAGGCGCGATTTTTCCCAAGTGCCATTGGGATTATAAGCATTGCCGGGATAATAGCGGCGAAAGGCTTTTTCTTGAAATACGGCATAGGCCATTTCAATCGACTTTTCAAAGACCTGACGCATGTCTGCTAGCGCTGCTGCGCTCAGGTGGCGATGCTGTTCCATCTCGGTATTGAGAAAGCGTTTGGTCGGGCCTTTGTAGTGGTGATGCGTGTTGCGCCACATGGCAAAAAAGCGGAGCACCAGTTGGCGATCGGCCATGCGACTATGGGGTTCTTTCGATTGAAAAATTCTGAGTAGGTACTCATTTTGCGTAAGCGATCGCAGGAGTTCGTTATAGTTGCCGCGATAGACGCAATTTCGAACTTCCTGGTCATTGAGTTTTTCAGCGCCGAGATTGAGTCGTTCAAAGACCTCGAACTTCACATCGGGATCAGAGTCCTTCTCGATAATAATCAATCGCAAAATGAAGTTGAGAATTTCTTCTTGCAGCTCTACGGGTAAATCGGCAAAGGTCTTGCGATTGAGATCTTTGAGCACTTGTAAGCCCGACAGTTTGAACTTTTGACCATTCGGAAATGTGCCATTGATAAAGGCACAAATGCTGGTCAATCGCTGCTGTCCATCGACGACGGAATAGGTCCGGTTCGATTCTTCGGAGACGTAAATGACGGGAATCGGAATCGCCAGCAACAATGACTCAATGAGGCAACTCGCTTTACCGCTGTTCCAAACAAAGTTGCGCTGAAAATCGGGCTGCAAATTTAATTTGCCGCGATTCACCCAACTCACCAACGTTTCGACCGGGAGATCTTGTTTTTCAGTTTTGACTCGGCGTTTTTCGGGCTCGATTTCGAAGGGGGTGTCATCCTCGATTTCCTCAATGATGAGTTCGTCGGGGAGGGCGTCGGGGGCTGGAGTAGAGTTGGCGTTGACCATGGCGACGAGACCAACAGGGCTTCACGTTCAGAATACGCCAAAGTGGAAAAGGGTTTTGCTCATTTTGGGTGAAGTGCCTGGAAAGCAACGCTTTTGAGCGGTTTCACGCAGGCTTTGAGCAGCGCTTGCAACAAGCTTGGATTGGCTAGATCGGGTGTGTTACCAAGGTGGATGGGGGGAACCCTGCTGCCGATGGGCTCCAGGGAAGAGGCGATCGCCCTTCAAGTCTCACGCATTTTTGGCCCCCGAAAAAGACCATTACGGCGTTCTAAAGCAGGCGAGTCGTTGGTTTTGGTCGGCGGATAGAGCGGTCATCGCGGCGGTCAGATCTTCGGTTAAGTGACGAGCGGTGGTTTTGACTTCTTCGGCCGTTAAGGCCCGATTTTCTTGCGTCGGTAAGTAGTTGGAGACTTCGAGGGGCGAGCCAAAGGCGATCTCTACACGACTTTGCCAGTGGGGATGAGGCGTATCGTAATGCAGGCTGACGGGAATGATTTTGACCCCGAGTTCATGGGTTTGCGCTTCGGCTTGGAGGGCAATGCGGGCTAAGCCTGGTTTGAGGCGATGCACATCCAGATCGCGAAAAATACCGCCTTCGGGATAGATCACCATCATTTGTTCTTGCTGCAACAGTTCGATGCCGTGACGCAGACTGGAGATGCTGGGCGATCGCACATTCACCGCAAAGCCGCCCAACCGCCGAATAAACCAGCCCTGTAGCCCTTTCACCTCATCTGCCGTGACCATAAAATGCAGATCGCGCCCCGTCACCGATCGCCCCGCCGCATAGGGAATGACGAGGGAATCCCAGCGAGCCCGGTGAGTGGGGGCGAGGATGATGGGGCCGCGGTGGCAAAGATATTCCTGACCGACAATGTCGATTTGGCGAAAATACCCTGGCAAGATCAATCTTTCGCCTAAAAAGTAGGCAAGCGGCGTCAACCAGGGGGAAAACCGCGACAGGCTGGAAGGTTGCTTACTGGCGGTTAGAGGATTGAGGCTGACGGTAGACATAAACAAGGGATGGGAGGTCGCCGGTGGCAAAGACACGGATGAATGACGATGGTTGATTTTGCTATGTTCACCGTACTGGTTAAGCGGCGTCAGCACCTCAAATGTTAGACACTTCTTGTGAGTGTCATGAGCCCTTAGGTGGCCCCGTCTATCACTAGTTCGGCCATGAGATCGGCGACTGGACGTAGGCGATCGCTCCGCCCGGCATTGCTACCCGCAAAAATCAAGCCATTCTCAATATCGCCATTCGCTGCCCGGTTCAAAGCGTGAAGAATGCAGTAGGTTTCGCGTTGGTCGCGATACTTACAGCGTACGAGACAATTGACGCACTGGGTTCTAACTTGCGACCCATTTGCCAGCACATTATCAATGAACGGATTCCGCAGGGCACGACCCGGCAAACCCACCGGACTGGGCACTAGGGTGACATCCGCAGCGCGAGCTTGAGCATGGTAGGTTTTGTAGCGATCGTGGGCATCACACTCGTCGGTGGTGATGAACCGGGTCCCCATTTGCACGCCACTGGCCCCCAGCGCCAGCATGCGGTCGATGTCAGCCCGATCCCAAACGCCCCCAGCGGCGATCACGGGAATGGTGGCTTGGAGTTGCTCGCGAATGTAGTCGACCAGTTGTGGCACCACTTGCTCAACCGACACCGCGGCATCTTCAATTTCTTCCAGCTTAGCTCCCAGATGCCCTCCGGCTGAGCGCGGGTCTTCGACAATAAAGCCATCTGGCAACCGCTGATGCTGCTGCGACCACTTGCGGCAAATCACATGGGCGGCCCGCACACTAGAGACGATGGGGACCAGAGCAATGTGGGGCGATCGCTGCACTAGCCGAGGCAAGTTGAGCGGCAAGCCCGCACCCGCAACAATCAGGTCGATAGGCTGGGTGGCGATCGCCTGCACCAACGCTTCATGATGGCGATCGGCCACCATCGTGTTAATGCCGATGAGCCCGGTGGGGCTCAGCGCGCGCGCCTGTTGAATGGCGGTAATCAGGGCTGAACGGGTAGCCTCACCATAGCGATCGCTCAGGCTTTTGCCCGAAGGCGCACCGTCCTCCGACTGAAGTGCGTTCAGACCCAACCCGACGGATGAAATGATGCCAACCCCACCCGCATTGGCCACGGCTGCCGCCAATTTTGGCCCAGAAATACGCACGCCCATTCCTCCCTGAATGATGGGGTATTGAGCCACTTTTTCCCCGATCTGGAGGGCAGGCAGCTTGGAAACAGCAACGGTTGGCATAGTGGGTCCTCACATAGGAATCGGTTTATAACCATACAGTATTTTTAGGGCAAATGACGGCCATAATTTATGATTACGATAGATATGATGGGGGCGGGTCAGACCCCCATAGGGCGCTGCCTGGCAGACCAGTGGGGCGGCGACTGGGCGGAAGGTGATGACTGCCTGGCCCTCCGGAAAGTGTCTGCAAAATCAGTCAGGGGATATCTCTGGAGTCTAGCGCGCTGGCCCTAATCAATCGCTCTGGAATCTCATTCAAACCCTTGTGCCGCCCGTCCCGGCAGCAGGGGCAACCTGTTCCGCCCTCAAACAATGCGATCACGATGGGTTGAAGCCCTAATCCTGAGGCAGCAATTCATGAAGACCGGCGTGCTCGACAGCTAACTGAATATCTGAGGTAAGCCACTGGTTTGACCAGTGCGACTCGACAAGCTTTGAGCGTTCCCGCAGTAAATTACCTCCCACGGTGGCTTGAACGAGCAACTCCGTAGGAGGACAAAGCCGGTCGGAATTCTATCAAAGCCTGTCTCATTCCAAATGGGACTGCAAATACCATGTTATTTTTGTGCCCAAATACCGACGCAAAGTGATATTCGGCGAAATCCGCAAATTTCTGGGACCGATTTTTCAGGAGTTGGCCCGCCAAAAGGAATGCCACATCGTGGAAGGTTACCTGATGCCCGATCATGTCCACAGGTGCATCGAGATTCCGCCGAAATATTCGGTCGCGTCAATCATCGGTTTTCTGAAAGGCCAGAGTGCCATTGCCATTGCCCGGCAATTCAAAGGCAAACAGCGCAATTTTAGCGGTGAGTCTTTTGGGGCAAGGGGCTATGCGGTATCCACAGTCGGCTTTGAACTGGAAGCGGTGAAACGCTACATTCAAGACCAGGATGTCGCGGATAGGAGCGGACAGTTCTCAAGCCGAGGCCAGACACGCTCAGCAAGGACACCCGCCCTTGGGACGGTCACGGCTTTGCCGGGGGTGTCTGACTCACCTCTCAAGTTGTTCAGCTTCTGGGGTCCACTTCAATCCTGTGAGTTTGTGCAGTCGCTGCTGCAAGGCAAGATTCAGCAGCTTAAGGCTCAGATTCAGGAGATGGTGGCGTTTAAGTCGGCGTTAGAGCAATATCGCGACAATTGGGCGGCTGACCATCCCCGTCCCTAACCGGGAGACATTTGTCCGCTAATTGAGACTGTGCCGCTTACCTAATTGACTGACAAAAGTTCCTCGCATAGGTTGGGTAGAACGAAGTGAAACCCAACACCAGCAGCGGTTTCGTTGGGTTACGCTAGCGCCTTGGCGGAGCCATGCCCGGAGGGCTTGACCCAACCTACGGCAGAATAAGGGTTTTGAGAGTTTTGTCAGTCAACCAGGCCGCTCACTTAATTTAAGTTTTGAGTTCAAAGTTTTGAATGTTGAATTGATTCTCAAAGTTTCCATAAAATTAATAATTAGGCATACCACCAACACAAGCGCCATCGTTAAGCCTAGCTCCGTCTAGACTCCAAACATTCATAAACTTCATTCAGTTTAGGATCAGTCGCTTCAATATAAGCGTACAGACTTAAATGGAACGGCAAGTTCAATGTCCTCTTCACTTTTACATGGCGAAAAAAATGAGAAACCACATCAACTATTTCTGAATAGGTATTGAGATGCTCGTAGTCCATCAAGACATCGTAATTCAGGCCGTATTTAAGTCGGAATGCAGCACCAACCAAAGTCCGACTGGATAAATGCCATAACCAAGAACCTTCACAAGGAATAGCAGCCTGAAAAAGACCTCCTTCATGAATGCGGTGAGCAGAATGTGCAACCAGTAGGGGGAGGTCTGCGATATGCTCGAGTACAGCGATGGAAAAAATCCTGTCATAACGCTTTTCTGCTTCTATCTCGAAAATACTCGAGTAAATGCTAGTCACCTTGCGCAAAACTTCAGAGTCCCAATCCTGTATCAAAGGCTCTATTACATCATAAGTCTGATAGTTCGTCTCGTAATTAGCATGATTTAACTGCCCTGCACCTACTTCTAGCAGGTTCTCTGAGCCTGTATTTTTTGTTGAAACTTGACGATGCATCCATGACTCAAGATACTTCCTTAATCTTGCTAACACACTATTTCCGCTACGATTTTCTGAGTAAAGGGTCAAATAGATTGATGCATAATCTTCAGGTAAGGCTTGCCTTTGTTTGGGAAACTGATCCAGCATAAAACCGTACCCAAGTTAAGAGATTAGGGAAATATTATCCGAAATGAGCGCTCATTGCCAAGCACTATTGTAGTACACAAAACTCCCAGGTTGGGTGTGCGTACTGAGCAATGATCATTTTCCAAAACAAGGATTTCTGCTGAGTAGGAGAGGTAGTTAGTAGACCGGGCTTGAAATAACCACGTATGCCTCAATTTGTAAACAGCATCAATAACGATTGTACTGCAAGGGTCTTGGCGTCATTTACACTGTGTTACATAGCTTGGTTTATCGTCGTCATCTACTTTAATGCAAAGTAGATGACGACGATAAAGTGTAAATTTTAGCCGCTTTACCTTGGTTTATTTACCTTATTCTACTTATAGCACCAAACCTGATGAAACATTATTACCACCTTGGATTTATGACCGCAAGCAGCCAATGCAATTTTCCTTCCCCAAAAGAAAAAACAGAATTACAGCTTTATTCAAGTTTGGTAAGCCAAAAGAATGATGCCAAATTCCTTGATGGGAGAGAGCCGGTGACCGCCGTTCCGCAAGGAAGTACTATGAGGATTATGATATGATGCCTCAGCTAAAATCTACATTAACCAGAGTTCCCTCTAATTCACACGTACTCAGCAGCGCCATCTATATGAACATTCGGACACCTGAAAAAAACTTGTATTTGAATTTACTAACCTTTTGTGCATTGGGTACCGTGTGCTACGGGATGCAAATGTTTCATGTAATCTTAAAAGGTGATGGCTGGGTCATATTCTTTGCTCCAGAAAGCCAATATGACATTCTTGTACAAGTAGGCAGATACTTTTCAAGGGTTGCCTCGATAATTACCAATGATAATCAGTTGGCCAACTCACTAGTCTATGTTTTTTGGTTTATCTGCATATACATGCTTTTTCATCTTCCACTCCTGAAAACAAAATATTCATCTGCCCTGGCCACTGCAATAGCGGCATCAGTATTTTTGTTTTCACCCGCTATGATTGAGCTCTCTGTCTTCCAAATTGCCCTCCCAAATCGAGGCTTCGGATTGTTTGTTGTGGGTTTGGCAATATTCTTGTTTGCTGATGCAGAGCGTGGCGCTAGCAAGCGATACTGGCTTAGTTCCATTCCTTTGGCGATAGCAGCTGCCTCCTATCAGCCCATTGCATTAATGTATCCGGTCGGTATTTTCTTTACGCTGATAGCTAATTTTCAGTGCACTCGCAAAAACCTATTCAAAGGGATCCTGTCCTGCTTTTTAGGGCTAGGATTATACCTGATTTCTTGGCAACTCGCCTTAAAAATCTTTAATGTAAGCATGGCTGGTATACCCGATTCATATAATCCCACTTCACTAAACGATCTCCCTATTTCATTAAGGCTGAATTGGTTTTTTGATTTGGCGACAGGCTTCTTTTTTCAGGCTAAGGGCAATATGCCGGTCATCTCTTCGGTGATCATGCTTGTATTGATGGTTTGGGGAATGTTATTTTTCACTAGAAAGTATTCTCTTTGGCTCAAAGGTATTTTCATTATTGGTTCCATTATTATATTTGTCGGTATTGTTCCTAATCTCATCTTCTTGGCTAAAGGAACGGGATCGGCTCTGAGACCCCAGGCGCTATTAGGTATGTTCTTCTTACCTTTGTTGATCATCGGTGGCTATCTAGGAAACGCTTTTCAACAACAGCCGCAACATCCAGAAAAGCGGCTAGTTGTTTCCTTGCCTCATTCAATCTACGTGCTTCTTGCGGTTTTTTTAGTGCTGATCCAATCGTTTCAGGCGAATGCATCCGTCACTAGCCGCTATTTAGCGTTTGAAAAAGATAAAGCTACGGCTTCAATGGTACTCTCGGATATCATGGAACAAGCTCCTCGCAGAGATGAGCTAAATGTGGTTGTTCTTTATGAACCCTCCGTCGGTGTGGCTTATATGCCTGAAATGAGATATTACTCTTCACCTGACGTCATGACTGGCATCACGAATAACAATAACTTTGACAGTCGGTTAGACAGTATTCCTTTTTTGTTAAAGTTAATAGCACCTCCTCAAGTGTCTATGATGGCGATCTCTGTTCCATTAGACAGTCCTGATTTAACTAATTTTCCGATTCCAGATCCAAATGCAATGTTTCCCTGGCCTCATTCAGAAAGTATATTTGTCGCAGAGGATGGTCAAATATTTATTAAATTTGGTGATCCGAAAGATCCTAAATATGCGACCAGTTAACACAGCTGTTGAGATAGGCAGTGATTTCTAAGATTTGCCTCGCTCACAGCAACAGTAACTGCGAGCTGACATTTATGCAGTCAACAGTCAGTATATGAGACTCGGCTCCTGATGCAGAACTTGATTTATCGTTTCAATCATGAAGGGTGTCCCTGTTGTGGCACAACTAATCATCTCCCCTTTTTTGTCAATCCTAAGCCGTTGACTATTCAAAATTCTGAAGATTTTTTTTACGGTGGTCATGAGTATATTCATGCAGCTATTCAGTGTACTCGCTGCAAATTTATTGCAATCGACTCCAATTTAACTGGAAATGAGATAGACCAGCTCTATCGAGTTGCCGATAATGAATATTATCTTGAAACAAGCCCTCAACGAGCCATATATTACAGACGAGTTCAAAAACAGCTTAGGAAAACGCGAAGACTCGACATCTTGAATAATACTCATCATCCAATTATTGATCTTGCAGCCGGGTCAGGGGAATGGTTAGAACTGTGGCAAAAAGATAAATACGCCACTGAGTTGAGTGGCACTCTTGTAAAAATATTGACTCAGAAAGGAATTCAGGTAATCCCACAAGAAATTTCAGAAATTCCAGAACAATTATTTTCAATGGTGTCAATGTTCGACTTCTTGGAACATGTTGATAATCCTAAAGAAACCTTGGATATGGCTTGCCGAAGGTTGATACCAGGTGGAGTATTAGTGATTGGCGTACCAGATTTTGGTAACTTAGTTGCAAGAATTTTGCGACACAAATACTATTTATTTACACCCATGCATTTGGGATACTATCGGAATATCTCCCTTGAATATTTGCTCGGGCAAAATCCTTCCATAGAATCCTTTGTTCTCTTAAAGTCTCCACCCTTTCCCATTTCTCTTCAATCATTATTTAAATGGGTTAAAACTTTGAAGTTGCCGATGCTCAAAAATCTTGAGAAAGTCATCCTTCCAATAGGATATTCAGCGAGTATTATTGCGGTAGCAAATCTCAAGAGATAGGTCGCCCTTCTCCGTCAGTATTATGAATTTTGGCATCAGATTTAAATTTTGTTACAGATCTTGTTTTAGTCAAATATAGCTAATTCTAGCGGTATTTATCTATTCAATGTCGAGCTGAAAATTTAATGAATTACTTTCGTTTACTGCTCTAGTTTTGCAAGATTATGTTTTTGTTTTAATCAGTTAAGTAATATAGCCATCTGATCTGATTTCATAATTATAGAAACTTGCCAGTGTACGCGTCCCGCCTGTAGTGAAAATTTCACAATTTAGATAGATCGCTATAGTGAGTGATATTAAGGTATTAGCATTCAGAAACACTCTAATTTTAGAAGGCTGTCAGTATGCAAATAAATTTCAAAGCTAATTCTGAGAAACCTAAAATCGTAATTGTCATCCCTGCTTACAATGAGCGGGAGCATCTATATAACCTATTTGAATCTATTACGGCCTGTGTTCGTGAAATGTCTGATTTTGAAAGCATTATTTTAGTCATTGACGACGGTTCTATAGATGGGACTTGGGAATTATGTAAACGTATTCATGCTGAAGAGCATTGCTTTACAGCTGCAAGGCTAGTCAGAAACTTTGGGAAAGAGGTTGCTATTTTAGTCGGTCTTTCTTTAGTGGAAAGTTCTTTGTATGCAGTATTAGATGCCGATGGACAGCATAATCCCAGGTATCTGCCGGAGATGCTTGCAACTCTCATGACTAACGATCTGGATTTAGTGATTGGAGAAAGACTAGATTATGTCCCCAAAAATATGGGGCTGGCTACAAAAGTTTACTACCATTTACTCAGAATTATTACTGGCAAAGATTACGAAAAGCTTTGTGATTTTTCACTCTTTACTTTACCTTTGCGAAACTATATGTTGACCCAATCGCCGACTAGTCTTGTCTTTAAGATGCTGATATATAATTCGGCGACGCGCCGAGTAAGTTTTCCCCTGCATATTCCTGAGATTGGCGATCGCTCTCGCAGATGGTCGAAAGGTCGTTTGATTTCCAAAGGAATCAGTACAATTTATACATTGTCAGCATTAAACCGTATTGTTTTACTTTCATTAATTATGATCGCGGGCATAGCGATCGCTACCGTAATGATTGGTATTATTGTTAACCACTTTATCCTTAACATGTCAATTCCGAGAGGTTATTTGACCCTAATAGGGCTAAACATTGTACTCGTCGTTGAGTTGACGACATTTCTCATTGCTTATTTATTGCGGGAGAGAGCCCAAAAGTTGCCTACCGATTTGAGAAGCCTAGTAGCTGATCACTGTGGCTTCGAGTATGATGCCTATAAGCACTGACACCGTGACTGCGATAGTTTGTCGGCTTCTCCGGAACGGGTAAAGCTTGAATGAGCAGCCGTTGGCATAGGTTTCCGGTCATCAGCCGTCTACTGATCAGAGTGCTCTACACTTTGGCAGCCTTACTTGAGGAAGTGACTCAAGTGAGAGCCGATTCACCCAAGTCACTTCTTCACCCAAGTCACTTCATTAAGGGCAGCAGCCAAGCGACCACCAGACTGATTAAAATGGCAATCTCCATCACCCCGATCGCCGTGTTGAGGGAGATCCAGTGTCGCCAAGCTCCCTGACGCCAGGTTACCCATGTCTGGTTGATGTGTGTCGGCCACCGCTGGGGGCTATCTTTTTCGCGATATTGCCAGGTCAGCATCGAGAGCAGCAGCGGCGTACCGCCCACCTTGGCATTGATCAGGAGATGGAAGGCGATCGCCCCCACCATCACCACCCACGAAATCAGGTGGGCATAATACCAGGCATGGGTCAACTCGCCACGCGGTAGCCAGGTTTCGTCCATCATTTTGCCGCTATAAAGGGCAAAGGTGAGGGCCAGCAGAGCCAGCGTATTGACCAGACGATTGATCGTATACCACCAAACGGGCTTGCCAACGTCCGCGAGTTGTTGCCATGACTGAGGCTGCCAGAGGCGGCGGCGGCCTGGACGGCAGGCGTAGATGAGAAAGGCGGGAAAGATCAGCAACGTCCACAGCCCAAAGGTGCCATGGAGCCCCTCAATGGCTTGGTAGTCGGGTAACGGAATGCGGCCCCAGCGACCGTCGTAGACTTCGTAAGTCCAATAGGCGGTCACGATCGCGGCAATTAGGCAGATGCCCGTGAGGCCATGCAAAACTCGGAGCAGCAAAGGTTGGTAAGGACGAGACGCTTTCATGAGGGGAACGTTTGTTGAATTGAAATGACGGTAAAACGTAACTTGGGCATGGGATTAAATGTGTCGACTAGATGCGGCCCATCTAGTTAAGCTCCGTTTAGAGCAGCGAGAATACCAAACCCAATAAACAGGATTCCCCCGATCGCGGTCAGCAACCGCTCAGAGATGCGGCCAGCAATGAGTTTGCCGCAGGTCACCGCGATCGCTGCGCAGATGGCATGGCCCAAAATCGCCCCCACAAGCACGCCATAGGGATTATTAGCCGACGCCAGGGTAATGGTCGCCAGTTGCGTGATGATTGCCGCCCTGCTGCCCACCATCCTGACGGGAGGGCTGACGGGGCTGATGTTTGTGGGCATCGTCTGGCCCATGGTGTTTGCTTTCATCGCCTCCCTGATCGTGTCGATTCCGCTGATTCCGCTGATTGCTGCCTTTGTGCTGAAGCCCCCCAGGAGCAACGGCAGCGGCGCACCTGGTTTCAGAAGCTGATGCTGCCCTTCCAGGCTGGGTTTCAGCGGTTGGAGCAGGGCTATGGCTGGCGGTTGGATCGCTGCATGAATCATCGGGAAATTACGCTGGCGATCGCCGCTGCTTCCATCGTCCTGGCGATCGCCCTCTACCCCTTCGTGCCCCAGGCAATGATGCCCCTGGGGGATTCCGGCCAGTTCATGGCCTCCCTGGAAATGGAGCCCGGCACCTCCTTCACCAAGACCGACGAGAGTGTTTACCAGTTAGAACAACTCCTCCTTGCCCAACCCGATATTGCCAAAGTGTCGTCTCAGACCGGCTTTGGGCTGACCCGCAACAGCACCTACTTCAGCGGCTACAGCATGGGCAGCGTCAACTCGGCATCGCTGATTGTGACGCTGGAAGATCAGCGGCAGCGGGACATCTGGGAGATTATGGACAGCGTGGAAGCGGAAGCCCGCCGCACCCTCCCCGGTCTGCGTCGCATCAGCAATTGTAAATTCAAAAATTCTTGAGACTGCAACCCTTGATACCTCGTTCAGATCAAGCTTCATTGAGGGACATTGATCGGCTGAAACGCCCTAAACTCGTTCCGAATTTATTTTTACTGACGTCCCATTGCTTTCAAAGAAATGGGAGAAAACGGGATGCCAACCCCAC
>Ga0081520_100389_pt1 | contig 19202 bp, 19 predicted proteins | sample HotLakmasection1_FD_70988 | JGI IMG/M metagenome (GOLD analysis project Ga0081520, IMG submission 70988) | Hypersaline microbial mat communities from Hot Lake, Washington, USA - Section #1 (SPADES assembly) (version 2) | ecosystem: Environmental > Aquatic > Non-marine Saline and Alkaline >... | reverse complement strand
AATGTCGAGGTTCACCTCTCTCAGGAGCCTCGTCGCTTCGCAGCGCCGCTCTCCCTCGAGCGCTTTACCAATATAGCGATACTCATTGCTGACTGTCAACTACTTTCTTTGAGGAAATTGCGGGCCGTCTTAAACCTAAACAGGACAAGGGCTGGGAGGGGTGGCCGAGATTGAATTGGAATCTTTGGCGAGTTTTTTGGCACAGGACGTTAGAGATATTTGTTGAAAGTTGCCACTGGACTCAAGGAAATAGGCAGAACACTTTACCGGCTATTTGCTCTGGTGGGACCAGTCCAAACTGTCGGCTGTCGCTGCTGGAGGCGGCGTTGTCACCTTTTAAATAACAACGACCGTCAATGTGGACGAAAAGGATGCGTTTAACGATGAGAAGCTTTGGCTGAAGCGGATGATAAGCGACCACGATGTCTCCTGGTTGAGGTGGTATGTGGTGGTAGGCTGCTGTGTCAATTAGCACTTCTTGTGAGGGTGGCAGGATTGGCATCATGGATTCTCCGGTGACACGAAATCGCCGATAGCGCCGCAACAGCCATAGGCAAATATCTTTTACGGTTGTATGACGCAGGGGTGGATGGTCCATTTAGAGGGAAAGGCAATTAAAAAGGCGATCGCAACAAATACTGCGATCGCCTTCCCAAGGGCAAATGTATTGACCAGAGCGCTTAGTTAGCTAGCGGTGTACCAAGCGACATCACGGTTCTTGGTTGCCCAGAACATATTGTGGATTTTCTCGACAGCCGCCATTAGTTCTTGTGCATGCTGGGAGCTGACTTCCACCTTGCAGGCAGAGCAGAGCTTAGCTGCCTTCCAAAAGGTGTCGTGCAGATCGGGAAACTGCTCTAAGTGCTGAGGCTTGAAGTAGTCAGTCCAGAGGATCAAAAGCTCATCCTTTGTGATTTGAGCTTGTTCTTCTTTGATCGCAACGTAACGAGAGAACGTGTTTTCGTAGGCGGGGTCGCCGGGTTTTGCCTCTAAATCAAGAAGCTTCTTGGTCATGGAGACCACAGCTTCAGCGGCGATGCGTGCGGAAGAAGGATCGTAGACACCGCAAGGGCCATCGCAATGAGCGCTGACCGCGGGAGCCGGAAACTGATTTTGGAATTTAGAGATGATTTGCTTCAGCATAGTGCCTTGCGTGGTGTTGGTTTTCAAAGCTTATGACAATAAATTTTGGTGATGTCGATGTGCCTGTATGCCGTGGCATAGATCAAGCTTTGGCTATAAATCTACTTCCAGGCAAGACACACAAGACATACTTCCATCTAGTAAACATTCTTAAATACTGTGGTCAAGGTTGCAATGGCTGATTAGTAATATCCGCCTAAGGTCAGATTGAATTTGTCTGAAATGGGCAGAATGAAGCCAGACGGAACCAGCCAATCACGAAAGCGCGATCCTTATGGAAGGCAAAGTTGCTTGTTTTGGAATTGCGGCATTGATGCTTTACCTGAACGGTGGGTGCAGTTATTTGCCCAGTGTGGCCGAACCCTCATCCTTAACACAGGTGGACTTTTCCACGCTGCCCCCCTGTGCGGATGATGATTGCAACTGTGACAATTTTCGAGATCAAGCTTCAGCCCAAGCGGTCTTAGAAGCTTTGCCGAATGATCCTTTCGTGTTGGATCAAGACGCGAATGGTCTTGCCTGTGAAACTTTGCCTGCGATAGCACCTCCAGTGACGGGCTCGGCACCGCCCTCGGCTGACATGGTGCATCTGGTTTTAGGAAATCCCACAAATGCCAGCAGTGCAGATCTGAACAATTATTTGTTGCTGCGATCGCCCTATGCCCTGTCATATAACAGTCAACGTGGCACGGCGAATTGGGTGAGCTGGCAACTAAGTGCTGATTGGTTAGGGGATGTGCCAAGACAAGATAACTTTCGGCAGGATGGGGGGCTGCCCGCGGGCGTTTATCAGGTTACGCCCAATGACTACCTCAATACGGGATACGATCGCGGACACCTCGTGCCGTCTGGGGATCGGACTCGCAGTGTCCAAGACAACGCCGCCACTTTTTTAATGACCAATATTTTGCCCCAAGCGCCTAGCAACAATCGAGGGAGCTGGCGAGAACTGGAAGAGTATAGCCGTGATTTAGTTTACCAATTGGACCGGACTTTGTTGGTCATGACAGGGGGATATGGAAAGCAAGCGCAGCTAGCTTCTGGGCGGGTGACAGTGCCGTCTAGGCTCTGGAAAATCATTGTCGTTTTAGAGGTGGGACAGTCTGTCGAAGATATTGATGGAAACACGCTGGTGATTGCAGTGGATATGCCTAACCGAGATGAGATCGACGAAAATTGGCGGACTTACCAGACCACGATTGATCGCATTGAGCTGGCGACCGGCTATGACTTTCTTTCGACGGTGCCAGAAAACATCCAGACAATTTTAGAATCCAGCCTGGCGGATACGGCGTTGACGATGGCTCGTTAGGGCTGCAGACGCACTTTGGCCCTAGTACTCGGCGGCTTAAGTCTCGATACCGATTGAAAGTCCCTCTCCCAAGGCTGGGAGAAGGATTTAGGGTGAGGTCCAAGGGTGTGCAAATTTACGCCGCACTGTACTAGGGCGTCGGTACAGAAACCCGGTTTCTTGGCCAGAAGGCCAGTGATGCCGTTAGAGCAGCGACGAAGAAACCGGGGTTTTAGCCATCCTGTACCGGTGCTCTAGCTAAAATGAACGCCACAGCTAAAGGAAATAAAGCGCCGGTTCAAACTGAAATAGCATTGTTGGTGGAACATATTCGTCGTGGGGCTAGCCCCATCAAAGTGGCGAGTCCGAAGCACTGAGCCGTCAGTTTTCGCTGCAAATTGACAAACTGACATCTTGGCTGAGTTGGGGCGACATTCAGCCAGTAAGATGATGGGGCTGTTTTTCTGGGAGCGATCGCATGGTTGAGCGCCAGAAGCGATATGAAGGCAAGGCCAAAATTCTCTATGCCACCGAAGATCCAGAGGTTTTGGTTAGTTACTTCAAGGATGATGCCACGGCTTTTAATGCCCAAAAGCGCGGACAAATTGCGGATAAGGGCAAGGTTAACTGCACGATCGCAACCCACTTGTTTCAATTGTTAGAATCCCAAGGCGTGAAAACGCACTGGATTGACACGCCAAGCGATCGCGAGATGCGCGTCCAGTCAGTCACGATCATTCCCCTGGAAGTCGTCGTGCGCAATATTGCGGCTGGTAGCCTGTGCAAACAGACCGGACTGGCACTAGGAACGCCACTCACTCCGCCGTTGGTGGAGTTTTACTACAAAAATGATGCATTGGGGGATCCATTGCTAACGCGCGATCGCATTCGAACAATGGCACTTGCCAGTGAGGCACAAATCAATGAACTGATTCGTCTTGCGGAAAAAATCAATACGATTCTGCAAACCTTTTTTCAACGATGTCAAATTACGTTGGTAGATTTCAAACTTGAATTTGGTCTCGACCGGGAAGATCAAATTTTATTGGCTGATGAAATCAGTCCGGATACCTGTCGGCTTTGGGATCAAGCTAAAAGCGATATAAGCGATCGAGTTTTAGATAAAGATCGATTTCGTCAAGACCTCGGGCAGGTGGCCGAAGCTTATCAAGAAGTCTTGCAGAGAATTCTGGCCCAGGTGAATCTCAAGTAAGTTCACCCAATGCGGTAAAATCTTTCCGTTTATGGCGAAAGCCTAAAAATTGCCGAAACATCAAGCGTTTCGAAGTATTCTCTTGTTCTTCATGTTCCCCTACTGACATTAGCGATTGCAAGCATGCGCCAAACTCCTAGCCTCGTAGCACTCTTAACCCTTTCGGCAACCTTGGGCATCGCATCTCAGGCCCGTGGAGATACTCTGGCAACGGCCTCAAAACAGACCGAATCACGCGCAATCAGTGTGGCAGAGCTAGTGTCGACTGCGGAGGGCTCTCCCCAAAGATGGACAACTGAAACGGTGCGGCGGGATGCCGCGATCGCAGCGTTCGAGACCGAGACGGCTAATCCTTCTCAACCCCAGATAGACCGCACCGAATCGGGGGCTGAAGCGGATCAAGATCGCCGCTTAACTCTGAACACGACAGAAAATGCCTCGGCCTTCGTTGGCGTGCATCAACTGAATGAAGCCGAGACAGAGGTAGACTCGACGCCCCAGTCAAGGGCTGTCAGCGGCTTTGGCACAACCTCGCAACAGTTGGAAATGGCCCAGACGGCCCCGCTGCCCACGGATAACGAGCCCCTGGAGTCCGATGAGGATGATGACGCCGCCATCGAAGAGATCGAAGAGGGGCTTGATGAAGCCGAAGAAGACGAGGCAGTCGACGAACTCGATGAGGAAGCCCAGCAGGAAGAAACTGAAGAAACTCAGGTCCTAGTGGCGGAGGTAGCGGTTGCTGATCCAGAAGGGGAGGCCATTGACCCCGATCTTGAAAATACGGTTTACAACGCGATTGATACTCGCCCTGGCAGAACGACGACGCGATCGCAGATTCAAGAAGACATCAACAGCATTTTCGCCACTGGGTTCTTTGCGAACGTGCGAGCCGTGCCCACAGACACGCCTCTGGGGGTACGCGTCACTTTTGTTGTCGATCCTAACCCCGTGCTGACTGAGGTGCAGGTGGAAGGCAGTCAAGTGCTGCCCGAAAATGTGGTCGATGACATTTTCTCGCCCCAATACGGAGAAATCATCAACCTGCTGGAGTTTCAAGACAGCATTCTGGAACTCAATAATTGGTATCAAGAAAACGGCTACGTCTTGGCTCAGGTCATCGCGGCTCCCCAGGTGGGTGAAGATGGGGTGGTTACCTTGCAGGTCGCCGAAGGGGTGATTGAAGATATTAACGTGCGGTTTCTTACCGAAGAGGGCTTGGACGAAGACGAAGAAGGGAATCCGATCAACGGCAAGACTCAGGATTATATCGTTTTGCGAGAGTTTGCCACGGAGCCGGGGGATGTTTTCCGGCAGAGTCAGATTCAGTCAGACTTGCAAAGAGTGTTTGGGTTGGGCATTTTTGAAGATGTCACCCTATCGCTTGAGCCTGGGCAGAAAGACCCCCGGCAGGTCGATGTCACCGTTAACGTGATTGAGCGCAACACGGGTTCTGTGGCGGCGGGGATCGGCTTTAACTTCACAGGCGACCTATTTGGCACCTTGAGCTATCGTCAGGATAACTTTGGCGGCAATAACCAGAAATTCTCTGCCGAGGCTCAACTCAGTACCCGCGACGTTTTGTTTGACGTGAGCTTTACCGATCCCTGGATTGGTGGCGACCCCTATCGCACGTCTTACACCTTAAATGGGTTTGGTCGACGATCGATTTCCTTAGTCTTTGACGGTGGCCCCAACGAAATTGACTTGGCCAATGGCGATCGCGTGCGGGTCAATCGTTTTGGCGCTGGAGCGACCTTCCGACGGCCTTTGGGCAATGGGTGGAGTGCCTCTTTGGGAACGCTGTATCAGCGCATCCGTACCACCGATGGCGAGGGGGACATCGTGACTCAAGACGTGGGACCGGACCAAATTCCCGGCACGCCTGACGACAACCCCTTAACCGCTAGTGAGTCTGGCGCTGATGACCTATGGACGGTGCAATTTAGCGCGGTGCAAGACCAACGTAATAACACGCTGACCCCTACCGAAGGTTCGGTCTTACGGTTGGGTACTGAGCAGTCAATCCCACTGGGCAGCGGCAGTATTTTCTTCAACCGTTTGCGGGCGAGCTACAGCTATTACTTCCCAGTATCTTTCTTGCAATTTGGGGAAGGGCCGCAGGCGATCGCCGTTAATGTACAAGGCGGCAGCATCATCGGCGACTTCCCGCCTTATGAAGCCTTCGCGATCGGCGGCACCAACTCTGTCCGGGGCTACGACGAAGGTGAACTGGGGACTGGTCAAAGCTATCTGCAAGCCTCGGTGGAATATCGCTTCCCACTGTTTTCGTTCTTGGGCGGGGCGCTCTTCTTAGACGCAGGCACTGATTTAGGTACGGGTGATAATGTTCCCGGCTCCCCCGGCCCCGATCGCGGCAAGCCCGGCAGTGGCTTTGGTTACGGAGCTGGCGTCCGCGTGCAGACACCATTAGGTCCGATTCGGATCGACTACGGCTTTAACGATGAAGGCGATGGACGGCTACACTTTGGTATTGGCGAACGTTTTTAGACCATGACGCAGTCCTCCCTGTCCGCAGTCACCGCAGTTTCATCAGCGACCGATGCTGCTAGGCAGTCGACGCTGTCGCAATCGCTCACCCAAGTCGGCGTGGGCCTGCACTCGGGGGTCGAAACTCGGGTACAAATATTGCCGGCAACCCCCGATACTGGGCGAATTTTTCGGCGCACCGATTTACCCGGTAGTCCCGAAATTCGGGCTGACGTGACCGCCGTTCACCAAACCCAGCTCTCCACCGAACTCGCCAACGGCCCAGCCACAGTGCGCACCGTAGAGCATTTGCTGGCAGCCATGGTCGCCCTGGGCGTTGACAATGCTTACATTGAAGTCAATGGGCCGGAAATGCCCTTGCTGGATGGCTCGGCTCAAAATTGGGCCACCGCGCTGACCGCCGCTGGCCTCGTGGAACAAGCCCCTGTGCGCCCAACCTTGAAAGTTAATCAACCCATCTGGGTGCGCGATAACGATGCTTTTGTCGTCGCTATGCCGGCCCCGGTAACGCGACTCACTTACGGCATTGATTTTGACCTGGCAGCGATTGGCAATCAGTGGCACAGTTGGACGCCCAGCGAGGGAACTTTTGCCACCGACATTGCCCCAGCTCGCACCTTTGGCTTAGCTCACCAAATTGACTATTTACGATCGCAGGGCTTGATTAAAGGGGGCAGTTTAGACAACGCGCTGGTGTGCGATCGCGATGGCTGGGTGAATCCGCCCTTGCGGTTTGAGAATGAACCAGCCCGACATAAACTATTGGACTTGTTGGGAGATTTGAGTCTACTGGGCTCCTTACCAATCGCCCATATTCTGGCGTACAAAGCCAGTCATCATCTGCATGTGCAGTTAGCAAAAGCGATCGCTAATCAAACCCCATCTAGCTAGGATGCACCGCAAATGGGAGAATAGTGAAGATTTTATAAAAGTAAACGTATTTGGCTAGATCGCCCATTTTGAAGGAACCGATGACAACTGTGGTCAGTACTAACTCCAACTCCAGCATCTCTACCGCGACCCCCACCCCTGCCTCGGCAGCCCCAACCATTCAGACAACATTCACCTTAGAAGAAATCCAAAAGCTGCTCCCCCATCGGTATCCGTTTGCGCTAGTCGACCGCATCATCGACTATGTTCCCGGCGAACGGGCGATCGGCATCAAAAATGTCACCTTTAACGAACCCCACTTTCAAGGACATTTTCCCGGACGTCCGATCATGCCCGGCGTCTTAATCGTGGAGGCCATGGCCCAGGTCGGCGGCGTCGTCCTGACTCAAATACCAGGAGTTGATGGCCTCTGTATGTTTGCCGGGATTGATAAAGTGCGCTTTCGTCGTCCCGTCGTCCCTGGCGACCAACTGGTGATGACGGTCACACTCCTCACGGTAAAACGGCAGCGATTTGGCAAAATGCACGCGCGCGCCGAAGTTGATGGCCACCTGGTGTGTGAAGGAGAACTGATGTTCTCTGTAGTTGATTAACTTAGCCCTTAATCGTTTGCATAATGTCTGTCCGTCTTACTGATACTCGGGGTTCCGGAGGCATGTCCTTGACTAGGCTTATCCATCCAACGGCGGTGATTCATTCAGGGGCAACCCTTCACCCCACGGTCAAAGTTGGACCCTACACAGTGATTGGCGAAAAAGTCACGATTGGCCCCGAGACAGACATTGGTGCCCACGTGGTGATCGATGGGCATACCGAAATTGGCGCTAACAACCAAATCTTTCCGGGAGCAGTCATTGGGATTGAGCCGCAAGACTTGAAGTATGACGGCTCCGTAAGCCTGGTCAAAATTGGGGACAATAACAAGATTCGCGAGTATGTCACGATCAACCGCGCAACCCATGCGGGTGAAGCCACGGTCATCGGCAATGACAATCTCTTGATGGCCTACGTGCATGTAGCCCACAACTGCATCATCGCCAATCAAGTCATTATTGCCAATGCCGTGGCGCTGGCGGGGCATGTGGAAATTGAGTCTAACGCTGTGATTGGCGGTGTTTTAGGCATCCATCAGTTCGTCCATATTGGGCGCTATGCCATGCTGGGCGGCATGAGCCGTATCGATCGCGATGTCCCCCCTTACATGGTGGTGGAGGGCAACCCCTGTCGGGTGCGCGGGTTAAACGCCATTGGTCTACGGCGAGCAGGCATTACCGATTTAGAAGGGGGGCGCTACTACCGCGAACTTAAGGAAGCCTACCGCATTGTGTATCGCTCTCGCTTGCCGCTCAAAGAGGCGTTATCCCAGTTGGAGCAGTGGTCCCAGCACAATGATTTTGTCAAACACTTGCAGGGGTTTTTGGCGACGTCCTCAAGTGAGTCGAACCGCCGCGGCCCCATGGCCGGTAGCAGCCGTGCCAAACCGGGTAGTGGTGGAGAATGAGTTTACCGCATCGCGATCGCCCTTCCGCCTTGCACATTTTTATCAGCACGGGCGAAGTCTCAGGCGACTTACAGGGCTCCTACTTAGCCCAGGCCCTCTATCGGCAAGCCGAATCGCGAGGCCTTGCCCTCAAGCTTTCGGGGTTAGGGGGTCGGCGCATGGCAGCAGTGGGAACCCACCTGATTGGTGATACGACCCCGATTGGGGCCGTCGGCATCGTCGAAGCATTGCCCTTTATCTTCCCGAGCTTACGGATACAGCGCCGAGCGCGAGCGTTTTTTCGCCAAACCGAGATTGACCTCACCGTATTTTTGGACTACATGGGTCCCAATGTGGAGTTGGGCAAATTTTTGGCCAAGCAGTTTCCCGATTTGCCGACGGTCTACTACATCGCCCCCCAGCAGTGGGTCTGGGCCTTTAGCGACCAGGATACCCAGCAGATCACCCAAATTTCGGATCAAATGGTGGCGGTGTTTCCCGAAGAGGCCAATTACTATCGCCGCTTCGGCGCGACGGTGCATTACTTTGGGCATCCGTTAGTCGATCAGTTTGTGCAGCCCCCCGATCGCGCCACGGCTCGCCAGCAACTGGGCATCCCCCCAGCCGCGACGGTGATCACCCTCCTCCCCGCCTCACGGCAACAGGAAATTGTCCGGGTGATGCCGCTGATCTTGGCGGCGGCTGAGCAAATTCAGGCAGTTAGGCCCAACGTCCAGTTTTTAGTGCCCGTTTCGATGGCCAAGCTGCGACCGGCGATCGCCGCTGCCCTCGCCCAAACCAACCTCAACGCCCGCCTGATCGACTCGGGCAGTGTGGACGCGATCGCCGCTGCCGACCTGGTGATCAACAAATCCGGCACAGTCAACCTGGAAGTCGCCCTGATGAATATTCCCCAAATCGTGGTTTACCGCTTGAATCCCCTCACCGCTTGGATTGGCTATCACATTCTGAAAGCAAAGATTCCTTTAATTTCGCCGGTCAATTTGTTTGTCAATCGGGCCATCGTGCCGGAGTTTGTGCAGGCGGCTGCGACCCCCGAGGCGATCGCCCAAGCGGGTCTCCAGTTTTTGCAGAACGAGCAGGCGCGGGCCGCCGTGTACGCCGGTTATGCCGAAATGCGATCGCTCATGGGGGCACCAGGCGTGTGCGATCGAGTCGCCGCCCATCTCATCGATTTCGCCTTATCCCCACCGGGCGGTAGTCATGCCTAACAACCAACCCAGTCCACGCACCACCGTCCCCCAAACTTTTTTGATCAATCGAAATTGGATGCGGTTTGGCAGTGTGCTTTACCGCGTTGACGCCGCCATTGGGGTACAACAATATCCGTCAATTCCAACGGGGCTGAGGGCATCAAGGTCTCAGTGGCGATTCTCTGGACGACTACGGCATCGCCGCAGTCTCCCTGTGTTTGAACTATTGCGGCCTTGCCCCTTGAACCCAAGTCATTGCTGAAAGTAGGTGTATTTGCGCCGCGTTCTACTAGCCAATGCATCATTGACCTGAGTAAATGATTTAGCCCAATCCTTCGCCTCTGATACATAAAAAAAGACAGAAGTATATCGAGCGAATGAAAATCAGGGTCTAGGGTTGTGTAAAAATGTAAGCGGTTTTGCCAACCTGTTACAGAAACAGTTAATAGGCATAGGAAGTATGGAATCAATCGAGCCAATATATCAATACGCCTGGCTAGTGCCAGTGCTGCCCCTAGTGGGTGCAGCCATTGTCGGCACTGGACTGATCAGCTACAGCCAGACCACCAGCACCCTGCGGCGGCCCTCAGCAGTATTTATCGTCTCGCTCACGGGCGCGGCCATGGTGCTGTCCTTTCTCCTCTTTTTTAGCCAGGTACAGGGCCATGAAACCTACATCCGCACCTTCGAGTGGGCATCAGCGGGTGATTTCAAGCTGACGATGGGCTACACCATCGATCACCTGGCTTCCCTCATGCTGGTGATTGTGACGACGGTGGCGTTCCTCGTCATGGTCTACACCGACGGCTACATGGCTCATGATCCCGGCTATGTCCGCTTCTATGCCTACCTCAGTCTGTTTAGTTCCTCCATGTTGGGGCTGGTGATCAGTCCTAACCTGCTGCAGATCTACGTGTTTTGGGAACTGGTAGGGATGTGCTCCTATCTGCTCATCGGTTTTTGGTATGGGCGCGATGGCGCTGCAGATGCCTGTCAAAAAGCGTTTATTACCAACCGGGTTGGCGACTTCGGCCTGCTGTTGGGGATGTTGGCTCTGTTTTGGGCCACGGGCAGCTTTGAGTTTGACGTGATGGGCGATCGCCTCACCACCTTGGTAGAAAGTGGCAGTCTCACCGCTGGCGTCGCAACGATTTTTGCCATTCTGGTCTTTTTAGGTCCCGTCGCGAAGTCGGCGCAGTTCCCGCTACACGTTTGGCTACCTGACGCGATGGAAGGTCCGACCCCGATTTCGGCCCTGATTCACGCCGCGACCATGGTGGCGGCGGGGATTTTCCTGGTGGCTCGCATGTTTCCCGTGTTTGAAGAGTTGCCGACGGTAATGACGGCGATCGCCTGGGTGGGCTGCTTCACCGCCTTCATGGGAGCTAGCATCGCCATCACTCAGAACGACATCAAAAAAGGGCTGGCCTATTCCACCATGTCCCAGTTGGGCTACATGATGATGGCCATGGGCGTCGGCGCTTACGGTGCGGGGCTGTTTCACCTGATGACTCATGCCTACTTCAAGGCGATGCTATTCCTCTGCTCCGGTTCCGTCATTCACGGCATGGAAGAAGTGGTCGGTCACGATCCGGCCCTGGCTCAAGACATGCGGCTGATGGGCGGTTTGCGGCAATATATGCCGGTCACGGCTTTCACATTCTTGGTCGGCACTCTGGCGATTTGCGGCATTCCCCCCTTCGCTGGTTTCTGGTCCAAGGATGAGATTCTCGGCTCCACCTTCCAGGTCAGCCCGGTACTCTGGGCGATCGGCTGGCTAACGGCGGGCATCACCGCTTTTTACATGTTCCGCATGTACTTCAGCACCTTTGAAGGGCCGTTTCGCGGCACCGATAAGGCCATCCAAATGCAGCTCAAGCGCGAGCAACTCATGGCCATGGGGGCTTCCCTCGGTCCGGGCGCGATGAATCCCCAAGAGCTGACCCTCGATCCTGAAAAAGCGGACGACCACGGTCATCATCATGCCGAAACGCCCCATGAGTCGCCGATTTCCATGACTTTGCCGTTGGTGGCGTTAGCGATTCCTTCGGCCCTGATAGGTTTGGTCGGCACGCCCTTCGTGAACTACTTTGAGGCGTTCATCCACCCCGCCGGGGAAGAAGTGGAAGCACTGTTGCCCTGGTCGGAGGCGTTCACCGATTTCGAGTGGTCGGAGTTCCTGATCATGGGCGGCTCTTCGGTGGGCATTGGCCTCATCGGCATTTCTCTGGCGGTGCTGATGTACGCCCAGAAGAAGATTGACCCAGCCGCGATCGCCAACCAGATCAAGCCACTTTACCAACTGTCGAAGAACAAATGGTACATCGACGAAATCTACGATGCCGTGTTTGTCCAAGGCTGTCGTAATTTAGCGAAACAGGTCCTGGCGATTGACGTCCGCATCGTGGATGGCATCGTCAACCTGGCTGGCTTCGTCACCCTGGTCACTGGAGAAGGCTTAAAATACCTGGAAAATGGCCGCGCTCAGTTCTATGCGCTGATTGTGTTTGGTGCAGTACTGGGGCTCGTCCTGGTCTCCGGCATTACCTAATGGGATAGCTGCTTAGCGTGGCTGGCGACGACCAGCCACGCTTTTTGATGCAAATTTCTCTTATTGATTAAAAACTTGTTGCGATTTGCAGCTTTCTCTTAAATTCCTTTTACAGTCTTCAGTAAGAATTTATTGATTCCTACGTATAGGACTGTTTCAGCAATCCCGATTGAAAAAATTTGTCTCAAAGCACCCTTAGATTTTTCCTATGGAACTTGCTCAATTTCCCTGGCTGACAGTGACCATCCTGTTACCGATCACTGCCGCCCTATTCATTCCCTTCATTCCCGACAAAGACGGCAAGACTTTGCGGTGGTATGCCCTCATCGTGGGACTGATTGACTTTGTATTGCTGGTCACTGCCTTTTATTTAAACTACGACTTCAGCAGTTCCGGTCTACAGCTCGCCGAGAGCTACACCTGGGTGCCCCAGCTCGACCTGAGATGGTCAGTGGGGGCCGATGGGCTATCGATGCCGCTAATTTTGTTGACGGGTTTTATCTCCACCCTGGCAATTTTGGCTTCCTGGCCCGTCACCCTTAAACCCAAATTGTTCTACTTTTTGATGCTGGCGATGTATAGCGGCCAGCTTGGGGTGTTTGCCGTTCAAGACATGCTGCTGTTCTTCTTTATGTGGGAACTGGAATTGATTCCGGTTTACCTGCTGCTGTCCATCTGGGGGGGCAAAAAGCGGCTGTACGCAGCGACCAAGTTCATTCTCTACACCGCTGGCGGTTCTCTCTTCATTCTGGTGGCGGCGCTGGCCATGGCCTTTTACGGCGATGTCGTGAGCTTTGACATGTCGACCCTGGCAGCCAAAGACTATGCGGTGAATTTTCAGCTCTTTATGTATGCGGCCTTCTTAATCGCCTATGCGGTGAAGTTGCCGATTTTTCCACTCCACACCTGGCTACCAGATGCCCACGGCGAGGCGACCGCCCCGGTGCACATGTTGCTGGCGGGCATTTTGCTGAAAATGGGAGGCTACGCCATCATTCGCATGAATCTAGGGATGCTGCCGGATGCCCATGCGGTGTTTGCGCCCATACTGGTCATTTTTGGCATTATCAACATCATTTATGCGGCCCTCACGTCCTTTGCCCAGCGTAATTTGAAGCGCAAGATTGCCTACTCGTCGATTTCCCACATGGGTTTCGTGATCATCGGCATCGCTTCATTTACGAACCTAGGGCTGAGCGGTGCGGTGCTGCAAATGGTTTCCCACGGGTTGATTGGGGCTAGCCTGTTCTTCCTGGTGGGGGCGACTTATGATCGCACCCATACCTTGATCCTGAGTGAAATGGGCGGCGTCGGCAAGAAGATGCCGAAGATCTTCGCCATGTTCACTACCTGCTCGATGGCCTCCCTGGCACTGCCGGGCATGAGCGGCTTTGTGGCAGAACTGATGGTGTTTGTGGGTTTTGCCACCAGCGATGCTTACTCGTTCACCTTCAAGCTCATCGCGGTCTTGCTAATGGCGGTCGGCGTGATCCTGACCCCCATTTACCTGCTGACCATGCTGCGGGAAATCTTTTACGGTCCCGAAAATCAGGAGCTGGTGGAACACGAAGTCTTGATCGATGCGGAACCGCGTGAAGTGTTTATCATCGCCTGTCTGTTGATCCCCATTATTGGCTTCGGGCTGTATCCCAAGATGTTGACGCAGATCTACGACAACACGACGCTGGCATTGACCGACAATCTGCGATCGCGCGCCTTTGCCTCCACCGAAGAGGTGCAACCTTTGGCATTTTTACCCCGACTCAAAGCCCCGGAACTGCCGGTAGCTTCTAAGTAAGGCGGGCGCATCCAGCAGCGGCCTGGTCAGACTAAGTCAGGGCGATCGCGATCATTGAATTCCCCGAGGCTGGAACCTTTTTGACTCGGGGGATTCTTTTTATTGAGGGACTGGTAAGCGACTTCTAGCCCCGTTCAAGCCAAGGGCGATGCCGCATGATTCGGTTGGCTGGTTCTTCCAACCTCTGAGTCCCTCGAACGAGTCAGGCAGCAATGCTCAACATCCGGCCATCAATCCCCGCCTTGCCGATGGCAGTAGAGGGGTTCGCATTCGCCTAATGCTGGCGTCTAAGATGAGATGGAGAGGGTGCTTAGACGTACACCGATAGGCCCTCTAGCTAAGTACGCATGGGTTAGGACAGGTTCAAAGGGCACTTAAGCGCAGCCCCCACTGCCACATCTATTCAGAGGGCACCCGGATGAGACAGTACGGGGATGTAGGGTGTAAAAGATAACAGCCTGCTCAGTTTCAACCTTTTATCGAACAAACGCGATTGGGAATGAGTCAAGATTATGGGAAATCTGTGGCCTCGTCGGCTTCGTTCAAGCGCTTATGTATTGGGCACGGCTTTGGGGCTGAGCCTGGCGGGCACTTCGTTGCCCCTGATGGTAGAGCTACCCGGAGCATGGGACTCGTCAGTCATGGCGATCGCCCAGGACCTGGAGGAGCAGACGAATATTGAGGTTTATCAACAAGCGAGTCCTGCGGTGGTCTCTGTTGAGGCGGGGGAAGGCTCCGGTAGCGGCAGCATCGTGACCCCTGACGGCCTGATTTTGACCAATGCCCATGTGATTGGCAACAACACAACCGCCCAAGTACGTCTGGCGGACGGCCGAGAATTTACCGGCGACGTGGTGGGGTTTGCCACTAGCCGAGTCGATTTGGCGGCGATTCAGCTCCGGAATAGTCCCCGCGATCTACCGACTATTGAGATTGCGCCAGCAGGGTCAGTGCAGGTGGGGCAGCGCGCGTTTGCGATCGGCAATCCCTTTGGGCTGCAAGGCACCTTAACCGTGGGCATTGTCAGTCGCATCGACTTAGATCGGGGGCTGATTCAGACCGATGCGGCCATCAATCCGGGCAACTCTGGAGGACCGCTATTGGGCAGTGATGGGCAGCTGATCGGCGTCAACACCTCCATCTTCACCACCCAGCGCAGCGGCGGCAACATCGGCATCGGCTTTGCCATTCCAGTGGATGAGGTGGTAACCTTTATCGCCGAAGTCAACAACGGGACAGCCCTGCCGAGCGCTAGTGTGGCTGGCAATCGAGGGGGCCGGGAACCCGCAGCGATCGCCCTCAACGATGTCGTTTCCGGACAGCTCACCTCCAACAGCGACATGTTGCCGGACGGCAGTTTCTTCGACTCCTACATCTTTGAAGGGCGGCGCGGTCAGCGCATCGCCATCGAAATGCGCAGCCAAGACCTGGATTCTTACCTGATTTTGCTCAGCCAAGACGACGACAACTTGTATCTCGAAGATGACGATGGCGCTGGTGAGTTAAACGCGCAACTGGTGACGACCCTGCCAGCAGATGGCGAGTATATCATTATCGCCAACTCCTTTGGCCGGGGAGAACAGGGCCGCTACGACCTGCGGCTGAGCGCAGTCGATGCGGGTTCCAGTGTGCCCCCCTCAGGAACTGCGACCGGCGCAGTCATTCTGCAAGAGCAAGGTGAACTCACCACAGGGGATAGCCTGGCCCCCGATGGCACCCTTTACGACCAATTTACCTTTGATGGGACGGCAGGCCAGCAGGTCACAGTGACGCTCGTCAGTCCAGAATTCGACACTTACCTGGCAGTGGTCGATAGCGGCGGCAATCTCGTGGCTGAAAACGACGACATTTCTCCCGGCAACACTAATTCTGAAGTCTCGTTCACGCTACCGAGTAGCGGTCCTTACCTGATTATCGTCAATGGGTATTCCACCTCTGACCGGGGAAGCTACAGCTTGACTGTCCGTTAGCCACTGCTGGCCCGAGGGGTTGCACTACGACTTTAGAGTCCTCAACAGCAAAATTCGTCCCACCTGTAGGGGCAAATTTTGCTGGTAGAAACTGGATACGCCCCATAGACATTGGGCTAACCCGATGGTGGGCTTAGGGATCGGCGGCGGCTAAATAACGGACCCAATCAATCCGGTTTTCCCCTGCCAGGAGACGCTTCGCGAACGACTTCGCTCAACTTGCCAGGGTCGAGAGTTGAGCGGAGTCGAAACTCGGTCGGCGGGGAATTATTTGCGGGCCAGCCCCTTCCCCCGCCCGCGCCAATCCAGTTTTTTTCTTGGCACCCTCTCAAAAGCCCAACCAGGTAAAGAAGTCCTGACGGGTAATCAGCTCAAGCAGCAATAGGGCGACAAACCCAATCATGGCAAACCGGCCATTGATGAGCTCAGCGTAAGCATTCCAGCCAAAGGAAGGAGTTTTTTTAGCATCGCTGGTGGCGGCTTCGGGGGTAGTCACGGGAGTATCTGGAGGATCGTTGGATGCCTCGACGGGAGTCTGAATATCTTGGGGATCAGAAGTCATGGTGGGAATAGCTAAGTGATCAGTTTCACCCTAGATACCTTAGCCCAAGAAGGCATCAGGCTGGGCAGTAGACTGGGCAGCGGTGACGATCGCTGTCACCCCTGCATCGAGCCCTGGGGTTGAATTTGGGCCATCTCAGGAGCCAGCGCAACCGGATCGATACCGGCCTTGTGAGCGACCATCACACCGATCGCTTCCAAATACGATCGCACCCGTGTGGCGCGAATCCCCAGTTGCTCCGGGGTCATGGAGAGGGTCGTGGGGTTGTCTTCTACCGCAATGAGATGGGCCGCAGTCGCGCTGAAACTCAGGAGCCCGCTGCCTCCAAACGCTGTCACCGGGGCAATCACCGCATCGACCTGATCACGATAGAGGGTCTGGATTGGGCGATCGCCCGCAGTCACAAACTGGGGGGCCTGGCTGAGACCAGCCAGCACACAGGGCAAAAACGTGTGGCCGATTTCTTCGGCGGCTGATTTAGGCGATAGGGTGGGATCTAGGGGCAGTGGACTGAGGGCCGGCGCATGGGCACAGGGCAGGTGAAACTGCCGCACCAGCAAATGACTAATCACAGCCTCGGCCCCCGCCAAGGGATCGACTCCCTGCCCCTGACGATAGTTTTGCAAGGCTGCGGAACCTTCATCATCGGGAAAGCGCACCACCACCGCGATCGCCTCTGCCCCCAACTGCACCAGTCGTTCAGCCGCCCTGAGCAGCGTGCCCGGATTCGCGATGGTGCCCCAGGTCGCCCCAGAGGCCGCCGTTTGCAGCGTGACACCTACCGGAGCATCGGTAACCCCATAATCGGTCATCGCCAGTCCCAGGGTCGCCCGAGCCGCATCCGCCGCCTGCAGGTGTCGCCATCTCAGGGACGCCTCAATGCCCGCATCGAGCAACAGCCCAATGCGATTACGATGCACCGGACGCAGTCCCCATTGGCCCGCCGCAAACTGATCCAACCCGTAGCCTTCGACGTACAGCGCATTGGGCAAGGGCCAGTAGAGCTGCGCCCCATTCATCACGTTGGGGTGGGTAATCAACGTGTCCGCGACCCCAGCGATCGCCCGCGCCACCGGCAAAGCATCGCCTGCATAACCGCCAATGGCTGCGCCCACCCCAGTGGGCACGATCAACACTGCGGTATAAGGCCGTTGCACCATGAAAATTCGCGACCCTATTTTTCCGTAACGACCGCTTCGACTGTGGCGGTTTTCTGAGTTTCATCGACCGCCGCGATCGCCCAGCGCAGCGGTTCCCCCCGCTTGCGCAACTCGGTTTCGACTTTTTGAGGTAACTCAGCGGGATTCTCGGTCAGATCAATTTCTGCGGCAATAAAGTGAGTCGTCATCATGTTCTCCCAACAAAAACTAAAACCGTCTACCGGGACTAGCGCTCAGAAGTCACGCCCCGAGCCAAATCGACATGGCAATTAAGAGGGCTGGCCAAACTGCTTTTGATAAACCACGTCCTCTTTTTCCGTCTCTAGTTTGATATCTGATCGCGGATAGGCCACACAGAGCAACGCGTAGCCTTCTGCCTGTAAATCCGGACCGACTCCCATGCCATCGGTTTGATCAACGGTGCCTTCAGTAATGAGCGCAGCACAAGTGGTGCACACTCCGGCACTGCAAGAAAAGGGTAAATCTAGCCCCGCTTCGTTAGCGGCAACCAGAATGGTTTGATCTTCGGGGACTTGAACGCTGGTGACGTTACCCTGGTGCTTAATTTCAACTGTGTATGTGGCCATTGACGGTTCTTCGGGGAATCTCACACAAGTAAACAACTTTAACGGATCTCCGGTTCACTAACCGGAGAAGTTCAAATGACGGAGCGCGCGATCGCGCCCTAACCGGCTGGAGGAACCGTTAATTCATTTCGTCGCGAGGAAAAATGGCTTCAAACTCAGCGATCAGGTCGTCCATTTCTTCCAGCGCTTGATTGACATCAATGCGCAACATCCCGATATCAGGCTGTGCTAACAGCTTGACCAGGGCTTCGCGCTTACTCCGAATCAACTCTACCCGGTCTCGAATCGCTTGCTTATTCATGCTTTATTCACACTCTCCAGTTAATTAGCATAGGCAACTTTGGAGCCAGATGAAAACCTTGCAGCGGTTTTCTCCAACGTTACCCCACTTCAATCAATCTAGTCAGGAGCAATCTAGTAGAGCGTGGCGTAAATTCGCCTAGCCTTTTAACCCTCACCCTAAACCCCTCTCCCCAAGGGCGCTACCGTGTACACACATCTCGGCCCTCACCCCCTCAGTCCCCCTCTCCCAAAATTGGGCCAGGGGGAGGCCAGACAAGGCTTTCCGGCTCCCCTTCTCTCGCTTGGGGAGAAGGGGTTGGGGGATGAGGGTGGATTGGTAGCAAGACTTGCGCCCCTGTGTACTAGTCCCGGTCTCAATACGTTCCATGGGGCGTTTTTTGCTGCATGGGGATGGTGTTCTAAGTCGGTGGACATAAACAAACAATGTTGTAGGGTGCTGTTAGGCGAAGCCGTAACGCACCATGCCACAGGGATTTGATGCGTTACGCTGGCGCTAACACATCCTACAAATAATTAAGCCCATCTACTTAG
>Ga0081520_100386_pt1 | contig 19278 bp, 17 predicted proteins | sample HotLakmasection1_FD_70988 | JGI IMG/M metagenome (GOLD analysis project Ga0081520, IMG submission 70988) | Hypersaline microbial mat communities from Hot Lake, Washington, USA - Section #1 (SPADES assembly) (version 2) | ecosystem: Environmental > Aquatic > Non-marine Saline and Alkaline >... | reverse complement strand
GGCCCTCGCCCGGCGATACATGTCACTGGAAAGTCTCGCCAGGATCGTCGATAACCCAGTTCTCAGCCTGCCCGGCGTGGGCGGCTGAACACATCACCGCAGCCGAGACGGCGTGCACAATTTGCACCATCTGGTGGGACGCTACCCGAAAACGGATTCGGCGTGGCGGGAGAGGCGCGATTCGACATCCCTTTCGATCTGACGGTAGTCGACCTCGAACGGTGCCAGCCGCTGTGGTGTACGAGTCAGTTGACTGAGGGTGATGCCGAGACGGTCCTCCAACCGCCGCTTCTGCCGTGGGTCGCTCGCAAGACCCGTAAGGCTCAGGCGTTCCTGACAGGCGCGGCGGCCGGCTTCATTGCTGACGAGCCAGCTTGTGTAGAACAGCCGGTAGAGATCATTGGCCGGGAGCTTCGCCACTTGCGGCCGCGCGATCTTGAGTGTGAGGCGCGGTGAGAGGCCCCCGCGCGACATCCGCCGGACCAGACCTGAAGCCATGAGCTTCGGCAAAACCGGTTTCAGGACCGGACGAAGCCGGTCGGCACCGAGCAACTGCACGAGAGTCATGGGCATGAAATAATCGTTCTCGCCGGGCTTGTAGGACGCAAACTGGCTGCGCGGTTCGCGGTAGAGATAGATGTGCTCGCCCTCCAGCCTGCGAGCCATCTCCGTCACCTGAAGCCCGGAACGGCAGAAACCGAAGGCGGCAATCTGGTCGGCATGGTGTGCGAGCCGGGAGGCCGCGCCAAGGTACTGCGCAGCGGCCGGCGAGAGGGCGCGATAGACGTCGCCCATGCCGTAGCGGTTGCAATGCAGCGCGCACAGTGGCTTGTCCTGACCCGGCACGGGCGCGTTGTAATTCAGGAAATACCCATGGCTGAGCCGCGGATGGTTCAGCGCTTCCTGGCGTGCAGCCTGTTCCTGCCGACGACGGCGGACCCGACCGCTGCTGCGGTCCAGCCGGCTGATCGCTTCGTGGAAGGGCTCGTAGAAATCAAGATAACCGTCAGCCTCGCGAAAACGCGAGGTCAGGAACGTGCTTCCGGTCCGCCACATGGCGTGAATGAAGACATCTCCGCGCCCGGTCATTCGCTTCAAACGCAAATGTCACGCCAGGGTTCCGGCTGGCGCTGCAATTTCCGTCCGGCCGGCGACGAAGGCGTCCCATGCCGGTGTCGTCTCGAAGTACTGGCGCAGATGCTCTGGATCGGAGTTCTCGGTCCAGGTGTCCCAGGCCTGGATGATCATTTCCTCATCCGAACCTTCCGGAATACGACCATAAGTGTCACGCAGATCCTCGACATCGACGACATAATCCTCATCGGCAATGGCGTACTGCTCTCGCGTCAGCAGCGTGCGGTCCATCGCATCCAGCATGCCGAGGACTCCCTTCACGGCGAAGGCCGGGGTGGGGATCACGATGGATTTCGAACCGGCATGCCTGATCAGCGTCTTCAGGACATTCTTCGTCGACGGATTGTTCGTCGAACCGAGGTTCCAGGCACCGTTCGGGCAGCCCATGTCGCCGGCCTGAATGGCAAAACGGGCACAATCGAAGACGGAGACGAACTGATAGCGGTTCTTGCCCGACCCGATGGTCGGCACGGGCAGGTTAGCTTTCACAAGCCTGAACAAATTGGCCAGCAAGCCGAGACGTCCCGGGCCCATCACCATGCGCGGGCGGAAGACCGAGATGTTGACCCCCTTCTCAGCGCGCCATTCGAGGCAGACATCCTCGCAGGCCTTTTTCGACTGGCCATATGCGTCGATCGGGTGCTGCGGGTGGTCGGTCGGGATCGGCGGGGGCACGAGCGAGCGACCATAGACCATGTCGGTGGAGAACTGAACGAGGCGGTTGTTTCCGGTCTCGTGGATGTGGGTGAGGATGTTGCGTGTGCCATTGACATGGACCGGGAAGAAGGCGTCGTGGCGGTCCTTCTTCTTTACCGGCGGCATGAGCAGGCGTGCGGCCATGTTGTAGACCATGTCACCCGGCTGCAGGCCGACCTTGCGGACATCTTCCAGCTCGCGCACGTCACACTCCACGAATCTCGCGAAATCGTAGATCGGCATGTCAGACTGCTGACGGTCGGCGATGATCACCTCGTCGCCGCGCGCGAGCAGGTCACGCGCGATGTAGCGGCCGACAAAGCCGTCACCGCCATAGATGACATGGCGGCCGCTGGGGCGTGCAGCACTTTCAGGCGTCGTGGTCATGGGAGTGGTCCTCCTGGAGGAAAGCAACGGGTTCGGCAGCATCATCAACCTTGTCACCGGCCATGCCGATGAAAACGATGCCGCCAATGATCAGGGCCGTGCCGATGAAATGGTACTGGTTCAGGCTTTCCTTGAACAGGAAGAAGCCGATAGCCAGAACGATCACATAGGACAGCGCGATGAAGGGAAAAGCGAAGGTCAGCGGCACGCGCGAGAGCACGTAAAGATGCGCGGCCATGGAGATCGCCATGACCAGAAGCCCGCCAATCACCCAGGGGTCGAAGGCGATCTTCAGCCCCATGGAGAGCGCATTGGAGCCATTGATGTCGAACTCGCCGATCCGGACCATGCCGTGCTTCAGTATGGTCTGCGAAAGCGCATTGGTCACGACCACGAAAATGATCAGCGGAATGTATTTCAGCATGGACGTCCCACCTGCTCTCAGCCTCGGTTCCGATGCCCTGCCTGTAGCGGCGACGGTCACTGCGAACAAGCCAGCCGGACAATCGGTGCCGCAGCGGCACATCCGCGTCGGCGATCATCTGGCAAAGTGCAACGCCGGTGCCACGAATGGGCGCAGGCAATTCCCCTGACGGCATGTATTTTGCGGGGCGGCACCGGAATACAATTCCAAGAAACGGCCTCTCGGTCTATGACCACGGTCGCGGTGTGGGGATACGGACAATCATGAGCATTGTGGAGGCAAATCAGGACGATGAAGCAAGGGCCGAGCCGGCCGTGCGCGAGACCGTGATTGTCGATATGGACCGCACGCTGCTCGCCGTGGACATGACGCTGGAAAGCGTGCTCGGCGTCGCGGGGCGCAAGCCCTGGAAGATCCCCGCCATGATCGGCTGGGCGCTGTCCGGCCGGGCGGTGCTGAAAGCGAGGCTCGCCGACGAGGTGATCCCGGATGTCGAACTCGCCCCGGCCAATCCGGAAGTCATTGAATATCTTGAAAGAAAGAAGGCCGAAGGCGCTCGCATCGTGCTCGCCTCGGCGTCGAACGAAAAGGTCGTGAAAGCCGTCGCTGATCGTTTCGGCCTGTTTGATGCGGCACATGGCTCGGACAGGGACGACAATTTCAAGGGTTCCGCCAAGGCCGATTTTCTCGACAAGACCTATGGCAAGGGGGCCTACATCTATCTTGGCGACAGCCCTTCGGACCTGAAGGTCTGGGCGCGTGGGGCGAAGGCCGTCACGGTCGGTGCGGCCAAGTCGGTGCAGAGGGAAGCCGCGAAGCTCTCGCCAAGCCATGAGCACATCGCTGTCGCGTCGCGAGACACCGCGACATATGTCCGGAAACTGATCAAGACGCTCCGCCCGCACCAATGGTCGAAGAATCTGCTGATCTTCGTCCCGCTTCTGGCCGCACAGGAGATCAATGCCGGGACGCTGATCGGTGCGACGCTGGCCTTTATCGTTTTTTCCCTCACCGCATCGAGTGTCTATGTCCTGAACGACATGGTCGACCTCGATGCCGACCGCGCCCATCCGCGCAAGAAGAACAGACCCTTCGCGTCCGGCATTGTCCCGGTGAAGGACGGTTTCCTGCTCGGTCCGCTCCTGTTGCTTGCCGCCTTTGCGTTGGCCATCGTGTTCCTGCCACCGCTCTTCGTGGCGGTTCTCGCCGGATACTATGCGCTGACCACGGGATATTCCTTCTTCCTGAAACGCAAGATCATGGTCGATACGTTCACGCTGGCTGGCCTCTACACCATTCGCATCATTGCCGGAGGTGCGGCGACCGCAATCCCCATGTCGCCCTGGCTGATCGGCTTCTCCATCTTCTTTTTCCTGGCACTCGCCATCGCCAAGCGCCTTGGCGAGCTTGTCGCCGTGATCCAGAAGAACAAGGGCAAGGCCTCGAAGCGGGACTATTCCGCTATCGATCTCGGCATGGTGCAGTCACTGGGCGCGGCCGCCGGTTATGCCTCGGTGCTGGTGCTGATCTTCTATTTCAACAGCCCGGAAGCCTCCTCGCTCTATGAACGTCCGGAGGTCTTGTGGGCCGTGAGCCCTCTGCTGCTTTTCTGGGTGTCACGCCTGCTGGTCATCGCCAATCGCGGCGAAATGGATGACGATCCGATCGTCTTCGCGGCGAAGGACAAGACCAGCATGGCCGTCGGTGTGCTCTGCGTGGCGATCGTCCTCGTGGCCGAGTTCCTGTGAGGCACTGATGGCGAGCAAGGGTGAAAAGGTCGCCGGTTGGGGCATGTATCCCGTGGTGCGCGGGGAACTGAGCCGTCCGCGCAGCGAGGACGATTTGCGTGCGGAGCTTTCCCGCGACGGTGCGGTGATCGCGCGGGGCAATGGGCGCTCCTACGGCGATTCCAGCTTCAACACCGAAGGCGCGACCAGCATGCTGCGACTCAGCCGCCTGATCGAGTTCGACCGGGAGGCGGGGCTGCTCACCTGCGAGGCGGGTACGCTGCTCGGTGATGTGATCGGTGCGGTCCTGCCGCTGGGTTTTTTCCCGCCCGTCACGCCGGGCACGAAATATGTCACCATTGGTGGCATGATTGCCTCGAATGTCCACGGCAAGAATGCTGTGCGCGACGGGGCCTTCGGCGACCATGTGGCCTGGTTTGACCTGATGCGGGCGGGCGGCGAGATCGTCAGATGCTCGGCTCAGGAAAACGAGGCCCTGTTCCGCGACACGATCGGCGGCATGGGGCTGACCGGAATCATCCTGCGGGCGGCCTTCAAGCTGAGGCGCGTCGAGAGCGGCTGGGTGAAGCAGACCCGCACCGCCCACGACAATCTCTACAGCGTCATGGATGCATTCGCGGCCTCCGAGGAAGCGACCTACCGCGTCGCCTGGATCGATGTGCTCGCCAGAGGCAGGTCGCTCGGCCGCTCCATCCTCGACATTGGCGAGCATGCAACGCTTGACGACCTCGACGCCCGGCAGCGCGCTGCGCCATTTGACGTCAGGATCCGTGGCAAGAAAGCCGTGCCCTTCGCACCGCCCATCTCACCGCTGAACGGCCTGACCGTTCGCGCCTTCAATGCCTACCATTATCGCGCCGGCAAGGGCTCGGCAGGTGAAAGCGTCATCGACTGGGACAGCTATTTCTATCCCCTCGACGCGCTCCTGCACTGGAACCGGATCTATGGCCGGGCAGGCTTTGCGCAGTATCAGTGTGTGCTTCCGAAGGAGAACTCCGAAGCCGGGCTGACCGCGCTGCTCGATACCATTTCAGGCTCCGGGCGGGGGTCTTTTCTCGCAGTCCTGAAGCGCCTCGGGCCGACCTGCGGGACGCTGTCCTTCCCCATGGATGGCTACACGCTGGCGCTCGACTTCCCATGGTCGAAGCCGACCGCGAAGCTGCTTGACCGCCTCGACGAGATCACGCTGGCCCATGGCGGCCGGGTGTACCTCACCAAGGATTCCCGACTCAAGGCCCCGGTTTTGCGTCAGATGCAGCCCACCGCCGATGATTTCCGCGCCATGCGCGAGCTTGACGGCTCCGCGGGGCGCTTTTCCTCCCTCCAGTCCGAAAGGCTTGGCCTATGACCGCCGACACGCAAGCCACCAAGCCCCATGTCCTGATTGTCGGGGCAACGAGCGACATCGCGCTCGAACTTGCCCGCCAGATGGCTGCTGACGGGCATGGCATCTATCTCGCCGCGCGCGACGTTCAGCGGCTCGAGGCCGATCGCACCGATATCGGGCTGCGCCACCATGTGCCGGTCGAACTCGTCGAAATGGATGTGACCCAGACCGGGACGCTGAAGGCCAAGCTCTACGCGCTCGACCCAAAACCGCACATCATTGTCTCAATGGTGGGCTGGATGGGCGAACAGAGCGAGCAGGAGAAAGACGTCGACCAGGCCGCAAGGATCATCGCGGCGAACTTCACCGGCCCGGCCGCCCTGATGGAAGCCGGCGCGAGCCTGTTTGCGACGATCGACGCACCGACGACGCTGGTCGGGGTGTCATCGGTTGCCGGAGACCGGGGCCGGGCGCGCAATTATTATTACGGTGCCGCCAAGGGGGGCTTCACCGCCATGCTGTCGGGCCTGCGCCAGCGCCTGTCACGCACAAAGACCCGCGTGATCACGGTCAAGCCGGGTTTCGTCGCCACGCGCATGACTGAAGGCATGGACCTGCCGGGGCCGCTCGTCGACAGCGCCGACACCAGCGCGAAGATGATCCATCGGGCCATACGCAAGGGACGCGATATAGTGTATCCATGGAAATGGCGGCTCCTGATGACCGCCATCAGGGGTGTGCCCGAGCCTTTATTCAAGAAGATGAGATTTTAGGGGACAAGCGAGGGGGGCGCGCGGAACATGACGGGGATCATCACGGGAATACAGAACCGCTACCGACCTATGAGGGAACTCCCGGCCGTTTTCACTGGTGCCTATGGGCTCGGTCTCGTGATCGCCTGCCTGCTGATCATCCTGCCGACCTTCCCGCCGCTGCAGGATTACTGGGAGTGGATGTACCAGGCGGTGCTGATCGAGCATTTGCTGGTCGATCCGGTGGATGGCGCACTCGTCGAGTTCCGCGACTATCCGGTGCCGAACGCTCTGGTGCAGGCGGTCGGCGCAGTCCTGAACTTCGTCATGCCGGTGAGTTGGGCGGCCAAGGCAATCATGCTCGCCTATCTGGCGCTGACCCTGCTCGTGTTCAGGTCGCTGCACAAGCTCGCCCCGAACGAGACCGCCGCACCGGCCATGATGATACTGTTCTCGATCATGCTCGGCAGCCAGTTCTTCAATGGCTATGCCAACAATGTCTTCGGCAATCTCATCCTGACGCTCTGGTTCATCACGATCCTGCGCCGCCGACCACTGATCCTCGAGACGCTGGCGGTTTCCTTCCTGCTCTTCTTCTGTCATGCGACATCCTATGTCGTGTTCGGCATGGTGGTCGTGATCCATGTCTTCTGGCGGGTGTTTCGCTGGCAGCATCTCATCGCGCTGGTGCCGACCGGCATCATGTTCCTGTGGTATTCGGCGGTGAAGGACGAATATATCGAGGATGGGCTGGCGCTTTCGGGACTCTGGGACTGGGTCCAGTACAAGATCTACACCGTCGCCAAGCTCGGACCGTACCACAACGTCTTCTTCGGCGAGACAGGAGACTTCAACCGTTCACCGCTGCTTTTTTACACCGGCGTCGCGATCAATTTGCTGTTCGCGCTGTTCGTATTCGTCCTGATCCTGCAGGTCTTCGCGCGCAACCACTTCAACTGGGTCGCCAACCCGGCCTTTGTCAGCGTGGCGGTGCTGATTGCCGCATATCCCTTCATGCCGGTCACGGTATCGGGCGTGGTCAATATCGGCGAGCGGTTCCTGACCATCGGCGTGCTCCTGATGATCCCGCTGGCCGCCCTCGGACCCCTGCGCTGGACACTGAACCAGGGTGCCGCGCTCAGCTTCTTCCTCCTGCCCGTGCTCGGCCTCTTCACGCTCAACGCCGTGCGCTTCGAGGCCGATGGCGTCACCGTGCCCCCCTTCGAGCAGGTCGATGCGAAGCCTCTGACCGAGAAACTCTTCTGGCATCGCGCTTATCAGGGATGGGGACGGCTGGAAGATATCCGGCAGGTCGAGGCCCAAGGCCTGTCGGCAGTGACTCCGCTGTTCTTCACCACCAGCCTGATCACCAATGCGGAGCCGGAGGCTGGCACGCAGACTGCACCTGAAGCGACCGGAACCGTCGCGCGCTGACACGCGCAACGCGTCACGAAAGAGACAAGAGGCCCAACCCATGCGCTATGACGCACTCGACAGCTGGCGCGGCATCTGTGCCACCATGGTGATGGTGTACCATTTCGCCATCGCCTCGCATTTCTACACCGTCGACATCATCCGCAATGCCTTCCTGTTCGTGGACTTCTTCTTCGTCCTTTCGGGCTTCGTGATCGCCATCAATTACCAGGAACGCCTGATGTCGGGTTTCGGGGTCGGCAAGTTCATGATGCTGCGCCTCGGCCGGGTCTGGCCGCTGCATGTCGCGATCCTCATCCTGTACATCGTGCTCGAAGTCTATCTGATCGCCACGCCGATGCTGGCCGAGATCGCTGGCCGCGAACCCTTTGGCGACGAGCGCAGCAGCGTCGAAGCCATCTTTACCAATCTGCTGCTTGTTCACTCCCTGCCCGGCGTGCATGAGAATGTCACCTGGAACGGGCCGAGCTGGTCGATCAGCGTGGAGTTCTACACCTATCTGATCTTCGCCGTGGGCCTGTGGATCGTGTCGAAGCTGCCGCGCCCGAATGTGTGGCTCGTGCTTGGGCTGATCGCCGTCATGGTTCTCGCGCCCATCATCATCTACCAGTTCGGCGGGCGCCAGAACATCTTCCTGACCACTGGCGGCGGCCTCATCCGCTGTGTGTTCGGCTTCGCCGCAGGGGTGTCGGCGAGCATGTTGTTTACCCGTTTCCGCGACCCGATCATGGGCTTCTTCTCCAACCGGCTGCGGGCGACTGTGGTCGAGACCCTTGTGGTGCTCGCCGTGATCGCCTTCTGTTCCATGGTCGGGTTTTCATCGGTGAACCTGCTCGCACCCTTCGTCTTCCTGATCGCCATCATCGCCTTCGCCCCGCAGGCCGGTGCGATTTCGAGCGTGCTGACGACCCGGCCCTTCCTCTATGTCGGGGCACTCTCCTATTCCATCTACATGGTCCACTACATCGTGCAGTCGGTGCTCTACCTCGTGCATGGCTGGGTTGCGGCGCGCACGGGAACCGAGATTTTCGACAGGCTTGACGGCTATGAAGTGCCTTATGATCAGGTGCCGACCGAAAACCTGTTGCTTGGCGATGCCTGGGTGATCGGCATCTCGGCACTTGTGATCGGCCTGTCCGCGCTGACCTACCATTATATCGAGAAGCCTGGCCGGTCCTGGATGCGCGACCGCGTGTCTGGCAAGCACCGCCCGGGCCGCACCGTCGCTCCGAAGCAGACCCCCTCGGTCTGATCCGCAAGGCACCAGCCCGGCCTTCGCTGTTGCGCAGGCGGAGCCGGGCCGCCACAACGCCGTGAAACGCGCACAGGAACCTTGCAGGCCGCTGCCATGAAAGAACCGAAGAGTGCCGTCCGCCGCGCAGGCTCCATGGTGGGCCTCGGCATGGTCGCACGCATCGCCTCGCAGGTGATGACGCTGGTGCTGCTGCTGCTTGCCGGCCGGTTCCTGACGATCGAGCTTTTCGGCATTTTTGCGCTCGCGGTCATCCTTCTGAATTTCAGCCAGACGATCATGTTCTCGGGCGTCTATGCCTATCTGCTGAAGGAGCCCGACATCAGGCCGACCCTGCCGACGGCCTTCACCCTGCACTGCGCCGTGGCGGTCTTCTTCTTCCTCGCCATCCTGCTTGTCGGCTTCGGGATTTCCTTCATTCCGGGACAGATGCTGCTGGCAAAGCTTGTCGCGGCGACCTGCGGCATCCCGCTCATCTCGCTCATCGGCTGCTGGCAGGAAGCCCTCGCCCTGCGCCGTCACAAGGTGCGCTATTATTATCTGAGCCTGCTGACGTCAGAAGTTCTGGGTTTTGCGCTTGGCGTGTGGATGCTCGTGAACGATTATGGTGTCTGGTCGCTTGTGGCGAGCCGTTACGTCGCCTTCGCCGTGATCGCGACCATGCTGTTCGTCGCCGAACGCAGCCTTCCGCGCCCCGGCTGGAACCGTGAACACGCCAAACGCATCACCGACTATGGCGCGGGCCTTTATGGCAGTGCCGCGCTCACCTTCCTGACGCTCTACTGGTCAGACATCGCGATTGGCGCCCTGCTGAATGCGCGCGCGGTCGGCCTGTTCCGCATGGGTGCGCGCACGGCCACCGCTGCCTTCGACATCTTTGCCCAGACCACCCGCGTGCTCGCCTGGCAGGTGACGGGGCGATACTCCCGCGAAGGCCGCCTGCGCGAGCCGGTCTGGGTCACCATGTATGCGAGCCTGATCACGCTGGTCGCTGCCGGTCTCGGTTCCATGGCGGTGCTGGGCGAGGATCTCACCCTCGTCATACTGGGTGAGGAATGGCTGCCCATGGTGCCGGTGCTGCAGCTTATCTGCCTCGTGCGCATCATCGCGACCTTCGACCTCGTGGCCGCAGCTCAACTCGCCGCCGCCGGTGACACGAAGTACCTCTTTCGCGTCCGGGTCGGCGAGGCGATCATTCTCTTCATCACGGTGTTTGCCGGTGTTGCGTTCGGTCCGGTTGGTGTGGCGGTCGGCATGCTGCCGCCGGCGATCTACGTCGCCGTGCGCAACATGCGGCGCATTCTCCACTCGACCGACACCGACATTCGCGCCGCCTTCTCGACCATCTGGCCGGCCTTCGTGATCGCGCTGACGACCGTCGGCGCGGCCGCGATCGGACGGGAAGTCCTGTCGGGCCTGTCGCCTCTCATGCGGCTCGGGGCCGCGAGCCTGATCGGCATTCTGGGCTTCTGCATCGCGGCCTTCATCGTCTTCCGCCACTGGACAATGGGCCAGGTCCGGGCCTTGAGCGACGCGCTGATGCCCGCACGCGACCCGGTCGATCACGAGGCGGGCTCCCCTGCGCCGCCCGGCGAAACGCAGGCCGGCGCAGGGGCTTGATGCGGCGGCCGACGCGTATAGAGATCGTCTCATGAGTGAATTCGAACCCCGCCTGACATCGCTGGCCCATGGCGGCGGTTGCGGCTGCAAGCTCTCGCCGTCCGTGCTGCGCGAGCTTCTGTCGCAAATGCCGGTCCTCGGGTACCATCCGGACCTGCTGGTCGGCAATGACACCAGCGACGATGCCGCCGTCTATTGCATTCGCGACGATCTCGCGGTTGTCGCAACGACGGACTTTTTCATGCCGATCGTCGATGATCCCCGCGATTTCGGACGCATCGCGGCAACCAATGCGCTGTCAGACATCTATGCCATGGGTGGCAAGCCGATCATGGCGCTTGCCCTGCTTGGCATGCCGGTCGGGCGGGTCTCGCCCGCAACGGTCAGCGCGATCCTCGCCGGTGGTGCCGAGGCCTGTCAGGGCGCTGGTATCCCCGTGGCTGGCGGCCATTCGATCGATTCCGAGGAACTGATCTACGGCCTTGCCGCCATCGGCCTCGTCCACCCGGACAGGCTGCGCCGCAATGGAGGCGCGAAGCCCGGCGACAGGCTGATCCTGACCAAGGGGCTCGGCATCGGCATCATCAGTGCGGCGCTGAAGAAGGACGATCTGCCGGAGCCGCAGAAGCAGGCCGCCTATGACACGCTTGTGGCCTCCACCACCCGCCTGAACGCTGCCGGGCCAGCGCTTGCGGAACTCGCCAGTGTCACGTCCATGACCGATGTGACGGGTTTCAGCCTGCTCGGCCATGCGCTGGAGGTCTGCCGGGCCTCAGACGTTCGCGCCGTGATCGACATGCAGGCGGTGCCCATTCTCGAAGGTGTGGAGACGCTCACGCGTGTGCCCTACAAGACCGGCGCCGCCACCCGCAACTGGCAGAGTTTCGGGGATCATGTGGAACTCGGCCCTGGCATCAGTGACTGGCAGCGTGACCTGTTGTCAGACCCGCAGACCAGCGGCGGCCTGCTCGTCTCGGTCGCCCCTGACGGCGTGAATGAAGCGCTTTCGGTCCTCGCCCGAGAAGGCTTCGCCGATGCTGTTGTGATCGGAGAGGTGGAAGCCGGCATGCCGGGCATCCGGGTGCGCTGAAGCGTCAGACAGTTTCGACATCTCCCGCAAGCGCCAGGACCTCACGCGCGGCGCGCGCCAGTTCGTCCTCATTGATCTCACCGAGCCTGATCGTCCCGATCTCGGTCCAGTCGCCACGCCTGCGCTGTCGGCTGTAGGTCGGGTCATAGTGATGCGCCATCAACTCAGCGGCCAGCGTTTCGAGTGCGCCGGAGCGCGCCAGTTCCCGCCATTCATCGAGCCGCGTTGAGGGCTGATAGGGTTTCAGCCTGCCGATGCGCTCGAGCAGGAGACCGAGGTCGGCGGCGACATCGGCATATGCACGCACGAGAAAGCGCGCGCGTGCCTCAAGCCCTGCGTCGATGCGAATGCGCGGGCTGCGGCACATTTCCTGCCACAGCACTTTCGGCAGGGTGAGTCGCCCGATCCGGTTCGACTCCGCCTCAAGGAAGACCGGACGCTGCGGATCGAAACCTGCGAGCCGTTCTGCGATGCCGCTGTCGAAGGCCTTCTGGGACGGCTGCGGTTCGCCAAGGCCGCCAAACACCGAGCCGCGATGCCGGCCGATGCCCTCAAGGTCGATCACCTGCGCACCCGCTGCAGCCAGCGCAGAGAGGAGGCCGGTCTTGCCCGTTCCCGTGTTCCCGTCGATGAGCATGAGCCTTCCCCGGAAAGCGAATGCCAAGGCCTCGTCCTCATGCAGGAGCCTGACGACGAGGCGACGATACTGCTTGTAGCCGCCCTCCAGCGTTTCGGCCCGCCAGCCGATCTGAGAGAGGATGATGGCCATGGATCGCGAGCGCTGGCCACCGCGCCAGCAATAGACGAGCGGGCGGTAATCGCGCGGCTTACCTGCGAAATGCGCCTCAAGATGGCCGGAGATGTTGCGTGCGATCAGCGCCGCGCCGATCTTGCGCGCCTCAAACGGGCTGACCTGCTTGTAGATCGTGCCGACCTCGGCGCGCTCGGCATCGCTGAGCACCGGCAGGCTGATCGCACCCGGCACATGATCCTCGGCAAACTCGGCGGGCGAGCGCACATCGATGATCTCATCGAAGCCCGCAGGGTTCAGTTCGCCGAGTTCCTGAAGCACAAAAACCATTGGCAACGACTTGGCGTGTCTCTTCGACACTGTCCACCACTGAGCGTTTCCGCTCAGTTCAGGATGTCGCCGCGCGCTTCGGGACCGGGCTGGAGCCAGTCGGCCAGGAGGTCGAGCTTCTCGGTGTAGGCCGCGGCTGCGGCTTCGGGCGTGCGTTCGAGCAGGCGGACAGTGTTGCCAGGGCGGATCTGGCCGAGCAGGTGGCGGTCGCAGCGGGCAATGTTCGCAATTCGTGGATAGCCGCCCGTGGTCTGGGCATCGCAGAGCAGGAGGATGGGCGTGCCGGAGGGCGGGCACTGGATCGTGCCGGGAAAGACAGGCGCGCTTTTCATGCGCCCGTCGCTGGCAAGCCTGAGCGACTGTCCGGTCAGCGCAAGGCCCATGCGCGTTGCCTGCCGACCGGCTGTGAAGGCCGATCCGAAGAGGGCCGCACGTGAGGCCGGCGCGAGGAGTCCGGTCTCGGCTGATGCGCAGGTTCTCAGTGCAAAGGCCTCGGTGAAGACCGGGCGGAGGGCGGGCGGCGTCTGCAGATCACCTTGAAACCGCGCCTCGCCTTTCGCGCTCAATCTGTCGCCCGCCCGAAGCGCCCGGCCGTCATGGCCGCCAAGACCGGCGGTCAGGTCGGTCGAGGCCGAGCCCATGAACTCGGTGGCCTGAAATCCCGAATGAATGGCGAGATAGGCGCGTGCGCCGAAGTGGGGCGGCGCGATGGTTATCGACTGTCCGGCGCGCAGGTGGAGGCTCTCATGGGCCGGCATTTCCGCCCCTGACACCTCGATCCGGCCATGCGCGCCGGTGATGGCGATCGTGCAGTCGGACTCAATAATGGCCTCGAAACCGCCATAAGTGATCTCGATGGCGGTCTCGCCCGGTGAATTGCCGACGAGCCGGTTGGCGAGCGCCATGGACAGGGTATCTGCAGGCCCCGCTGCGGGCAGGCCGAGATGTCTGGCCCCGGAACGCCAGCGGGCCTGAAGGCTGCTCTGAAGGCCGGGTGCCATGACGCGTAGCATTCACACTGCCCGGAAGCGGATGCGCTGACCGGCGCGAAGGCGGAAGGGCTCCTCGCCTGCCGGATCGAACAGGCGATCTAAGGTGCGCCCGACCAGCGGCCAACCACCGGGACCCGCCAGCGCATAGAGGCCGGTAAAGCCAGCGCTGATGCCGACCGAGCCAGCCGCCACACGCGGCCTCGGATCGTCGAAGCGCGCAATGTCCATGCCCTCGGGAAAGCCCGAGACATAGGCAAAACCCGGTGTGAAGCCCATCATCTCAACGGTGTGGACCGCGCCTGTGTGCCGGGCGATGAAGGCTTCCTCAGCAAGACCGAGCGCGGTGCAGACCGCGCCGAGATCCGGCCCGAACTCGCCGCCATAGTGGACGGAAATGTCGACGGGTGGCCCGGTCTCCGGCGAGGGTTCGGAAATCTCCGGGAGGCTGGCGAGCCAGGCCTCGACCCCGGCCGCATGATCAGGTCGGAAGCGCACTGCGACGCTGCGCAGGCCTGCGACGACATCCTCGGCCTGTCCGGCATCGCGCAGCCTTTCAGCCAGCGCCCGGGCCATCGACGCGCTGGTGACAGCGGTCTCGAAGACGTCGTCGGCGGCGCGAGTCCAGATCAACCGATCGGGCAAGGTTTCACACCCGCCTGTTCGAGCGCCGCCCGGATTTCGCGCGCGGCGGCGACCGCTTCGGGTGTGTCGCCATGCACGCAGATCGTGTCGACAGGCAGGGCGATGACGCTGCCATCATAGGTCGTGACGCACTGATGAAGTGCGATGTCGAGGGCCTGGCGGGTCTGCGCCGCTGCGTCTTCGATCATGGCACCGGGAGCGGCGCGGCTGCGCAAGCGGCCATCGGCCTCATAGGCGCGGTCGGCAAAACCCTCGGCGATGAAAGGAATGCCTGCAGCGCTGGCGGCGCTCTGAAGCTCTGAACCGGGAGGACCAAAGAGGCTCGCGCCTGGAAGGGTTTCCAGAAGCACCCACACAACGCTCTCCGACAAGGCGCGGTCGCTCGCCGCCATGTTGTAAAGCGCGCCATGGGGTTTGAGATGGGAGAGGGTGACACCGGTTTCGCTGGCGATGGCCTTCAGCGTCCTCACCTGCCCGACAAGGGCGGCCTCAAGCGAGTCACCGGAAAGGTTCGAGGCGCTGCGCCCGAAAGTCTCCCGGTCCGGAAAGGAAGGATGCGCACCCGCGGCAACACCGCGTTCACGCGCGAGACGCAGCGCAGTGCGCATGGTTGTCTCGTCTCCGGCATGACCGCCGCAGGCGATGTTGCAGCTCGTGACGAGGTCCATGAGCACGGCGTCATTCGCGCAGCCCTCGCCGAGATCGGCATTGAGGTCGAGCGAGGCCCTCATGGCATCACGCCCGCCGCGCGGAGGATCGAGCGCAGGCCGAGAGCGAGGGTGAACAGCACGATCCCAGCGCCGGCGAGATTGGCCGCGAGCCCGTTTGTGTGGCTGCCGAGCAAATCCTTCCGGTTCATCACGATGAGGAGGAAAGCGGCGGTGATCGGCAGAAGCAAGCCATTGGCGTATTGCGCAATCAGGATCATGGAGACGGGCCGAATGCTGGACAGGCTGATCGCTGCACCGACGATCACGACCAGAAGTGCGGTCAGGCGAAAGAGTTTCGATCGCCGCTCGGCATCACCGCCCACCATCTCGCTGAGCGCGAAGGCTGTGGCCATGGGCGCGGTGATGGCGGAGGTGAGACCAGCCGCGAACAAGCCGATGCCGACAAGGTAGCGGGCGGCATCCCCGAAGGCGGGCTCGATGGCGCGGGCCATGTCGGCGGCGTTCGTCACCTCCATCCCGCTCTTGAAGAGGCTGCTCGCAGCGGTCGACAGGATCAGGATGGAGACTAGCCCGCCCAAGCCGATGGAGATGACCGATTCCGTGCGCGCCGCTCCGACGCCATTGCCGCTTGTCCACTTCCGCCGGGCCGCTGCGGCGTGCAGGAAGAGATTGTAGGGCACGATGGTGGTGCCGATGAGCGCAATGGCGGTCAGTGTCGCGCCGTCGGGAATCCGGGGGCGAAGGCCCTGCAGGAAGGCGCCGATGTCCGGGCGGACGTAGACTGCACTCAGGATGAAGGCGGCGCTCATGATCACGACGAGAGCGATCAGCAGCTTCTCCAGCAGGGCGTAACGACCGATCAGAACCGCGAGCGCGACGATGATGGCGAGCAGGGCGACCAGCGGTCCCTGCCCCGGTGAGGCTGCCGCGAGCACGGCGTCGAGGCCCAGCGCGCCGCCGGCGAGATTGCCGCCCTCATAGGCGCAGTTGCCGATGAGAAGCGCGGCGAAGACGAGCAGTCCGACAGCCCATCTGGCATAAGGCATCGAGACCGAGCGCATCAGTGCCTCGCCGAGCCCGAGCCCTGCGCCTGCCCCCAGCCGGGCAGCCATGTCCTGCAGGATGATGGTGGCGATCGTGGCGAAGACGAGCGCCCAGATGAGCGCGAAACCGTAATTGCTTCCGGCGAGCGTGCAGGCGGTTACCGTTCCCGGACCGATAAAGGCCGCAGCGACAAGAACGCCCGGGCCGAAACGCGGCAGGGTCACGGCGCGTCAGAGGCGGAAATGCCCCGCCTTGTGACGAGATAGGTGGCAAAGCTCGCCAGCCAGTGACTGCCGGAATAGTGCTCGTCAGACACCGCAGCGATGCCGGTCTGACGGTGCAGATCTGCGGCCGCCAGAAGCGAGGGGATGCGCGGATCGCCATCCGGCAGGGCGCTCGCAATGCCTTCAAGCGCCCAGGCGCGCGAGAGGTTCACACCGTCCAGATGCACAAGCTTGCCGTCTGAGGCATCAAGCACGATGCCTGGTTCCAGCCAGTCTGCGCGGCCATCCTCCGGAAGGTCGGGAAGAAAACCCCTCAGCCAGCCGGCAAATTCTTCCGCTGTCAGCACGCGGCGCATGAGGTCGGCTTCCATCAGGCAGGGCGAGAGGAAGTCCTCGCCCGATGGCTCGTAGGACAAGGGGCAGTTCACATCTTCTTGGTGAAAGGTGAGGGTTTTCGCCGTCAGCGCTGTCTCAAGCTCGCCATCACCGACCGTCCTTGCATAATCTATCATCAGGCCGAAGGCGAAGGCGGTCTGATTGTGGGTGCCGAGGCGGACCGGATAGGCGAGCTTTGGCAGCCAGTCCCTGATCTGGCCCACAATCGCTGTCTCCAGCGGCCGGAGCGTTTCCCGCCAGGCGCGCATCTGCGGATCGCTGCTTTCCTCCAGTTCCGCGACGAGTTGCAGGAACCAGGCAATGCCGTAAGGGCGCTCGAAGGAGCCACGGCCCTCGGCGGTATAATAGGCCAGTTCGCCGGCGATCTTGTCCTCGGTGAAGCTGATCGCCAGAGCGGCCCGGATCTCGTCTGCCAGAACGCTGTCAGGCTGGGTGTTGAGGATCCGGCTGAGAAGCCAGTGTCCGTGCACCGAAGAGTGCCAGTCGAAACAGCCATAAAAGGCCGGGGTCAGCTCGCTCGGCCGGCGGGCATCATCAGGCGATTGCAGCAAATGGCTGATCTTGTTCGGAAACTCGCGGTGGACACAGTCGAGCGCGAGGATGGCAAAACGGTCCTCAAGGGTCTGCGGCTCGGGGCGGACCTTGGCCGGTGGCTCTGGCGCGGCTGAACCGCCTGCGGTCTCTTCATCCTTCTGCGCCGAACAGGCCGCCAGAAGGGCGAGCCCGAGGCCATATGCCGAAAGCTTCATCCCTGTGTCTCCCTTTTCTCCCACCTCCCTGCATAATCCCAAGTGCTTCTGGCGTCGAGCTTGCGCGCGCGAAGGGGCTGGACCTGCGCCAAAGGCACGATTGACCGCCCGGATATTCCCCTTAGCATCTGCAGCAAACGCGAAGAGGGACCGACCATGACCGCCACCAAGCCGCCGAACCTGTTCTACAAGCCGCTCAGTATCGGTGCGCCTGCACCCTTGCGGGAGCTCGAACCGAGGGTGGAGCGGATGATCCACTTCGTCCCGCCGCACCTCGAAAAGGTTCGCGCCAAGGCACCGCAAATGGCGGAGAAGGTCGATGTCCTGCTCGGCAATCTCGAGGACGCCATCCCCGCCGACGCCAAGGAAGCCGCCCGCGCCGGCACCATCGAGATGGCGAAGATGGCGGACTTCAGGGCCATGGGCACAGGCCTCTGGACACGGGTGAACTGCCTGAACTCGCCCTGGTTCCTTGATGATGTGATGGAGATTGTCGGCGCGGTGGGCGAACAACTCGATATCATCATGCTGCCTAAAGTGGAGGGTCCCTGGGACATCCATTATCTCGACCAGCTGCTCGCCCAGCTTGAGGCCCGCCATTCCATCTCCCGGCCGATCGGCATTCACGCCATCCTCGAAACCGCAGAGGGCGTGAAGAATGTCGACCAGATCGCGCTCGCCAGCCCCCGCATGCAGGGCATGAGCCTTGGGCCGGCCGACCTCGCCGCCAGCCGCGCCATGAAGACCACGCGCGTCGGTGGGGGGCATCCGGGCTACCGCGTGATGTCCGATCCGGTTGAGGGCGAGGCGCGCCAAAGCGTGCAGCAGGACCTCTGGCACTACACCATCGCGAAAATGGTCGATGCCTGCATGAGCGCCGGAATCAAGCCGTTTTACGGGCCCTTCGGCGACATTTCAGACCTCGAGGCCTGCGAGCAGCAATTCATGAACGCCTTCCTGATGGGCTGCGCCGGGGCCTGGTCGCTGCACCCGAACCAGATCGACATTGCCAAGAAGGTGTTCTCACCCGACCCGGACGAGGTCGCCTTTGCAAGGCGCATCCTTGAGGCCATGCCGGACGGTTCGGGCGTCGCCATGCTCGACGGCAAGATGCAGGATGACGCCACCTGGAAGCAGGCCAAGGTGATCGTGGACCTGGCCAAACAGGTCGCGGCTAAGGATCCCGGCATGGCGGAGGCTTACGGGTTCTAGGCAGAGCTTCTCCTGTTTGTTTTGACCCCCGCTCCGGCTTCGCCTTCGCGATGGGTCGCGCTCAAGGGCTTATTTGTTTTGACCCCCGCTCCCTGCGGTCGCGATGGGTCGCGCTCAAGGGCTTCTCTTGTTTGTTTCCCGGCTGGCGTTTGCCTTCGGCAAGTCGCCACCGATGTAACGCGCTTAGGGCTGTGCCAGCAGTTCTGTCCGCACCGATGGGGATCGGCCCGGCAAACGCGATGGCTCTCAGATCCCTTTGTCCCCTACACAAGCCGGGAGGTCGCTGAAACGGCTAGCCGGGTTCGGGGTCGAGTTCGGTACCGAAGCCCGCCGCAGCAATCAGATCGCGCAGCGTGTCGCCGCGTGTCGAGCGGGCGAGGGTTGGGGTTCCGCACTGTTGTAG
>Ga0081520_100383_pt1 | contig 19579 bp, 22 predicted proteins | sample HotLakmasection1_FD_70988 | JGI IMG/M metagenome (GOLD analysis project Ga0081520, IMG submission 70988) | Hypersaline microbial mat communities from Hot Lake, Washington, USA - Section #1 (SPADES assembly) (version 2) | ecosystem: Environmental > Aquatic > Non-marine Saline and Alkaline >... | reverse complement strand
CTACAAGACGCCAAATCAGATCCGGGCCGAACAGAAAGGCCTTGAAACCGAAGCCGCCACGGGGGTTAAGATGGCGGCATGACAAGCGCAACGCGCTGTCTCATAACCGTGCCCCGGTACAGTTCGGGAACTGACCTCAGAGGCAAGGCGTTGGCTTTGGGGAACTTGGAAAGGAGACCATCATGGACAAGGAACACATCAAGGGTGCGGCCAAGGATGCCGAGGGCAAGGTGAAGGAATCGCTCGGCAAGGCCACTGGCAACAAGGAAATGGAAGCCGAGGGCAAGGCCGATCAGCTTGAAGGTGAAGCCCGCAAGGCTGCCGGCGACGTCAAGGACGCTTTCAAGAAGGACTGACGTCGCATTCAGACCCCAAACAGCGTGACGGCCGCTTCCAGGAAGGCGGCCGTTCTTCGTTGTGCAGCTAGCGCCGCAGGAGTTCAGCGCCCTTCTGGACGATCGGCTCCGGCGCAAACATCCAGGTGGCCCCGAAGCTCAGGAAGACCACGATGGCCATGGCAAAAATGAACTGGAAGATCGGAGAGCCCTTGCGCACGCCGAGACGTTGGCGTCGGGCCGTGAAGAGCATGAGCACCAGCGTGAACAGGACAAGACCGATCAGCATCTGTCCGGGGGTGAGCCGGTCGAGCATGATCGAGAGATCGCGAAAGATCTCTCGTGCGAAATGCCTGAGTTTGACCCAGATGATCTCATACGTGTCCATTGCTGCCTCCGGCAAAGACGATCCACCGCGATCATCCCGATGCACAGACTGGACCAGAGAATGCACGTTCACGGCTAGCGAACCGTCAACTTTTATCGGGAAATTCGAGGAAGAATCGCAAATTTCCTGTCGCGGCGCCCGGATGGCGTTTGCCTCGGCACGGGCTGGCGCGCTAGCAGGGTGTCCGGAATGACGGATCAGGGCCGGAAAAGGGTAAAGGGAGACGGGACATGTCGGGAATTGAACTCAGCGATGCGGTCCGCCGCGTGAAGCCGTCGGCCACCATCGCCGTCACGACGCGGGCAGCCGAACTGCGCCGTGCGGGCGAGGACGTTGTCGGCCTCGGTGCCGGTGAGCCGGATTTCGACACGCCGGAGCACATCAAGGAAGCCGGCATCCAGGCCATTCGCGACGGCAAGACGAAATACACCCCTGCTGACGGCATTCCGGAACTCAAGGAAGCGATCTGCGCCAAGTTCAAGCGCGACAATGACCTCGACTATGTGTCCGCACAGGTGCATGTCGCGCCGGGCGGCAAGCCGGTGATCTACAATGCCTTCGTGGCCACGCTGAATGCAGGCGATGAAGTGATCATCCCGGCACCCTATTGGGTGAGCTATCCGGACATGGCGCTGCTCGCCGGCGGAACGCCGCGTTTCGTCGCCTGCGGCCCAAACACGCGGTACAAGCTGACACCGGAGGCGCTCGAAGGTGCGATCACGGCATCGACGAAATGGTTGGTTCTGAACTCGCCGTCCAACCCGACCGGCACGGCCTATACGCGCGCCGAACTCGAAGCGTTGGCGGAGGTGCTGCGCCGGCACAAGCATGTCCATGTCCTCACCGACGACATTTATGAGCACCTCGTTTATGATGGATTCGAATATTTCACTATCGCGCAGGTCGCACCGGACCTCTACGACCGCACCCTGACCATGAATGGTGTCTCCAAGGCGTATTCCATGACGGGATGGCGGATCGGCTATGCCGCCGGGCCGGAACCGCTGATCACGGCGATGCGCAAGATCATCAGCCAGTCCACGTCAAACGCCTGCTCGATCAGCCAGTGGGCGAGCGTGACGGCGCTGAACGGCGATCATGGATTCCTTGCGCAGCGCAATGCAGTGTTCAAGTCGCGCCGCGACATGGTGGTCGCCGAACTCAACAAGGCCGAAGGCCTTAGCTGCGACACGCCGGAGGGGGCTTTCTATGTCTACCCGTCCTGCGCCGGTGCCATCGGGAAGACCGCGCCGTCCGGCAAGCGGATCGAGACCGACGCCGACTTCGCTGCTGAACTCCTGAACACGGAGAAGGTCGCCGTGGTGCATGGCGAAGCTTTCGGCCTGTCGCCGGCGTTCCGCATCAGCTACGCAACCTCGACCGAAGCGCTCGAGAAGGCGATGACACGCATCCAGCGCTTCTGCGAAAAGCTGAGCCAGCCCTGACGGCAGAACCGTCCCGATCAGGCCCGCCACGCCTGTGGGTGTCGGCGGGCCTTTCGCACGCGCTGCCGGCTTGAGCTTGACGACTGGCCACTGGTCCGTGCAGAAATTTGAACAAGTGTTGAAATATAATCGGGGAGACGTGCATGGATCGGATCGCGGTCGCGCTGCTTGTGGGCTTTCTCGTCATTGCGGGCGTCGCCGGTCTCATCGCCGGCAGTGGACCGTCCCACCTTGCCGTAACCGTTCTCCACGCCATCACCTTGGCCGTGTTTGTCCTTCTCGCCGCCTTCAGCATTCCCACGCACAAGCGCAATGCGGCGCTGTGGACGCTCATTGGCGCGCAATATGTGCTCGTTCTCGTCAACTGGCTGGCGCTGATGGCGAACTACGGCGAGGTCGCCCGGACAGGTGCCACCGGCTATGTTTTCGGATTCCCGACCGCCACCTTCCTGATGATTGCCGGAACGGCCTTCACTGCGCTGCCCCTCGTGGCGATTTATGTGTTCGGCTTCAGGCGCTTCATCTTCTCCCATGAGGATGAAGCGCGTTTCGAGGCCATTGTTCGCGATGCCCGGGCAAGCGAAGCCTTGCAGACCGACACGCTCAACCCAGATTCCGGGGCGGGTTGATGGAAGCCTATCGCGCCGAGATCACCCTCGCCTTCGTTACGGTCTATATGCTCATGTGCGTCGTTGTCGGCGTCTGGGCGATGCGCAGGACCCATTCGGCGGGGGATTTCTTTGTGGCCGGCCGTGGCCTCGGTCCGATGGTCATCGCCTTCGCCATCTTCTCCAGCACGCTGTCCGGATTCGGCTTCGTCGGCGGTCCAGGGCTTGTCTATTCAAGCGGCATGAGTTCGGTCTGGATGATCTGCGTATCGACCTTCGGTTATGCGCTCGGTTTCTTCCTCGTGGCCAAGCGCATCCGCATGATCGCAGAAGTGCGCGAGGCCGTGTCGCTGCCGGACATCGTGTCGGCGCGCTATGACAGCCGCACGGTAACCGTGCTCACCGCACTGACCATCGTGCTCGGCGTGATGGGATACCTCGCCACGCAGATCCTCGCCATGGCGGTCGTGTTGCAATCAGTGCTGTCGGCGTTGCCCATGTTCGAGGGGATCGGCCTTGTCACCTGCATCGCGATTTCGGCCTCGGTGCTCGTGTTCTACTGCGTGACCGGCGGCATCATCGCCTCGGTCTACACCGACCTTTTCCAGGGCGCGATCATGGCTGTTTCGGGCGTCCTGATCCTTGTCGCCGCGGCCCAGGTCTTCGATGGCGGCATTCAGGAGGCATCGGAAATCATCTTCGCCGACGAACCCGAAGCGATCATGCCCTTTGGCACGCTCGGCTTCATGACCTGTCTCGGATGGTTTTTCGTCTTTGGCCTTGGGCTGGCTGGACAGCCGCATCTCATCACCAAGATGATGATGAACCGCAAGATTTCCGACAACCGGACCATCCTGCCGCTGAGCCTCGTGGCGTATGCGCTTGCCGCCCTGCTATGGCTTTCGATCGGGGTGGTGATGAAGGCAGTCGTGATCGACGGCCAGATCGATCCGCTGGCGGCATCGGACCTCGCTGCGCCGAGTTTCCTGTCGCTGTTCGCCCATCCGCTGCTCGCCGGACTGGTCTTTGCTGCACTCTTTGCGGCAATCATGTCGACCTCGGATGCCTTCCTGAACATCGGTGTGGCCGCCATCGTGCACGACATTCCGAAGGCGCTGCGGGGCCGTTCCCTCGGCAATGAACTCAACGCCGCACGCATCTGGACCGTGCTGCTGGCCCTGATCGCGACGGGCTTTGCCATCTTTTCCTTTTACGTCAATGACCGGCTGGTCGCCCTTCTGGGCGCTTTTGGCTGGAGCACCTTTGCCGCCGTGATTGTTCCTGTCGTCGCCATCGGCCTGAACTGGAAACGCGCCCATCCGGTGGCTGCCACCGCCGCGATCCTTGTCAGCCTCGCAATCAATTTCGGCTTCGAATTCGCGGCGATCAGCCTGCCCTACGGCATTGTCAGCGGATACATCGCCGTGCTCGGATCGCTGATCACCTTCCTTGCCGTGTCGCTCTCGCTCAAGCCGCGCCGCCTCGCCGCCGACATTGACGCCGTGATGGATCTCTGAGCGCCAAGGGCCGATCCCGAAGTCCGGCAGCGGAGACTGGTGCCTGGTGCATTCCTGATATGGCTGAGCTTGTAACCGCCAGACGAAGTCAGGCTACTGAAAATCAACCTGGCCGGATCGACCCGTTCGGACGGGGACAACCGACGGTTCAGCACACGACCCTTCAGCAGATGCGCGGCAGAGGATCGCCGACCAGCCAGTCCACCATGCGCCGTCCGCCCATGGGGGTTTCCATCTGCACGAAGCCGTCAGGATCAGAGACGATTTCGCCGATGATGGCGGCTTCCTCTCCAAGCGGGTGGCGCTTCATCGCGGCCAGGGCGATTGCTGCGTCTTCGGCAGCGGTGATGGCGATGAGCTTGCCTTCATTGGCAAGGTAAAGCGGGTCTACGCCCAGTATCTCGCAGGCGGCCTCGACAGGGCGCCGGATCGGCATGGCGGCTTCCTTCAGGAGCGCGCCGGTCCCGCTCGACCGGCAGATTTCGTTGATGGCAGTCGCGAGCCCGCCGCGCGTCGGATCTCGAAGGGTGCGAATGCCGGGCACCGCCGCGATCAGTCCTGCAACGAGGCCGTGCAAGGCCGCCGTGTCACTCCTGATCGGCGCGCTGAGCGGCAGTTCCTCCCGCGCCGCCAATATGGTGACACCGTGTTCGCCGATCGGTCCTGAAACGAGAATGCAGTCGCCAGGTCTCGCGCGATGGGCTGCAGGCGGCGTGGCAAGATCCGGGTGCAATGTGCCGATGCCGGTCGTGGTGATGAAGACGCCGTCGCCCTTGCCGCGCTCGACCACCTTGGTGTCACCAGCCACGACGGTCACACCTGCCATGCGTGCCGCTTCCGCCATGCTATCGACAATGCGTTTGAGATCGGAGAGGGAAAAGCCCTCTTCCAGAATGAAGCCCGCCGTCAGGTGATTGGGCACCCCGCCACCCATGGCAACGTCATTCACCGTTCCGTGGACCGCCAGGCATCCAATGTCGCCGCCGGGAAAGAAGAGCGGGCTGACAACATGACCATCGGTTGCAACGACCAGCCGCGCGCCGCCTGCAAGCTGTGCGGCGTCATCACCTGCATCAAGGGCAGGATTGGAAAAGGCCGGTCTGAAGAGCTCCTCGAAGAGCTGGGCAGAGGCCTTTCCGCCCGCACCGTGGACCAGTTCGACCGCACCATTTCGCAGGTCGAGCTTTCGCGTGAAAAGTCGGCTCTTGCTCACTCGGCAGCGACCCTGCGGGCGGCGCTGTCGCGGTGACGACCGTAAAGATAATAGGCTGAGCAGGCCCCTTCCGGCGACACCATGCAGGAACCGAGCGGGCTTTCCGGCGTACACGCGGTCCCGAACACCTTGCAGTCGCGCGGGGCCTTCTCACCTCGGAGGATGGACGCGCAGGCGCATGCCTTGTGGTCGGGTCGGGAGACGTAATCCATGGCAAAGCGCCGCTCGGCGTCGAAGCGTTCATGGCCTGATGCGAGCCGCAGGGCGCTGCCCGGTATGGTGCCGAGGCCGCGCCACTCGAAACTGTTGCGCAGGATGAACACCTCGGCGCACAGCCTCTGAGCCGCCTCGTTCCCGCCGGGCCGCACCGCGCGGGCAAACGCATTCTCCACACGCGCCTCGCCGCGATTGACCTGCCGGACCAGCATCAGGATCGACTGAAGCAGGTCGTTGGGTTCGAAGCCGGAAATCACGATCGGCTTGTTCCACTTCTCTGAAGCCTCATCATAGGCTTCAGCGCCGATAATGGTCGAGACGTTGCCGGGCCCGACAAATCCGTCGAGACGCGCGCCTGTTGCGCCAGAGCCGGTGGTCATGATTGCATCGATCGCAGCGGGCGTCAGGACATGGTTGCAGAAGACCGAGAAATTGGAGAGGCCCCTCGCCTCGGCGGCCTTGATGGCCGCAGCGGTCGGCGGTGTGGTTGTCTCGAAGCCAATGGCGAACATCACCACCTCGCGGTCGGGATGCTTCTGCGCAAGTTCCACGGCCTGGACAGGGGAATAGACCATGCGCACATCACCGCCCCTCGACTTCGCGGTGCGCAGGGTCTGGCCGCCGGTGCCCGGCACACGCATCAGGTCGCCATAGGTGCACAGGATCACTTCCGGATGCTCCAGAACGAGCGCAATCGCCATGTCGAGGCGACCGACAGGCAGGACACAGACCGGGCAGCCCGGCCCATGGATCATGGTGATGGATGAAGGGAGCAGATCCTCCAGACCAAACCTGCAGAGCGCATGGGTGTGGCCACCGCAGAACTCCATGAAGCTGTAGGGTCGGCCGGGTTCGACCTCGCCCGAAATGGCGTCGGCGAGGATCCGGGCGGTGTCCGGATCGCGGAACTCGTCGACATATTTCATCCCGTCACCCCTTCTGCCATGCCCGGCGCAGTGCCTTCGCGCATGAGTGAGAGTTGCCGCCTGGCTTCCTCCGGTTCGATCCGGGTCAGCGCGTAGCCGACATGCACGACAACAAAGTCACCGGGCGCGACGCCTTCCAGGAAAGCGAGGGAGACCGGCATCCGGGCCCCGTCCAAGTCCACCGTGGCGGTTTCGCCGTCGATGGACAGGATTTCGGCAGGCAAGGCGAGGCACATGGCGTTAATCCTCCTGTCCGGTTTCTGTCAGCGCGGCGACCCAGGCCTGGCCAAGGCTGAGGCCGCCATCATTGGCCGGCACACGGGACGGCAGCACAAGTTCCACGCCACATGTCGCAAGGCGTTTCGAAAGCGCTTCGGAAAGCATGCGGTTCTGGAAACAGCCCCCACCGCCGAGAACCCTTGGCGGCAGACCATGGGTCTCGATCAACTCCAGGCAGGCATCGCCGAAGGCCGCCGCGAGTGTGCCGTGGAAGACCTCGGCCCCGGTCTTCGGGTCCATGTCGAGAAGGGCTTCGAGCATTGCTCGCAGGTCAAGGACGCCGTCGCTGAACCGCCAGCCATTCTCAAGCACATGCGCGCGCTCTGCCAATGATTCCAGCGCCATCGGCGCTTCGCCCTCGAAATCAGCGACCGACTTCACCCGCAACAGTCCACAGGCAGCATCGAACAGACGACCGCAGGAACTGCTTTCCGGGCTGTTGGCCCCGCGCTCCAGCATGGCGGCAATCAGCGGTGCTCCGTCAAACGCCGCAAAGCGCGCCTCGACCTGATCACCGCGCCCCATGGCGTGCAGGGCTGCAGCGCCCATGCGCCAGGGGCGGCGGGCTGCGATGTCACCGCCCGGCTGGCGGAGCGCAAACAGATGGCCAACCCGTTGAAACCGCGCGCCATCAAGGATCAGGATTTCGCCGCCCCAGTTCTCACCCGCCGGCCCAAGCCCGAACCCGTCCAGGGCAAGCCCGAGATGCGGCCCTTCCAGCCGATGCTCTGCGGCTGTTGCGGCAATGTGCGCATGGTGGTGCTGAACCTTGACGACCGGCAGGCCGGTCTCGCTGGCAAACCGCGAGGAGAGAAAGTCCGGATGAAGGTCGCAGGCAACCCGCTCCGGTGTCACGTCCAGAATGGCGCTGAGATGCTCAACGGTTTCGCAGAAGAATGCGAAAGTCGAGGCATTGTCGAGATCGCCGATATGCTGGGACACGAAAGCCTCGCTGCCACGTGTCAGGCAGATCGTGTTCTTCAAGTGCGCCCCAACCGCGAGTGTTGGCGCCACTTCCCTCGGCAGGCGGATCGGTTCCGGCGTCGCACCACGCGCCCGGCGCAGATAGGCGGGGGCGGAATTGATGACGCGTACCACGCTGTCATCACAACGCACGACAATGTCCCTGTCATGGGTCACGATGGCGTCAGCGATGCGCCCCAGCCGCTCGCGCGCTTCAGCATTGCCCGTCACCAGCGGCTCCCCACCCGGATTGGCGCTGGTCATAACGAGGGCGAGCGGGTTGGGCTGTTCCAGCCATTCGGTGCTGTCGGGCGACCCGCAGGCGGCATGAAAGATCAGGTGGTGCACCGGCGCATAGGGCAACATCAGGCCGAGCGTGTTCAGGCTCCGGGACACTTCCGGTGAAAGCCCGTTGTTCAGCTTTGCCATGGCGACAAGGACAGGGCGACGCCGGTCGCCGAGAAGCCGCGCCTCCGTTTCAGTGAGACAGGCGAGCGTCCTGGCGCTTGCGAGATTGGCCACCATCACGGCGAACGGCTTGCCATCGCGCAGCTTGCGCTCGCGCAGGCGGGCCACGGCGTCGCCATTGCGGGCGTCCACGGCGAGGTGGAAGCCGCCCAGGCCCTTGATGGCGAGGATTTGTCCCTTTTCGAGGCGTTCGGCGATCTCGACCGGGTCCATGGAGAGCCGTGGCCCGCACGCCGGACAGGCATTAGGCTGGGCATGGAAACGGCGATCGGCCGGGTTCTCATATTCGGCCTGGCAATCGGGGCACATGGCGAAAGGCGCCATGCTCGTCTGCCCGCGGTCATAGGGCAAGCGGCGGGTGATGGTGTGGCGTGGCCCGCAATGGGTGCAGTTCGTGAAGGCGTAGAGATGGCGACGATTGCCTGGGTCGAAAATGTCTTCGAGACAGGCGTCACAGGTCGCGGTGTCGGGCGTGATCGTGGTCAGGGCCGCCGGACCGGCCAGGCTCTTCCGGATGACGAAATCCGGCTCGCCAATCGCGGGCAGCGACGTCATCTCGATGGAATCGATCCGGGCGAGCGGCGGCGCCTCTGCGGTGAGTGCGCGGTCAAAGGCATCGAGCGCGCCAGCTGGCCCCTCCACCTCGCCGAGAACGCCTTCACTGTCATTGCGGACCCAGCCCGAGAGTTCCAGGGCCCGGGCTAGCCCCCAGACGAAGGGTCTGAAGCCCACACCCTGCACCGCACCGCGCACGCGAAAGGCGCGACGTTCAATCGGAGCATCAAGGGTGGTGGCGGCTATCGGCATGGCTTACTCTGCGGCCTGCCGGAACTGGCCGTGCAGCCCGTCCAGCCATTGCAGCCAGTGTCGGAGCCCCGGCGCACCGGTCGCCGAAGCCTTCAGCACGTCGAGGCGCGGACGCACCTTGCGCGCATTGCCGATCAGCGCATCGACATCGAAATCCAGATGCGGAAGCAGGTCGCATTTGGACACGATCACGGCATCAGCGGTCGCGAACATTTCGGGGTATTTGAGCGGCTTGTCCTCGCCTTCGGTGACGCTGGCGAGCACGACGCGCCGGGCCTCACCGAGGTCGAAACCGGCCGGGCAGACAAGGTTGCCGACATTCTCGATGAACAGGACGCCGCCGCGCGGAAGCTCCATATGGTCCAGCGCGGACCGCACCATGTCGGCATCGAGGTGGCAGCCCTTGCCGGTGTTGACCTGCAGTGCCGGCACCCCGGTTTCGCGGATGCGGGCAGCGTCATTGGAGGTCTGCTGGTCGCCCTCGATCACGGCGATGGGAATGCGCGATTTCAGCGCCTTGATCGTCTCCACGAGCAGCGTGGTTTTCCCCGATCCCGGGCTCGACATGAGATTGATGGCCACGACCCCTTCAGCCTCCAGCCGCGCGCGATTGTCTGCCGCGATGGCGTCATTCTTCGACAGAATGTCGCGTTCGATCTCGATCAGCCGGGCCTGGCTCTGGCCCGCGACACGGACGCCGGCAGCCCCCGCGCCGAAATCGAGTGAGCCGTCGGGGCCATGGCTGTGGCCATGATGATGGTGGTGATGGTGCCCGTGATCATGAGAGTGATCATGGGCGTGGTCCTTGCCCTCGATTTTCGTCTCACCTTCGCTGCAGCCGCAAACCGTACACATGTCAGACAACCTCCAGGGATTTGATTATCAGCGCCTCGCCGCCGGTAATGACGAGTTGGTAAGAACCGCATCTTGGACAGGCATCACCCTTGCGCGCAATCCCCACCGTTTCGCCGCAGCCAAAACAGCTCGCTTCGCCGGGCGGGATGATGAACGCGATCTTCGCCCCTTCGGAACGGGTGCCCTTCGCGCAGGCTTCGAAGCCGAACTCCAGGGCGTGCGGGTCCACGCAGGACAGCGCGCCGATTTCGAGCGTGATCGTCCGGACCCGGTCGAAGCCCTGCCGGGCGGCCTCGTCCTCGATTGTTTCCACCACCGATGAGGCGAGCGCCATCTCATGCATGGGCATGCTCCAGGACCTGCACCTCGCACGGAGCGCAGGGGTCAAGGGCCGCGATGACCCAGCGAGCCGCCTCCCGAACGCGATCCGTGTCGAGGGACTGAAGGTAGTGAATCACCGGGCCGTCGGCGTTGAAGTTCCAGTCGGTCGGTGCAGTGGACCGCCAGTTCGTGATGATCCCCGCATCCACCGACATCAGGTGACGCAGGCGACCACGGGCGGTCATGCTGATGCCGATGCCCGAGCCCGCCGGTCGCCCGACGACCGGCATGGGCGTATCATCGGCAAGGGCCTCAAGACTCGCGAGCATTTCCGCCAGCAGGGCGAAGGCGTGGTCGATCTGGGCGGCAAACCACTCCCAGACATGAACAGCGGCGCGTTCGCCATGGTTGAAGCTGAGCGGGGTCTCTTCCGCCCTTGAAGCGCCTGGTTGGAAACGCGTGTCGCCGATCAGGTCTCCGAGCCCGCCGCAAGTTTCCAGTTGCACACCACCGAGGCAGGCTTCGGTGTGGGCAATGATGCGCGCCTCCATGGCGAGGATCTGGTTGACGCTGGCCGAAAGCTCCGATCGCGCCTGCCTGAGCTCGGCAAGATTGGGTGACAGCCGCGCGCCGCCGGGTCGCGCCCACTCTCCGGGGTATATTGCGCGCACCAGCCCATCGCTCGCCGCGCGCGCCCGCCTGACCGGTTCCGGAAGGCCCGGTTCGCCCATGAGCCGGGGCCAGTCCAGCGCGCTGCGCCAGACACAGGCCGCGATCGCCTCGGCCAGCACGATGGCCTGCCGGGCGGCGGCCTGACCCGGATTGATGTTGATGCCCATGGCGGCTTCTGCGGCCCGCAGGGCGGCCGACTGGTGGGCGCGCGGGCAGATCGGAAACAACAGACCGGCGAGCTTCACGCCGTCCTCGACCCGACGACCGTTCAACACCGACAGCACGTTCTCCGGGCCCCGGCACACAAGGCTCGGCGACGGATGGCACCCGTCTGCGTTCAGCCGCAGCACATAGCTTCTGCTGTCGATACCGCGCATCACCTCTTCTGCCCGTTCATGGTGAAGAGAAACCGACGACCCACGTCGGGCTTTTCCGGCTCCGGCTCCGGTTCGGGCGACGCGAAGAGCCCTTCCATGGCAGCCTCCGCGCTCGCCCTGGCGACTTCGGGATCGTCGAACTCGTCCATGGGCGAGAACAGCGAACAGGTCTCAACCGTGCCGACGCCCTCCATTCGGCCGATGATGAAACTGTAGCCACCGGACGGGAAGACATGCTGGCGCGACGCACCGATGGCACCCGGCAGGGCGGCGTCTGGATCGGCGGGCAGGAAGGTGAGGTTCATGCTCCACGGAGAGACGACGACACCGACATAGCCCTCTGCATGTGGCCTGAAGCCCACCATCTCGATGCGCAGCCGGTCATTGTGCACCGGCAGGCCGACGATGTTGGCCTCGGCAGCTTCATAGGCCGCACTCAGGCTCTGCAGCCTGACCCCCATGTCCTGCGCCCCGGTCCGTCTCGGCGCGGCTCCGGCCGTCAGGGACATGAATTTCGATTTCGCAGCGTCACAGGATGGGCAGCGCCAGTCCTGCGGCAGGTCATTGAAGGGCGTGCCAGACGCGATGTTGCGGATCTCGTCGCCATGCTCCGGATCATAGACCCACCAGCAGACACCGCATTCCAGCGTCGCATGATCGGGCAGCGTCCCTGCCGAGGAGGATTCAAACGCCAGGCTCATGAGACGTAGGCTTCCAGTATGTCATTCAGCCGTTCAGCGCTGTCCTCGAAATCCTCCGGGCTTGCCAGCACTGCATCGGGAACATCGCCGATCTCGAGCGTGTCGAGAATCACCGCGCCGAGCCCGTTCAGGTATTGAACGGCCCAGACATTGCGCACGCCTGTCATGACAACACGCGCCGCACCATACCCGCCGGAGGATATCCTGACCCCGGCCTCTCCGAGCACCTTGGCGAGGAAGGCGCTGTCGGCGGGCGTCATGGGAAACAGGGTGAAGTTCATCACATGGTTTCCATCACCCGGCCGCCAGTGGGTGGCGCGGTCGCGGATTTCATTCAGCACGCTCATCACGTTCATCGCGCCGCGCGGGGCGCTGAGCATGTCGACCGGCAGGTCGGCACGCGGTCGCGTCACGGCCACTTCGCGCAAGGCGCGCGGTGCATCACCCACCTCGACCCATTCCGCGGCAATGTCGCCATCAGCATGCGTCGCACGACCGATCCAGGCACCGGGCAGGACCGTTTCCATGATCTGGGCCTCGCCTTCGCGCTCCCCGCCAGCGATCACCACCGACACCTCACCCTGCCCCAGCGCGTCGAACAGAATCTTGCGGTCAGAAGCGCTCAGCCCATCGACACGGTAGCGCCAGGCGCGGCCGGTTCTCGCGGCCTCGTACAACGCATCACGCACCTTGGTCAGGGTGGCGTGGACCTCAGGTCCGGCTTCCTCGGTGGCGCCGAGATCGCGGATCGGGTGCATGCCAGTGCCCGACGGCAGGCCGAGCAGCTTCAGCACGTCGCCGCCGCCATCCAACTCGCCTTCAAACGGCGACAGCACACCTTCCGGCGCAGCATCGTCTTCACCGAGGACAGGGTTCACCTGCTGCAGATTGATCTTGTAGCTCATGCCGTTACCTCATCGCGGGCGCGTCTGATCAGGCGCGGCAGGGCCTCGGCATAGACCGACCAGTCCTGGATCTTGGGTATGGTCTCGAGCCGCTCCCGGCCCTTGAAGAAGACAAGGCTCGGCAGCGCGAAGACCGCGAGTGCCTTCATGGTTTCGGCTTCGGCCTCGGGGCTCACGACACCGACATGAAGCTCGCCGGCATGAGCCTTCAGGAACTCCATCAGGACGATGGCAACATCGGCGGTCTCGACCCTCTTTTCGGGATCGCCGGCGAGAAACACCACGCCGAGGCGTCCGTCGCCGGCGTCGAGAAAGCGCTCAAGGCCTTCTGGCTCCATGCTGTGCACACTGTCCTGCTCAAGCAGAGCTTTCAGCAGTGGATGGTTCATTGTCTTCCTCCCATATACTCTTTGATCCCCGCTCCGCTTTGCTCCGCGATGGATCGGGCTCAGGGCTGTTTTTCCCTGATGCCCTTTCGGGTGTCGCCGCTTGCGGGCGCAGATGCTCCGGGAGTTCAGGCTCCCGGTCGATCAGGTCCTGGATCAGGTGCTCGAAGTCACGGCCCTGCGCCGCGGCTTCGATCGCGCCGATGGCGTCGGTGATCTGGGTCGCCTCCTGCGGTGTCAGGACACGCACCGCAGAACCCAGATAGACGAGGAGATCGGTGCCTTCCGATACCTCTCCGATGAGCGCAAGATTCACCTCCTGTGTGCGGCCCGACCCCTCGCAGGTCGCCATCAGGCCATTGGTTCTCACCACCTGCATGGGGACGCCGAAACACATCTCAACTGCCCTCGAAATTCGATCGCGCGAGCACCCGGTCATCGCCGATACGGCAGGCGCGCTGCTCATCGGGACGATTGGACTCGTAAGGTGTCTGGGCAACCGCCGAGGGCATGAGCGTGTCGATCTCGACACCACCACGTACCGGTGCAAAACCCCAGGCGTTCAGTTCGGCCACCGCCAGTTCCACCGCCGGGGCGAGTTGCGCAGCCACCTCAGGGGTGAGCCCGCCGCCATAGTCCTCCAGTTCCACGGGTTGGCAGCCGATCAGCGTGATCGCTTCCGGCGCGCCGCCCATGAATTCCGCAAGCGCGAGGAGTTCCATCATCGAGGTCTGGTGCAGCGACATCTTCTTGCCGACAGCGAATTTCGGCACCTCATCGCCGCGCACGGTGACGAGTTCCGCCGGGGCGAGACCCACATCCACCGCGTCGAGGAGGAGGATGCGTCTGGCCTCGCTGATCTCGTTGACGAGCGCCAGCCCCTGCGTGCCGCCATCCATGATGTCGACTCCTTCGGGCATGGTCCAACCGGCAGCCAGACGCTCCACGGCGCGCACCCCGAAGCCTTCATCGGCCCAGAGAATGTTGCCGACGCCAAGGACGAGGACTTCCGCGCCGGCCCTCATTCCTTGTCATCCTTGAAGTAGCGCCAGCCCGAAACCATTGTCGAGATCAGGCTCTGTCGGGAGAAGATGTCCTCACGGATCGCGGCATAGATGTGCACGATCGAGAACACCACGATCACCCACATGAAGATGTGGTGATAGGTGTGCACGGCGAAACTGTTGTTCCCGAAGACGCCGAACACCCAGCCGAACACCGTGAACCACCATGTGTCGGTGCCGTGACCCTCGGCATAGAGTGCGAAACCCGTCAGGATCTGCAGCACGGTCGGAATGACGAGCATGAAGAACATGGCGAACTGGGCCATGGGATTATGGCCGACATATTTCTTCGGCTCGCGCTCCATGAAGGCGTACCATTTCAGCTCGAACCAGATCTCGCCCCACCATTTTCTCGACCACACCGGCGGCAGGAAAAGCTGACGGGAATGGTGATTGCCGACAAACGCCCAGTAGATACGCCCGAGAAAGGCGACGGCCATGATCTGCCCGGCAATGAAGTGCACCATGCGGATATTGCCGAACAGGAAGCTGTCTGACGCCTCGCCCGGCACACTTGGTGGCGGCGTCGCAATCAGGTAGCCGGTGATGCAGAGCACAATGATGCAGAGCGCATTGACCCAGTGCCAGAGCCGCACCGGTGCCTGGTAGACATAGACCTTTTCTGCCACCGACGGCTTCTCTGTCGCCTCTTCGGTGATCTTCTCGAAGATGCTCTTGCGCTTGCGGGAAGTCTGCTCCGGTGGCGGAGCCGTGACCTTGTCGGATGTGATGTCTGACATCGGATCGCCTCCTCAGCGCACCTTGATCTCTGCGAGTTCCTCGCCATCGGGGCTCATCAGGTGGGTCGAACAGGCCATGCACGGATCGAAGGAGTGCAGCGTGCGCAGGATTTCCACCGGCTGCTGCGGATCGACGACTGGAGTGTCCATGAGCGCGGCCTCGAAGGCACCGATGTTTCCGGCATTGTCGCGCGGACCGGCATTCCAGGTGGTTGGCACCACGCACTGATAATTCTCGATCTTGCCGTCCTCGATTCGGATCCAGTGACCGAGCGCCCCGCGCGGAGCCTCGGTGAAGCCCACACCCTTGGCGGATTTGGGCCAGCTTTCCGGGTCCCACTTCTCCACATTTGCAGTGGCGGTGTCGCCGTTGCGGATATTGGCAACGAGCTTGTTGTAGAAATACATCATCTTCTGCGCTGCCCAGTCGCATTCCAGCGCGCGGGCAGCGGTCCGGCCCAGCGTGGTGAAGAGTGCCTGCACCGGAAGGTCGAGCTGGCGCAGCGCGGCCTCGGCGGGTTCCTTGAACTCCGGATCGCCCTTGGCATAGCCGATGATGTAGCGCGCGAGCGGCCCGACCTCCATGGCGTTGCCCTTCCAGCGGGGCGACTTGATCCATGAATACTTCGCGGCTTCATCGACGGCCCTGATATCGGTCCGGGTGCCCACAGCGTTCGGTCCAAGCTCGTAATTCGGCTCGCTCACCCCGTCCCAGGGGTGCAGGCCGATGGTCTCATCGGAATACTTGTACCAGGAATGGACGACCTGCTCCTGGATCTCTTCCGGGTCGCGCAGATCCACGGGCCGCACATTTGTGAGGTCACCGCCGATGATCGCACCGCGCGGCATGAGCAGGTTCGCATCGCTGTAGTCATTGGCGTGCTCGGGGATGTCGCCATAGGAGAGCACGGCCTGGGACGACAGTCCTCCGCCATGGGTCCAGTCCTTGTAGAAGCTCGCAATGGCGAGCACATCGGGAATGTAGACCTTCTGCGTGAAGTCGATGGTCTGCTGGATGACCTTCTTCACGAGTTCAAGTCGCTCGATGGAAATCGCCCCGCCGGCAGCTCCGACGCCGTCGATATTGATCGGGCAGGGTACGCCACCGACCAGCCAGTTGGGGTGCGGGTTCTTGCCGCCGAAGATCGCGTGAACCTTTTTGATTTCCTTCTGGAAATCCAGCGCCTCAAGATAGTGTGCCACAGCCATCAGATTGGCTTCCGGCGGCAGCTTGTAGGCAGCATTGCCCCAATAGGCATTGTTGAAGATGCCGAGTTGGCCGCTCTCGACGAACTTCTTCAGCTTGGCCTGGAGGTCGCGGTAGTAACCCGGCGATGAAAGAGGCCAGGAGGAGATCGACTGGGCCAGTTCCGAAGTCGCCTTCGGGTCGGCTGAGAGGGAGGACAAGACATCGACCCAGTCCAGGGCGTGGAGGTGGTAGAAATGCACGATATGGTCGTGGCACTGCAGCGCAAGCTGCATGATGTTGCGGATCGAGTTGGCATTCTCCGGAATGGAGATGTCGAGGGCATCTTCCACAGCGCGCACCGAGGTGAGCGCATGGGTGCCGGTGCAGACCCCGCAGATGCGCTGGGCGAAGGCCCAGGCGTCGCGCGGGTCACGGCCCTTCAGGATGACTTCCAGCCCCCGCCACATGGTGCCCGTGGACACGGCATTGCGGATGACATTGTTCTCATCGACATTCACTTCGACCCGCAGATGACCCTCGATGCGGGTGACAGGATCAACGACGATGCGCTGGCCGCTGTCATCAAGGGTGAAGCCGTTCGGCGTGGTGGTGACCATGGTTCGCTTCTCCCCCGCCCTAATCGACGGTTTCTGCAGTGGTTTCGGAGGACCGTGCGGCGACCGACTTGTCACGGGCCCGCTTCAGGGCCGAGAGCCCCGCATGAGCGGCAACGGCGGCCCCGACAATGCCGGTTGCGGCAAGGCCGATCTGGTCGGCATTGGCCTCGGCACCGAGCGGCGTGTTCACCTTGGCCAGGCGATCATAGAACGGCCCATTGTCCCAGAAATCCTCTTCCGAGCAGCCAATGCAGCCATGGCCGGACTGGATCGGGAATGAGATGCCGCCATTCCAGCGAATGGTCGAACAGGCATTGTAGGTGGTCGGCCCCCGGCACCCCAGCTTGTAGAGGCAGAAGCCCTTGCGCGAGCCATCATCATCGAAGGCTTCGGCAAACTGGCCCGCATCGAAATGCGGACGGCGATAGCATTTGTCATGGATTCGCTGCCCGTAGAACATGTTCGGCCGCCCCAGGCGATCGAGCGGCGGAATGCGATCGAAGGTGATCATGTAGGACAGGACGCCGGTCATGACCTCGGCGATGGGCGGGCAGCCCGGCACCTTGATGATCGGCTTGTCACGAATGACCTTGTGGATCGGTGTCGCGGCGGTCGGGTTCGGCTTGGCCGCCTGCACACAGCCATTGGAGGCGCAGGAACCCCAGGCGATGACCGCCTTGGCCCCCTTGGCCATGTATTTCAGCTCTTCGATGAAGGGCTTGCCTCCGACAATGCAGTACATCCCGTCTTCGTTCAGAGGTGGGTTGCCCTCCACGGCGAGGATGTAGTTGCCGTCATGCTTCTCCCTCACCTCGTGCAGGATATCGGTCGCCTGCTGCCCCGCCGCTGCCATCAGCACATGGGAGTAGTCGAGCGAGAGCATGGACAGGACGACGTCCGAGACGAGCGGATGGCCGGAGCGGATGAAGCTCTCCGAGCAGCAGGTGCATTCAAGGCCATTCAGCCAGACCACCGGCGTGCGCGGCTTGGTTTCCATGGCATGGGCGATCTGCCCGGCCATGTGCGGCGCGAGGCCGAGTGACGTCGCTGTCAGCGAGCAGAATTTCATGAAGGATCGCCGGCTGACACCTTGCTTCCTGATCAGGTCGTAAAAAGTTTCGGCCATGCGCATCGCCCTCCGTCGGAACGCAGATCAGCAGGTCGAAAAACGGCGTGGAGTTGCAAGCGTCGCAGGCCTGAGTGACCAGACCCGGCTGACTGATCAAAGCCGCGTGGCGGCTCCTCCCCTTTCGAACGGCATTTTCTGCTCTTGAGTGAAAATACTAAGGGATGCAGGCCCCAAGGCTAATAGGTGTTTCTACATATGGAAGCGGATGGGGTGACCAGACGATGGTATTGTTCCAAGGGCCTGTCTTTTCTCAAGCCCTTCGATTACTTTGACGGTCCTGTGCCGGCGAGCGCCCTCAGACTCCGACAGAAGGCCCGTACCGTCGGCCAAAGGACAGATATAGAGAGAGGAGGGCTTTCATGCCTCAGGTCTTGAAGCGTCTTGCAGCACTTGCATCCTTTGCAATGGTTGGCACCATGGCAGCCATCGCACATCCGGGCCACGACCATGATGGTGCCGGGCATGAGATCCACGAAATGCCCTCAGGCGCCGATGCGATGGTGCCGATCCTGCTCGGCGGGCTTGCGCTGGCGCTGATAATCGCCGCGGTCCACTATACCAGGCAACGCCCGCAGGACACACGGCGCTCGACGAAGCGCCGCCGCTGAGCTGGTTTCGGCCAGGCAGTGTGGCGGTGGCCAGAGCGACATGCTTGCCAGAATCTTTCGCTTCCGGGGACGAGGCGTAAGACCGCCTGGCCATCATCTTCTCCGGACGGTTTGCAGTTTCTTGCAGGACCCGCTACCGGCCGCAGCACTGGCGATGGCCTTCGACAGATGGTAAGCGATGTCTGACGGTCACGGCTTCGCCGGGTTGTTTCCGCCGCCTGCATTGCTGATCAATTGCTCTTTGTCGGAGCAAAGCTTTGCAACAAATGGTGCAGCATTATTTGGAAACAAACGAGCCGGGTGTGTTGCGGCTGGAGGTGCTGGAAGGCCCGACGGGGCGGCGGCGCTGGAGCGACGAGGCGAAGGCGGCGATCGTAGCGGAGAGCTTCCTGCCGGGGGTCCGGGTGGCCGATGTGGCGCGCCGGCATGGCCTGACGCCGCAGCAACTGACGGGCTGGCGACGCCTGGCGCGCGAAGGCAAGCTTGTGCTTCCGGCCGATGAAACGGCGATGACGTTTGCGCCGGTCCTGATCGAGGATGATGCGCCGGGGGCGGTTCTGTCTGCTTCTGGTGATCATGGCCCGTGCGTCATCGAGGTTGAGACATGCGGCATGGTCCTGCGCGTTCCGCTGGAGACATCCACGCGCCGTCTGGCCGAGATCGTCTCGACCCTTCGAGGGCTGGCGTGATCGTCCCGTCGCAAAAGGTGCGCGTGGTGATCGCGACGAGGCCGGTGGACTTCCGGAAAGGCCATGACGGGCTGGCGGCGGTGGCCGAACGCGAGCTCGGGCTCGATCCCCATTCGGGGCTCGTGATCGTGTTCAGGGCGAAGCGCGCTGACAGGGTCAAG
>Ga0081520_100380_pt1 | contig 19608 bp, 11 predicted proteins | sample HotLakmasection1_FD_70988 | JGI IMG/M metagenome (GOLD analysis project Ga0081520, IMG submission 70988) | Hypersaline microbial mat communities from Hot Lake, Washington, USA - Section #1 (SPADES assembly) (version 2) | ecosystem: Environmental > Aquatic > Non-marine Saline and Alkaline >... | reverse complement strand
ACTCTTGAGATGCAGACTCAGGGCTTGATAAGGACTGGTGGCGTTGGGCGTGGTTGAGGAGATGGTCATAGTCATTCAGGGGATGTTGGTGATAGGTCGAGGGGTTGGCGGTCTCGCCTGAGCTGTGAAAGTGTTGCCGCAGACCGTTGAGACTTAAGGTGCCGCCAGTCAAGTGGTCTTCGAGGTAGTCGGCCACCGCCGTTTCCTTACCCTGCATGGCGGCAATATAGAGGGCCTCGACCATCAACAGGGCCGCTTTATCCAACTCGAAGTCGTGCGTCATCTGGTCCCAGAGGGCGCGATACAGCTCATTGGGCAATAACTCGCGTTGCCAGGTGCAATAGAGGAAGGCTCTGGGCTTCTGGTGGAGGGCCTCAATCACATGGCGATAGTTGATGCAGCGGCCTCGGCGGAGCCCTCCGGTAGCGCGGATGCGAGGCAATTCCGCCACACAGTTCTGGCCCAGGTACCCCCGCAGTCGATTGTGGTAGAGCTGGATTTCCAGCTGACGCCCCACCAGTCGAGACGGCACCGTGTATAAGATTCGGCGCACCGTGATGGTGCTGCGAGAACTCACCCGCACGCTCAGCACCTCGTAGTCCGGCACTCGATATCGGGGTAACGCTTGGAGGTAGAGACGTTCCTGAGCATACTTGTCGGCACACGGGTCGTTGAGCTTGGAGAGCACTCCAGCGAGACAGGCCTGGTAATCCCCGACATCGGCAAAATCAAAGCTCCCCCGCAGGTAGAGCTGTTGAGTCAAGCGATTCTTGAGATGGCCGTGGGGAGACTCTATCGACCCGTTCTCGTGGGCAATCCCCCGATTGTTGCGGGTGGGCTCCAACCGATAGTGCTTACACAAATCCTCATAGAGTTGAGTAAGCTTTTGATGGTGACTCCCGGCATTGCGGTAGGCTGCACTCAGGCTATCGGTGCGTTCGCGCTAGCGGAGCGAAGCTCTGTTGCCGAGGCACGCCGCCACAGGCCTCAAACGCATTCTGCAAGCCTTCCGATAACGCGACAAAGCTTTCCCCGCCTTCGATAATCTGGGCATACTGCCAGCCGCTGTAGGCCAGGCGGTAGTGGTAAATCAAGTGCGGGTAGGGTTCTCCGTTAATCGTGATGGTGACCCCTTTCAGTTCGGTGAAGTCCGAGAACCCCATCAACCCCGGCTCATGGCGTAATTCGAACATCACTTCGGGCGACTCGCCATGATGCCGTTTCCACTCACTCACCCGCCGCTGTAGAGTGCGCAGCACCTGAGGATACTGACCCGGATACTGCTCCTGAAGGTACTCATACAAGGTCGTGGGTTGCAGACGAGGCTCTCTCCGCAGCATCGGTTCTAACTCGCTTTCCCAGACTCCGTCTAGAGGGTCTGAGCGGGTGCGCCAATCTCGGGGGCGTCCTCGCTCCACGGAATGGACTCCCGCGTCGATCCGTTGCCCACTGCGTTCTGATATCCCGGCCATGGCCGACGCTTGGGCTTGCGTCGCCCCGGTTTTTCTCGCTTGCATATACACCTTGACTTGATACGGCTCTATCTTCACCGGACACACCCCCAGCATTCGCTGGGAGTAGTCTCAGGGGTTCTGGTTTGCAATGCTGACAGCGGGACTTCTTGGCGCTGTACTACCCGCCAAAGTAGTTGTCGTCACCCGCCAAAGTAATTGTCATCTAATAGGCATCTACGTTCAGCGCAAATGTCAGCTTCAGCAAGCGGGGGTGGCAATTTCTCAGCGCACTACCTGGATCGAAATGCTGGGCCACCGCAACGGCACCCAACTTGCCTTTGAAACCGGCACCCTGAATGCAGCAAAATCCACGTCTAAATTTCCTGGATTCTGGGAGCCCTTCGAGAAAGCCGCCAATGCTGCTGGAGTGTCAGTAACCGAATATGATGTGCTGCTGAAAGCTCTGGAAACGGGTCAGTCGCAGCAGTATTCCGTGGCCAAAGGAGAAATCATCGATCTCTCAGACGCCATGGCTCAGGTTGAGGCGAGTTATCTGGATGCCCTGGATTCTCACTTCAATGACCATCTGATTCCTAGCTTGGCCACAGGTAAGGGGGATGTCATTCTGGCGGGCGGTGCCGCTTATCTGATGCGCCAGGCTCTACAGCTCTATTTTGAAGATCGAGGATTTTTCCCTCGTCTATCCCTGGCCTGGGAACATCAAGACGCCTTGACTCGCCTAGTTGAAGCTCAACTGCCGGAGTCCTACGAAATGCCGTCGATGGCGATGCGGATGACGGATTGCTTTGGCCTGTTCCAAGCGCTGCTCGGTGAGATGAATCGGATAAAGGTGGCGTCATGACACAGAATCCTGAAACCCGCCCCGAGCGGATTAAGTTGGTCTACAATGCCCAATTCCCGGCATCAACGGCTGTGGTGCTGGAATACCTGCTGCGGAATGCTGAATTTAGCAGCCGTACTGGGCGTCAAGAAGCCATGGATGCCATCATGGCGTTCTTCCATCCTCTGGCGGAAACGGCCCGAGGGGAACGGTCGGTCTCAGAGGTGCAGGAGATCGCCCGTCACTGCGTGGAGCGGTTGCTGAAGCAGGTCGATATGTTATGTACGACCTATCAGATCTCCAACCCCATGGTTAATGTGTCATCTGCCCTGTCTAAAGATTTTCGGCAGTTGGAAGCTGTTCTCGACCAGGGTTTCCTGAGGCTTGCTGGGGTGCTACAGTCCGGAGCAACCCTACCTCAGGCGACGGATATGCCCAGCATTGAGCAGGGCGTGGAAATGGATGGCAGTGAACTGGGGGATCTGGGGCAGATCCTCGATGGTTGAATCGTTGAACCGGTAACTGGGGTGTCATCTACCACTTTCCTTGGCAGAGGTTCAGACCCTAAAGTCAATTCTCAGGAGTATTCCCCTCAAATGTCCCAGTTCCACTATGAGCCTCAGGACGATTCCATTCCTGGCTCAACCGGATGGTCATCAGTCAAGGAACTGGCACCGAGAGTGCTTGGCGCAAGCTGATAGTCTTCGGCAGACTCGCTAATTTCGCCGACGAAAGAAAAGGAGCGAATTAGATTGAAGATTTCGTGACCCATTTCTTGCAGAGTCAGAGATTGGGGCAAGAGATTGGTTTGCAAAGAGTCGTGTTTGAGTTTGGCGAACTCAAGTTGCAGGTGCTGATCACCCACTGGCAATTGATACTGCTCGAAGAAGATTTGCAAGGGGCTTTCTAAGTGGAGCGCTTGTGAGGTAACTTTTGCCTTCTGTGGCGTGCGGTTTTCTTCAAAACAAATTTCAATGCTGGCAAAGACGCCTCGCATTAAGTTGGGATAGCGACCGGAAAGGGCCAGTAATGCGAGAATGGCCTGCTGTACCGGGGCGCTGAGCCGGGTCCCTCGAGTGCGGCAGACGATTTTGAACAGCTTGTAGACGTTGGTGAGTCGTTTGAGGGTGCGGGGGGTTAGGTCTACCTGTTTGCAGCACTCCAGCAGCAGATTAAATTCCTGGCTGCTGAATTCGCTGAATTTGTTGCCGCCCGTGGCATCGTCCTGGATGACGACTTGAGAACGAAGATAGGTCTCCAGGGTGTTGGACATGATTGGGCGCACCCGGTAGGGCAGCTGGATAATTTTTTCCAGATAGTCAGTACCGGAAGGACGACCTCGCCGGGTGAGGACGCCGTCGTAGAATTTTTCCAGGGCGCGGGTGATGTAGCGCTCGTCAATGGCAAGAACGGCGATGAAGAGGGGGGTTTTAACTAGAAGCTGCACGGCTTCCAGCACCTGGACGACGCGATCGGGCGGACAGCGATCCAGGTCGTCGATGTAGACAATGACGCGGGCGGGACCTCGGGGGAAAACTTTTTGAAGCTGCTCGACCTTCCATTGGAATTCCTGGCTGGAAGCGGCAGGAGGTAATAGTCGTCGACTGAGTTCGGCCAGGTCACTTTTAACTTGTTGCATCAGTCCCAGGCGTTTTTCGTAGCTGCCCTCCTGGATACGATCGCTGACAAAGGCTTCCAGAGACTCATAAACATTTTCTGGAATCTGCTGGCGCTGCGCCTCAACTTTTTCTTCCAAAACCTTGATCTCAGCTTCCAAAACCGCTACTGCCTGAACTTTTTCGAGCTGATCTTGGAAAAGTTGCTCTCGTCGTGCTTCTAGCTGTTTGGGAATTGTCTCAAGCTGTTGTTCGTATTCTTTGACCGCCAGGGTGGTTTCCTCAAACCACTTGTGCGAACTCTTTAGTAAAGCTTGAGCACTGGCAATACCGGGAGTAAGCGGCGCTAAAAAAGCGATCAGCTTTGGAAAAATGCCATCAACTCCAGGTAATAGCCAGGCAAGCAACCAATCAACCGCAATCGGCAGCAGAATCGCCAGAGTCAGAAAAATCAGCAACAGTCCAAACAGGCGCAGGTTCTTCTTGAACCAGGTCCAGAAACTGCGGAAGCTAATTTCGCCATAGCGGTTCTCAAACACTCCAGTGATGACCTTTTGCACCGTTAGCTGCAGATGCTCCATATCCAACGGCGACAGGGCTTCTGTGGCAGCCTGGCTATCGAGCTGCGCTTTGACTCGATGGAGGATTTCTTGGTTAATACGGTCAAAGACAGGTTCGCTGATGCGATTGGATAGAACGATGGCAACTGGCCCTGTCAACCTCTCAATGAGCTGGTTGAGCTTATCCTCATCGATCTGACTGCGAATCAGTTGCTTTTCTTGGTTGAGTTGATCTTGTTTGTGCTCCAGCTCAGTTTCAAGTTCCTTAAGTTTCTCGTTTTCTTGCCGATAAGTCGCCCCGAGCTGCTTCCACAATTCGTCGTCAACCTGACCCTGGTTATGGATTGCCTTAAATTTGGCAAACTGGTCTGGGCTTAATACTCTCTCCAGAAACCATTGCCGGTCTTCTTCACTGGCTTTGTAGAGAACTGGCCAGTACTTGCCATCTTCGCATAACACTTTGGCTCTGGATTTAGGATCATCAGGGTTCTCGGCAAGCACTCTCGCCAGCTGCTGCTCCAGAGAAATCTGGCGGTTCAGCTCAAAAAAGATGGTCTGCATCAGACTGGCCCAGAGGTCAGACTTGGCAAAGGTCCAGGCGTCGAATTTGATCTGGTAAATGTGGCCCACATAAGGTGAGAGCTTTTCGTGGTTGGGATCAGGGTTCCAGGCTTCCACATCAGGGTTGACCTTGCGACTGCGGATCTCCGTCATCTGGGCTTGCATCAGGTGCATGATGTAAGACTTACCGCCACCCCATCCACCGAGAATGCCGACGGTCATGGGTGGTTCCAGGTCACGCATGAGCAGCAGGCCCGAAAGAGCATTGATTTCGTCTTTAAGGCCAAGAAAGTCTTGATCCTGAGCCGTTTCGTTGCGCAGGCTACCACCTTTGAGGGCATCACGATAGCCCCGAGCCAGGAGATAAAGGGCGCGATTCCAGAGGTAGTCGCTGACAGGTTGGCTGAGCAACCACTCTCGCTTCACTTCCCGGTTTATGCGCATGGGTAGGTGAGGCGCGAGGGCAGTTAAGATCTGATGGCGCTCAACGTTGCGTTGGCCATTTTCCTGGATTGTTTCGGTTTCTTCTATGGAGAGTGCGGCATCTCTGGCTTCGGCGATTTTGATGATTCTGGGCAGCAGTTCGGGCATATCGATGGCTAGAGTGCTGAGTTGCTCAATCTGCTGGACTGTAGATTCCAGTGCCAGGGCACCATCACGAGCGGGATTGAAAAATTCAGATTCGGGAAACTTACGGGCCAGGGCAACACGGGCGCTGACCTGGTGGTATTTGTCAGTGATGTCACCAATGACATTAGCGGCTTCGAGTCTTTGATGATACAGCAAGTGAGGGATTAGACGCTGCAGATACTTCGCTTGCAAATAAGCGTTATTTTTCAGTTCCCGAACTGCTCGCAGGGCATCAGTTTGGTAACCTCCGCCCGCTGGATGACAGGCAATTTCTGCTAACGCTTCGACCCTCCGATATTCATTTTTAAATTCATGCAGTAAGCTCTCTAGACTTTTGGCGTTGAGGTTATCCGGCAAAGCCAGTTGGATTTTTATATGAAGCAGATTTCTATAGTCGTCTCCGCTAAATCTTGATAGGAAATCTTTCACAAATTCAGGATAAAAAGGGGCCAACGCGATGAGTGCTGCTGCCTGATACCCAGGATCTTTGAGGTCTTGAACGCATTGCTGCACCTTTTGTTGAGATTCATTGAGGTTATACAAAACCGGAGCTAATTGACTAGTAATGCTGGATAGACCTTTTTCATATGAAAAATAATCACTCTGAGAATCCTTGAGCCTTTGAGCCATGTTCAAAATTCTGGCAATCAAATGAGGTTTATCGAGTGCGTAGTCAAGGACGGCTGAATTGATGTCATCGAGAGAGGGCTTAACTCTCGTATCAACTCTATTGGAAACAGTGGCCAATGTATCAGCAGCTAAGGCTTTAGCAACTACCTCTAATACTTTTACTTTCAGTTGAGGATAGAGAAGTGTATCGATTGAGTCCAAGACGAGATTAAAATACTGGCTTCCCAATAAAGGAATCAATACTTCAAGCGCTGACGCTTTGTAGTAAGGGTTTTTAATGGATTGAGTGATGAACTGCAAGGCTTCTGATAACTGGTCTTGAGGCAGGTATGAAAGCAGATTGCTAAGCGCTTCGGTTCGATAGCGATCGACGGTAAAATGTTCCTGAATGGTACGAAGGGCGCTAGGCAGCAAGCCTACTGAAAAACGAGAGAGATAAGGAATCAAAGCACTGAGGTATCGTACTTTGCTGGAGTCTCTAGTAAAATGTCGAACAATATTTAGAGCAACTGAGTATCTACTACTAGGGTAGGACTTAACAAATTCCTCTGGGAAGCGATCTATTAGCAGAAAAAAATCTTTTGATTTAGGAAAGTTAGGTAATGTAAACGCAGCTTCTAAATACTGTTTTATGGAAGATGAGTCTACAAGGTACGATATTTCGCTTAAAAACTTTTCTTCAAAGTATTTATCCTGCGTTACGTTGATTTTAGCGAACCTTTCCTTAAGTACTTGCTGTTTCTCATGCAAAGATAAGTGGGAAGATAAAACACTTAGTGCTATATTTCTATATCTTTCATCTTTGATAGACTGAGCCTTTACTCGTGCTTTCTCTAGCACCTCATGTTGCTCGTACTCAGCTAAATGAGGTGCGACTAAACTCAAAAGCTTGATATATCGGCACTGTATTTCAGCCTTTCCAGTAGCAATTTGGACTTCCATCTGTTCCTGAAAATTAAGCAAATAACTAGATCCCAGTCGGGATTTTTCTTCCCACCATTCGTCGTGAATCGACTCAATAGCCGCAAGTGCCTTTTTGATAAGTTTTGGATTGAATTTTGGCAGACGTGGAATAACCCAGGTTAAAGCTTCACTCTTAAGATTCTCGTCAGCTAAGGAGCTCGCAATGTTTAGGGCTTCTTCCATTGCCTCATATTGCTGGGACAAGGGTAAATAGGGTAATATCAAGCTTAAAGCTTCAACTCTACATTCTTCATGCCTAATTGAGTCTGCAATAGCATGAGCTTTGTTGAATAAATTGAGATCGGATTCAAATATAAAAGGAACTACTTTGCCTAGGGCTTTTACTTGGTAAAACTCATCTTTAATCAGTGCAGTATAGTCAAGGGCCTTGTCTAAAGCGTTTGTAGTGTATTCAGGTAGATAATAGGCAATGGCACTCAAAACCTTGCTTTTAACATAATAGTCCTGAATCGAACTAGCAATACTATATACTTTTTTTAGTAACTCTAGAGCTGAATCAGGCAATCGAGAGACTAAGGCATTTAAAATCTTGAGTTTATCTTCTTCACAGTATTGAATAGTCTCAGCAGTGGCCAAAACTTTCTCTTGGAAATAGCTACCACATTTTGGTAAGCAGTGGGCTAGTTCACTAAATGCTATAGCCTTATACTCTTCAACCTCTTCTGTGTTTGGGATAGAACTAGCAGTCGTGAGAGCTTGCTCGAGCACTCCGAGCTGTTGAGATTCAAGCAAAAGAGGTATGATTTGGCTTAAAGCTTTAGTTTTATAGCATTTATCACTTATAGATTCAGCAGCGGCAAGGGCCTGCTCTAATAAATTAATATCTGTAGAAAAACAAGGCGATACTGCACTCAAGGCCCTAGCACGATATTCTTCACTTTGAATGTCATGGGCAATTTTGATTATTTGGTTCGGCAGATCTGTATCAGTTTTAGTCGAGCAAGTTGATATTAATTCAAGAACATCAATTTTATGTTCTTCGTATTCAATCCGCTTAACTGAGATTAAGGCTTCTTCTAAAATCTTATGACGTTTAGGCTCTGGGTAGCAGAAAGCAATTTTACTTAAAGCTTCGGCTTTTTCCTGAGGATTACTCAAAGAATGAGCTATGGCTAAAGCCTCGTTTATCACTTCCTGTCGTTTCAGATCAGGCAGGTACAATGCAATTTCACTCAATGCATTAACTTTAGTTTTCTTAGAGCTACGGGAAATAGAGTGAGCAATCGAAAGCGCTTTCTTTAGCACATTAGACCGTTCCGCCTCAGGCAAATGAGGAACCATCGCGCACAAGGCAATGGCTTTAGCTGCCGGTGAATCATCAGGAATGGAGTCAGCTACCTCAAGTGCTTTCTTGAGCACATCGTATTGCTGCGCCTCAGGTAGCAAAGGCGTAATTGCCCTGAGTGCCTCTGCTTTTTTCTCTGGATCATCTTCGATTGCTTGAGCTGCCTCCAATGCTACTTTCACTATCTGCGATTTAGAAGGCAGCAAGTCATATGTCAAAGAGACTAATAATTCAACTTTCTGGTATGCATCTGCAATCTCCTCAATCTCAGCTAGCCGTTCCGCTATCCAGCCATCCGAACCTGTAGGCAACGCATCACCTCATCTTTTCAAGAGCAAAAAAACAACCGCTCCGAATGCCACCTACTCCCTTAGCAAAACGAGGTTTAAGGAATTCTAGCTTTGCCATTCAGACAATAGGGCTTCTTATAGAAAACTTTGTATACCCCTGGTCGTCTCCGGCCCATCACCAAGCACAGTGGCCATACTACCCCAAACTAGCATCGCTCGTAAATTTTGAATAAACCCTCAAAATCCAGACCCTCAGGCTTGGTGACAATGCCTATCTTGTGGAATTGAGAGTCACCTGCTACTCTCTAAAAAAGACCGATCGGTCTGAGAAGGATCAATAACCAGTGGCCAAAGCAGACGAGACCCGAGCGAAAATCATTCGGCAAGCGGCAGACCTGTTTAACCAGCAGGGCTTTGCTGGGGTGTCGATGTCTGACATCATGCAGGCCACCGGGCTCAAAAAAGGAGGCATTTACAACCACTTTTCCAGCAAAGATGAATTGGCGCTGGCGGCTTTTGACTATGCGGCCAGTCAGGTCGGACAGAGATATCTGCAGGCCCTCAAGACAGAGCGAACTGCCGTAGACCGACTGAAGGCGATGATTACCACCTTTTCGACTGCGCCTGATAAACTGGCTCTGCAAGGCGGATGTCCCTTGATGAACACCGCCATTGACAGCGATGATGCCCATCCCGTTTTGCGCGAGAAAGCCCGGCAGGCCATGGAACGATGGCGCAGCTTGCTACATCGCACCGTTCGCCAAGGCATTCAGCGGGGAGAACTTCCCCCTCAGGTGGATGCCGATGAGGTCTCGACCATTATCATCGCCACGTTGGAAGGGGCACTGATGCTGATGCGGCTCTACGACGAACCGACTCACCTGCAACGCGCCAAACATCACCTGGATCACTATGTAGAGAGTTTGCAGATAAACCCGGCACAACCGGAGTAAGACCGCAAGCGTTATTTTTTTGATCCAAAAAAGACCGATCGGTCTTTTTGCTAAAAACAACATTTTTATTGGAGGACCCATGTTGACGTTTTACTATCACCCCCTTTCGCCCATTGCTCGACAGGTCTGGATCGCTCTGCTGGAGCGGCAGATTCCCTTTGAACCTGCCCTGGTGGATTTACGAGGAGAGCAGCACCAGCCCGACTTTCTCGCTTTGAACCCCTTTCACCATGTGCCGGTGATTGTGGATGATGGCTTCCGGGTATTGGAGTCGTTAGCCATTCTGGACTATCTGGAGAAGGCCTATCCTCAGTCGCCGCTAACCCCTGGGCACCGTCACGAAATGGCCAAAATGCGCATGGTTCAGTTGGTCACGATGCATGAACTGATGCCAAAGTTGCCAGCACTGCTGATGGCCAGTCAATCTACCGACCCGGAGGAAGGCACGATGGCCCATTTAGCGGCTGTGCTGGGTTTTCTGACGGAGCAGTTGGACACGAACCCCTACTTTGGGGGCGAAACTCTGTCGCTGGCAGACGTTACGGCGGGTTCAATCCTGCCGGTGGTGAAGCGGTTTGGCGTTGACCTGAGCGACTATCCCTCCCTGATCGACTGGCATGACCGCTTGATGATACGGCCAGCCTGGCAGCAGACGCACCCCGATGAAGCGTCTTTTGAATCGTGGAAACGATGGATGACCCTGATGGTGAAACGGCACCAGCGAAATCAGGGGAGGAAGGTTACTGCCGCATAGGCAAGTTATTCCAATTTCAAACAGTGATCTCTTTGATAAAGGGTGATTGCTATCGAGTATGTGACCTAGTTATCCAAACTCATCAGATGAAAATATTTTGCCGCTTACTCTGCTATTTGACGAAATTCATTTGCAACAGAAGCCGCAGCATTGACTTCATCTCATACGATACTTTGAAACTGAACTTCGTAATGAATAGTAGTCAACATATCCTCAAGGTTGAAGATATCATTAAGCGTTGAAGCTAATCCTCTAACTCACCATAAAGGTGTGGTTGGCGACGCTGAAGTTCTGACCAGGGTAATAGCAAACCCTCCTCAATTTCGGTACGAGTCTCTTTACTAATGGCACCCTCAATATTAATTAGGCTTACCAAAAAAATATTACCCTTGTAGTAAAGATCTAGCTGTTTCTGTTGCGCCTCAGTTAATTTCCAGACATGTCCAATGTCTCGATAATTAATCATCAGCTGGCGAAGTTGTTCAATCCACTGAGCTCCGTGGGCTTGCCACCAATGTTGTATATTCTCTGCAGGCAGTGAATTTTTAAGCTGACTTAAATCGTTAATTAAGCCATAGTCGGGATTAAGTTTTAGCTTACGAGTGAGTTCAATGGCACGGTTGAGAGCAAGATTTAGATTTTAGTCATAGGCTTGAGCAAGGTCAAAATCAATATCTATATTTAGAGCTTGTGCTCGGTCGAGGGTGCGCACGAGGTTAAAGTCAAGGGCGAGGGTAATTACTTCCTTATACTTAAGGTCATAGGCAAAGCCAGGTTCAAGAATTTGATCAAAGGCAAGAGTTGGGTCAAGGGCCAGATTGCTTATAAGATAGAGGTGGATATCTTCATCTCGATTACGGTTGCTGTCAATTGCACGAGCGAGATCGAGGTTTAGGTCGAGAGGACGACTGAAAGAAAAGTAAAGTGCTCGAACAGTTACAGATTTAAAGCTATTTAGAATAACTTCTGATTTTTTTAACAACCAAGTTAAATTTGATTGAATGGCTAGTTCCCGCCTAATAGATTGATCAATTGCTTGTTTAATTAGCAGGATCAAACGATCTGCAGGTTGCTGTGATCTTATGAGTTGATTTAGAACCTTCTGCCATTGCTGGTTAGCAATCTTATTAGCTAACAACTGAGGAGGTAACTGCGTCAACCATTGAACCGTAAAATATTCTTGAAAAGTTAGATGGGAAAATGACCACAGTTCATCAGCACGCTCAACCAACAACCCATGCTGTGCTTCAATCGATTTTAGCACAGCAACTCCCTCTCGAGTATTAGCTAAGTTTAGTTTTTGGGCAATTTGCGTAGCTAATTCATCTTGCTCAAATAGCACAAAATTCTTTGGGTTCTCAAATTTACGAGCTGCAATACCAATGAGTAGCGTCTCTTTGTCATGAGGGCTCAATTGACGATATGTCTCAGTTCCTACTTCCCAACCCTCAATTAATTTTTCCTCATTCCAACGGCTAAGTAATAATTTAATCCCTTTCTTATAAAGCCAAACTCTATCTGTAGGAATCTCTCCTTGATCTTGTAAAACTAAGCATACGAGGTTCAGTAAAACTGGAGTTGAAGTCAGTTCCTTCAAGTCTGGCTGATTAACAATAGCTTGACGAACTATCTCCCATTTTTTATTCCCTTGGGATTGATTTGGATCATTCACCATAAACCAATTCCGAACAAAACTCCTGATTTGCTTTTCACTAAAGTCCGCCACTTCCACGGATGTGAAATTTCCCGGAATATCCCCTATTATTTGAGTTCTACATGTTAAAATTAATCGGTTTTCAGGATAGCTTTGCATTAGTTTTCGAATTTGATCTTGAATACCCAAGCGAGATTCGTTTTTGGTTATCTCATCTAGCCCGTCCATCAAAATCAAAAGTCTGCCTTGCGTTAAAAGATGGTATAGATGAAAATTTTCTAACTGTTTCTCTAAATCCTTGACTCGACTACTGCTCTTTGCCTTTTTACTCTCCGAATTCAGTTCAAAACCTTGTCTTATTGAGTCGATTTCTTTCTTGACCTCGGTAAATTCATGCCAATCATCTAGACCTAATTCTTGACCAATTATACTCCATATATCCCACTTTTGATATTGAATGCTTCGTAGCTCAAATAATAAAGCAATAAATGTAGGTTGAAATTTACCTTTACACCAATCAACAGCTAGATGCTTTAAAAAAGTTGTTTTTCCGGAACCTGGTTTGCCTAGGATAATTAACTTTGACTTTCTGTTTGCTACATCAAAGCCAGAACTACGTTGAATACGTTTACTTAATGCTAGACGATCTTTATTAATATCAAAGCAGCTTAAAAGGTTCTCTGGTGTTTTGAAGTGCTTGTGTTCAGGCTTTTCTAAAAGCCACACATCAACATAGATTTGATCAACCTCGACCTCTTGTCCACTCAGTAATCGCATTCGATTATGCTGTCTCATGATTTTTTGACGACAACGTTCTCGAATCTCCTGAATTGTGGCTTCATCTAATCGGAGTGGAGTAGGGGAGCGGTAGCTAGAATTAGTTGGTTGTTGCTCCTGTTTATCTATTTGAGGTTGACTTCTCAACAGCTCAATTTTGCTTTCTCTTAAACTCTCAACTACTTCTGATATCTTCTGGGCAATATTTGCAAATGCCTCATCTTGATCTTCCCACTGAGCAACAGGGCGTGCGTAATCCGGCAATACATTCAACTTGCTAAATGGAATGCCAGAAAGATTCCAAACACAAGACTTCAAAAGAATTGGGATAACACGAGCTTCGCCTGCATTATGCCGTTCAATTGCGCGCTCTAGCTCATTAGAGTAACAGTAATCTGAAGCAATAAAGTTGGCACTGATTAATAAGATAATGATGTCTGCTGTATCTAATTTCTTCTGAATTTCAGGTTCCCATTCAATACCTGCTTCAACATCACGATCGTGCCAGGTTTTAATTTTATTGGTGCGCTTTAACCCTGCTAGATGAGTATTCAGTTGCTCCAGCAACTCTAGATCGCGATGAGAGTACGATAAAAAGACACTCAGGGCTTCCTCTGACACTGGTTCCTCCAGCACATCATGAATGGAGTTCTTGACCAATTATAGTTTGATGAATTCGATCTACCAGATTCTTTCCTCGATTCAGTCATTGCCACCAGCATCTATCTTGCCGGGCTGGAGAATCCGACCGAGTTCCAAAAGCAGCTCAGCACGACTACCAACGCGATTGCCGTTGCGGGCACAACCGCTATCTTTGGACTGTTGGATGATGACGACAAGGAATCCCTTTAGAAGAACGAGCGGCTGGCTGTGTAGCCCTTTGAAAAGGGATCGCAACAGCCGCACCTTCTCAACTCCGAAGATGCTCAAATCCTGGACAGCCTCCCTGGGTCGGACGATTGCTATGCCTGAAGAGCTATATCCTAAGCAACCTGGTTCAAAACCCTCTCACCTATTGCTCTGTGCCTGGGATGGTCGATGAGTCCTGTATCCAACAGCACCACCCCGAACAAGATCGCCCAACCTTTGGCCCTGAGAAGGGTGGCGGTTGAAATCTCCCCATAGGCTGCCAGGGCTCGAAACCGATCCGTTGGGTCAGAAAAGAGCATCCAGATGGAGGCCAGATCGGTGGCGGCATCGCCCGCCGTAATGTCGCCCCAGTCGATAATGCCGGTGATGGCTCCCTGGTGAACCAGCACATTGCGGGGATGCAGATCCCCATGGAGTCATGATGGACTGTCACTGGAATACCCTGAAAAAGACCCTCGCAAATCGCCAGAAACCTTGATCTGCTACGGATCTACATCAACCCTGGGCAGGTCAAATTGTGATATAGCCTTCCAGGTAGGTCACCGCCTCTCCCGAAATCAAAACCCGGTCCCCACGATTCTGGCAAGATAATTTGCCTGGCCTTGATGATAATTGCAAAGCCACCAGAGCATCCTTGCCAAGTTTTTCACTCCAGTAGGGAATTAGAGAGCAGTGGGCTGAGCCCGTAACCGGGTCTTCAAAATACTGGCCTGGGGGGTAAAAAAGCGAGACACAAAATCCACCGTTTCGCCCCTGGCGGTGACGATGATGCCCCCGGGGTCGATGTTGATCTGGTTGAGCAAATGCTGGTTAGGTGCCAGATTGCGAATGACAGTTTCATGCTCAAACACCAGGACATAATCCCTGGATTTCAAAATTTCCAGGGGTTCTGGCTGAATGGCATCCAGAATGATTTGAGGCGCTTCACTGGGTTCAGGTTTACGGGCAGGAAAATTCAGGGTGATGAGCGGCTCTTCAACAACGACGGTCAGTTCCCCACTTTTAGAGTGAAATTGAATAGACGGCGAAGAAACCTTGAGATGCCTGGCCAGCACATGGGCGGCGGCTAAGGTGGCATGGCCACACAAGTCGATCTCAATTTCGGGGGTGAACCAGCGGATTTCAAACCCCTGACCCGATGGAACGAAAAACGCGGTCTCAGCCACCGCATTTTCCAGGGCGATAGACTGCATCACCTCATCGGGTAACCACTGTTCGAGGGGGCACACCGCCGCAGGATTACCCCCAAAGGCTTTATCCGTAAAGGCATCAACTTGAAAAATGGGTAGCTTCATCTTAAACCTGTGATGGGGCAAACCCCTGGAGACCATGCCCCAGGGGTGCTTGCAGTCGTTATTCGGTCGGGGGGGCGTAGCGTCGGGTGTGGATGGAGATGTACTCTCCTTCTCTGCCGGTGGGCATGAGCTTCGTCCATTTATTGGGGTCGGCGTAGCCGAGGGCACCGAGCTGGTGGATGGTGTCGCGTACGGCGGAGTAGTCGCCGAGGGCAATCAGGCGCACTAACTCTTGCTGCCGCACGGGCAGCTTGATTTCGTAGGTCATGGTGTTCACCTTTTGGTTAAGGAAAACAGGGACTCATCCAGCATTCCGGGTAAGGTGATAACCGAAATGCCTAGACCTTACAATAGTCTGAGCCATTTGCGGCTTACCCCAGATAAGCGGAATGGTCAGGGGATTTGAGGAGTTGCCGCTCCTCTCTTCCCCGCCCAGACTCATCCCTGCGTTAAATAAAATACTTCAACCAATTGGGGAATACAACCGTATGGGTTGTAATGGATGCTATTGGTGTAAAACCATTTAGGGGATAAGGCGCAAGTTTCGGAAAATGGTAGTCATAAAGACATTATTGATTTAGTAAATAATGGATGAGAAAGTGAAGATTAGAACCAGATATTTGCAGTGAGCGATTTTCTTGAAATTAGCCATAACTCGTAATGGTCGTATAACGATCAATCTCACCTGAAACAATGAAGCGCAGCGATACTTCTGGCAGATAGGGATTAATGCTATATGTTTTATTTATGTAATTTAATATTTCTTAACTGCTTTCAACAAAAAGCGAATGTTGGAAAAGGTGTTATTGCAAGACTCGAGCGTTGAAGCTTGAGGTGATCTCCGGGGGGCGTCTCGTGACAACCCACTATATTAGGGCTTTGATACATCCAGAACAAAGACATCAATAAGCCCTTTGAGTTCTTGCGGTAGACTTGCTTCAATTTTGGTTCTAAGCTCCTGAGCATTAGCGATGCCGTGTTTTTTGCGTCCAGCGACCTTTTCGTCTACGCCAAACCAGATAACTAGAAAAATCCCCTGTTGCTCTGCATCTGGATGTATTGAGTAGCGTTCATGCAGTTGAGCGGCAGCGGCTGTGTATAGTTTATTATGCCACTGCCCTTTGACCTCTGTTACAAGCAATCGTCTTTTACCATCAATCATTTTGGTCGCTGTGAAATCGCTCCGGTTTGCGCCCTTTAATTGGTGCTCCGGCGTCACAGAAATACCTTGCGGCTCAAGCCTCAAATTGAGGCGTTCAGCAATAATCTCCGTAGACCGTACTTCGTCTAATCGATCACCTTTCTCATAAAAGCGAGCTGCGGAGTTGAACTCTCCGCCATCAATGTCTCTCTGGAAGTCTTGAAGCTCTTGGAGCACGAGCTGACGTAAGCCTTCCACAGTAACCACTGCATCGCGGTCTAGACAATTTACGATTTCCTGGGGTATCGGCGGTTCGAAATCTCTGAGCGCTTTCTTTCTCACTTGACCGGCATGTATGCTCTTCAGGTTATTGTGTAGGTCAGCGAAGCGTGAATCAGCAAGAAGCCTTTCGAGGACAGAAATAGCATCATCGGGAGCGTCCGAGTCTAAGACCCAAATCACGTCGGTTAAGAAACGGTATGCGTTCTCTCCCTTTGGGCTTCCCGTCCCCCAGTGATTCGGCAGGTCTACTTTAGGCCATTGATCGAAAAAGGCATCTAGAATGGCTTCTACCTTGCTGGATGTGAGCTTGGGCCAATAGGAAGAATTACCAGGGCTCATTCGCCTAGACTGCTCATAGAATATGAGCACAGTTTCTTTATCTGCTCTAAGCCAGTCCCAGTATGTTTCAGGCGGGTCGTCGAGAAAGTACCATGCGCGAATTAGCCAGAAAGTACGCTTTCGTTCGATATTTTCATCTCCAGTCTGATTAGGCCAGGCGGACATAAACTCTGTGCACCGCTCTGAAATAATTTCTTTCAAGTCATTTCGGTTGCCATATTGAGCCGCAATTTCGAAAAGCGTATTTAGTGGGGTAAGCGCTAATTCACTAAAACGTCGAAGCCACTCGATTGACAGCGTGGAACGCAAATGGTTAAAGACTTCCTCGCTATTCAATAGCCAAACTTCAGGATGAGTACATCCTGATTGTGCCAGTTGTGGCTCAACATATTGCCGGAGAAAATTCTCGGCACTATCCTTCTCTGGAAAGATTAAGCGGTCAATTTCCCTCAATAGTGCAGTGCGCTCTTCACTGGAGACTGCTTGATAGCTCCTATTAGTAGCACGCAGTGCTCTGAGTAGGCTGAGATCAATTTCTTCCAGATTGCCTTTAACACGCATAATCTCTAAGCAAGCCGCATAAAGAATCTTTTCAGAATGTAAGATCTGCGACGCACACTGTAGTTTCGCGAGTTCGCTCAGATCGGGAACGTATGGAGCTATAAAATCGAGACACTTTTTAAGTGCATTCCGAACCAATGCCTCATCACCAAATTCTTGCTCAATTTTGTCCGGGGCTGTAAGTACAAGTTCGGCAAAGCGAATCAGACAATCCCAATGGCGGCCAGCTTCAACAACTTCTCGGTTGTCTTGAACATATTTGATATTCGCTGTCCGTATTTCATCTTGTTTTTTGCGGCGGCGCTTTATCTTTCGGGTATGCCTAATGCGCCACTTATAATGGTCTCGTCTAAATCGTTGCGCCATAGCTCTGTTAGTCTTAGCCCACTCTCGCATGAATAAGGGTTTTTCCAGCGCTTGTTCACGCATGTGACGTCGCAAGTTGTCCGTGCCTCGCGCTTGTAGCTTTTGATGGTACTGATGCCCAGCCATGAAAATTATCCACAAATCTGGGTTGTCAGTTTCAAACGCCAGATCGACTATGAATTTATGGTCATCTTCTCGAAAATTAAGGCCACTATGGGAATAGGAGGAATAATCAAACTTATCAACCCTGGTCTCGAAAATCTCGTCACGGTCAGTCAGTTTTCCGAATACATTAGCGATGATGCCTTGGCGCAGATCATCATTTTGTTGGAGTACCTGAACTGCTTTGCTTTGGTCGGTGCCCTTTTGCTCATGGAAGTTCAGGTTTCCGACCCACTGCCAAACCCTTAGTGGATCAAATGGAGGTGTTGCTAATTCAAAGTAACGGTCCAGCATTGAACCTACGATTTTGCTTATACCATTTCGGCAGTCACATTCATAAGGCTCCTTGCCGCAACTGCAGGCTAAGTCTTTGGTCAAGTCATCCAAGAGCCACTCAATAGTAGCCAAGTCTAGCCTATTGATGAACTGTTTTAGGGAGTATTGATATCCTAATGAGCGATCACGTCGCTCACAAAGCTTCGAGCAAACACGAAAAAATTCTGCAAGATAAGTTCGCTCGAATGTCTCCAGACCGAGGGCTTCAATGGTCTCGGCCACAATATTGAGAGAGATATTACTTGCCTCAGAAATAAGAATGCCCAAGTCATGGCGATGAACACCATTGTCAATATTGAGCAAGTACCTATGCGCCAACAAACGAGTGTCTTCGCTTTCAGTCGGCGTTAACATGAGTTGGCGTAACTCATCTCTCAACTGTTCGATGGCTGATGAGCCTGCTAAAAGTTCAAGAATCAGATCACGCAAGTGCCCGTCACTTCCAGATGTGAGAAGAGGTTTGATCTCGTCCAAAACATCAGGGGTGAAGAATCCTGCAACACTGAACCGACGCCAAAAATCCCCTCTTCGAAAGTACGGATCTTGGGTCTCAATTTCTTTTAGCCGATTTATTAGCAAGCGCTTTGACGAGTGCTCAAGCTGGGAAGGATCGCCGTTGGCTAGCACTGCGTAAGGATCAAGTTCAATTGCAGATTCTTCTATAGGTCTGTTCCCTAGCGCTGCCATCCAACCTAGCAGACCTCGTAGTTCATCTCTTACTGTAGAATTTGGAGCAATAATAGGCAGGCACTTAGGCAGTGTCAGCGGGTCCGCTGGATCTGCTATTCGCTTTGTGAGATATTCCGCTGCACAGTATTCAGCGACAATCTTGTGAACCGGGCGATGCTGACCCACACTATCGTCCGGTTTGAAAAGTCGAGTTGCCAGGATACCGTCAGCCGTAGTGTCGCTACCAAAAAGTGACGCCAGCAATGGATACATCCGATTTCCAGTGGCTTCGCTGGTGCAGATACCCTCTGCACCAGACAACAAGAGTTTGGTAAATACTTCCGACGATAGGTTGACTTTTTGAGCCGTTGAAAGCGTCGGATTGGTGCTCCGCACCTCAGGATTTGCTTCCTTTGCCAAACGTTCAACTGCTTGTGAAAAAATAGATCGTTTGTCAGTGAAGTATCTTCCGCTGTAATTAGTCACTGCAATAGTAGAGGCTTAATGAAAAAGCCTCTGACACTATGGACTTATCCTGGTAATACCGAGGGGGGTGAGCACCCCGACGAGGCGATGAGTTCGAAAAGGACATCTACGG
>Ga0081520_100374_pt1 | contig 20010 bp, 21 predicted proteins | sample HotLakmasection1_FD_70988 | JGI IMG/M metagenome (GOLD analysis project Ga0081520, IMG submission 70988) | Hypersaline microbial mat communities from Hot Lake, Washington, USA - Section #1 (SPADES assembly) (version 2) | ecosystem: Environmental > Aquatic > Non-marine Saline and Alkaline >... | reverse complement strand
CACCCAGCCGGGGAAGCCCTTCTTGCAGGCGCAGTACGAGGTTTACAGCGGCACCGCTGACCTGTTCCTCTACTTCTACGAGCGCGGCTTGCAGTTTGCGAAAGACGCGCATCGCCTGGGCTACATCACCAGCGGCACCTACATGAACAGCAACAGCGCCAAACCCTTCCGCGAGTACATCCACGACAATGCCGGGATGGAGTGGGTCGCCAACTTCGGCGAGAACCAGCCCTTCCGGGGCGCGGAGATGGTCTACCCGACGATTGCGGTACTGCGACACGGTAAAGGCGGCGACACCTTCCGCAACCTGTTCATCGAGGACGCCTTGCGCTTCGCTAACCTGCAAGGGGCGCTGGAAAGCGGCGAATGGGTGGACAGCCTGAGCGAAGCAACCGGCATGGACGAATGGCGCTTTCAAGCGGCGGAATTGACACGGTTGTACAAAAAGCTGGTGGCGCATCGCACCACACTTGGAGAACATGTTAACGGAAACATCTATCGTGGTGTTGTAACCGGGTACAACGAAGCCTTCATCATTGATGCTGAAACCAGAGATCGCTTGATAGAACAGCATCCATCAAGTGCAGAAATCATTAAGCCGATGGTGCGCGGTCAAGATTTGCGGCCCTGGTATCAAATAGACAGCGGACAGTATTTGGTATTCACCCGACGCGGCATCAATATTGATGAGTATCCAGCAATAAAGGCTTATTTGGAGACATTTCGTCCACAGTTGGAACCACGCCCCGATGATTGGAAAGGTAACTGGCAAGGGCGGAAAGCCGGATCATACCAATGGTACGAAATCCAAGATCAAACGGCATACTACGAAGTATTTGACAGCCCTAAGATTATGTGGGCTGAGATTTCGAAGCTACCGCGTTTGTCGCTTGATAATCGAGGGCTGTACACAAACAACAAGTGTTATTTGATCGCAGATGGTAGTTATTCGTTGCTTGGTTTGGTTCAAAGTCGCATAACTTGGTTCTGTCTCTCACAAGTTGCTACACCCTTACGTTTACGTGGTGGTCTGTGGCAGTATCAGCTATTCTCACAATTCGTCGAGCGCCTGCCCATCCCCGACCTGACCGCGCAGCAGGAGAGCGATCTGGCCGCCATCGCCGAGGAAATCACCAAGCTCGCTCGGTCACGCTATGGGCTGCACGAGGACTTCCGGCGCACGCTGGTCAACGAGTTCGACGGCAAGCCGATCAGCACGCGGGTGGCACTCTATAAGTGGTGGGAGCTGGACGACGAAAAAGCCCTCAGCGACGAACTGAAGAAGCAGTTCAAGCAGGAGATTCCACTCAAAAAGCGCGGGGAGTGGCGCGGCTATCTGGCCGATGAATCCGCCAGACACGCCGACCTCACCGCGCAGATCGTGGCGTTAGAGACGCGCCTGAACGCCATCGTCTACGATGCGTTCGCGCTCACGCCGGAGGAACGGGCGCTCATCGAGGCGACGACGAAGTATCCGTATGGGGAGGTATAATAGGGGTGATCCGCAAGCATGAAACGTGAGGTGTAACGATGGCCGTCCAATTGACAATTCCCTATGAAACGCTGGTCAAACTGGTCGAGCAGCTCCCGGAAGCACAGCAGCAGGAGTTGATGGAGCGCTTGCTGGCAGGTAAGAAGGCAGCAGCCCTGACACAATCTGAACGTCTGGCGTCCTATCACGCCAGCATCATGAGCACGCCTTCGCTGCGCGAGGAACCGTCCATCCGGCGCGAGGACTGGTACGACGACGATGGCCGGTAAGGTGTTCTGCGATACCAATATCATTCTGCGAGCCTATCATGATGTGTTCCCGCAGCATCCGTCAGTCAAGGCAACATTTGATCGTCTGTTGGCGGATGGTTCCGACTTATGGATCAGTCGTCAGGTCATCCGTGAGTATCTGGTGCAGGTGACGCATCCGCGCACCTTTACAACACCCTTAACGGGTGAACAGGCTGTGCAGCAGGTGAGCAACATCCTGAAAACCTGTTATGTGGCGGATGAGGCGAGCACGACGACTGATACGCTGTTGATGCTGCTGCGCGGATATTCGGTGAGCGGCAAGCAGGTTCATGATGCGAACATCGTCGCGGCGATGCTGGCGAACGGCATCGACACTCTGCTTACGCTCAACACTGCCGATTTCAAGCGGTATGAAGACCGGATTACGCTGCTGGTGCCGGATGGAGATGCTGACGGTTAGTATAGGACTGCACTTATGAGCGCAAAACGGATCGTCTCAACCACAAATCAATATCTTGGCATCAACGCTCACCTGCACAGCCACTTCCTGCACCACGAGCCGGCAGGCTGGGAGGAGTTCCACAGCAGCCACATCACCGACCTCACGCGGGCGATGAACATATATCTACCGGAGATGGGTTACATCGCTCGCCAGGAACGGTCGCTGCAAATCCGGCACTTTGATGAAAGCGTATCGTCACCGGTTTCCGATGTGCTGATTAGCGAATTGCCTGGGAGTCGTGCGCCATTGGCTGCACCTCAGGCAACGCAGACGGCACTGAATGTGCCTGCTTCTACACTGTTGGAGCGTGATCCTGTGGAAGAGAAGCGACCATTCGCCATCAAAATCTACGAACTGACGGATAACGGCCAGCGTGAGAAGCCGGTCGCATGGATCGAACTGCTCTCGCCATCCAATAAGTCCGGTTCAGGTTACGCCAGCTATGTTGCTAAGCGTGAGGCACTCCTGGCGAACTGGTTAGTGTTTGTTGAGGTTGACTACCTACAAGGTGTTTCGACCTCGCTGGATACAATCCCGGACTATCGACCATCTGGACGCGATGCGCTCCCGCGTGAGGATGCTCATCCCTATCACCTGTGGTTGATCGACCCGCGTCTGCCGCCGGATGAACCGGAAAGCGGCGCGATTGCCGCCTTCGATGTTGATCAGCCGATTCCGTCGCTGAGTATCCCGCTCAACCGCGAAGACCGCTTCACTTTCGATTTCAACAGCGTGTATCACCAGACCTTCGCTGCGCAGCCCGCGTTTGGACTGTCTGTGGACTATGCCATGCCACCGACCTCAGCGAAGCGCGATTACAATCCGCGCGACCAAATCCGTATTGCAGCTCGGATGCTGACTGTCCAGAAGTTGCACCGCGAGGGCACTCCGCTCTCTGGCAATCCGTCTCTGGTTGATCCTCACCTGGAGGACGCACTCCGCCGCCATCCCGAAACGGTCGGTCAGGTGCTGCAATCGGGCACAGCACCTGATCTGGACATTGACTAACTAGCGATTCTCCTCCGTTGGGAAATACGTTCCACTGAAATCAAATATCTCCGGCTTGTCGCTGTAGCGCACGCCCTCGTACAGCGCATTCGTGATGCGGTTCAGACCGTGCTGGAGCTTCTCGCGCAGGTAGGCGTCATTGTCGTACTGGTCGAGCAGTAGTTCGGCGGACTTCGCCAGGTACTCTGCCGCGGCCAGCAAGTGATAGGCTGTCCGTCCCTGCCACGAGTGGATACCGTTAGCATAGGCCGATGCTTCTCCGATAGCGTGCTGCCCCGCATAGGTGCGGGTGAGCGCTACCGCAATGGCCGCGAAATCATCGGCGGCGTTAATGCCGGTCTGCTGGAAGCTGAGCAAATAGGCTTGAACAGCGTCAAGCGTCGCATCGCTCAGCTCTGACCACGCAGCGAGTCGTGCCAGCAGGATGTGTGCGCCGGTGTGCTGTGACGACCCGCAGCATTCGAGGCAGGTGTCGATCAAAGTGTTCATGAAGCCCACGACGGCGGTATCGCCTGTGTGCAGTTCGACATCAGCATCCGGGCCGACGGTATCACGGATGACCCGGTAGCGAATATCAGTATAGATGGTGTTGTCATAGGCGGCATGATACCGCGCCAATGCCTGTTTGGAGGTATTGTCGTTCATTGGATTGTCTCCTGATTCTAAAAAAGTGTGAGTTGGGTGGGGGTTGTTTCTTCGGGCTGACGCATCGCTGCAAGTTGCGCTCGCTGGGCGTCAGTCAACAGATGAGGATGCAAATCGACCAGCCAGCGCCCCGGCTGGAAGCTGTAGCCACTCTCCAATTCGAGATCGACCAACTGCCGGTAGAGTCCTGGATTGTGCGCGGCCCCGATATGCAGGTCATTCTTCGAAGCGAGCACGCACAGGGCACAGCTCACGCGCTCGTTGCCGAGGGCATAGGCCGGATGCGCTTTAAAATCCGCTGGGACAACGCCAGTGCGCCGCGTCTCTAACTGGATTGCCCGCAGTTCATCCAGCGTGTAGCCAATCTCCTCCCAGACCTGGGCTAGCGTCCAATGGTGAATCGGCAGCCAGTCGAGCACCTGACGATTCTTGGTCGGGGCACTGGCTTGGGTGCGCGGGGAACAGGGGTCGCGTCTGGCACGGCTGATGCTCTCTTCCGCGCGCAGACCCATGGCACAGATGACGGTCTGGTCGCAGGGAAACGTCCGGCGGATGTACTTATCGATGACCGAACGCTTCCAGGTGGCCGTGCAATAGCGTGCCGCCGCCGATGGAAACGGGGGTGCATCTGGACGTTTCGCTCGACGCCGCTGGATGCCCTCCAGCAAATCGTGATCGTGCTGGACGACGACGAACTCCGCGCCGAGCCGTTTCGCCAGTTCGCGGCAGTGCGGTAGCGACTGGGGCCATTCCATGCGCCCCAGGTCAGCGTGACAGAGGATGAAGCGTCCACGCCAGTCGAAGAGCTGACGAGCGCGGTGCAGCGCCAGCGCCAGCGCATCCGAGTCCTTGCCGCCACTGACCGAGACAATCAGGGCGGCACTCTTATCGAGTGCGTGCTGAATCTCGGCGGGCAAGATCAGGTTATGGGGAATCAAAAAAGCCCCCGGTGTGGGGGCTGTGATGGTTTGAGTTGTCATAGGCTATTCCTCAGTTGAGAACCAGATACCGCTAATCCGCATGATCTCGTGATTGTCCAGAAAGCGAATGTAGACGGTGTGGATGCCCAGGCTGTAGGGCAGGACGTTGTCGCAAAGCGGATAGTGACTGACGATGCACTTGCGCTGCGGATCAATCGTAGACAGCCCGACGATGTGACCGATTGCACCGGTTGCTGGTAGCTTCGAGTGGTGGAAGTTGGCGCGCGGTGTAAGCATCATGCCGCCCCCAGGTAAGCTTCCAATTCCTGGCGATTGATGAACTTGCTCTGAATCACCAGATCGTCAGCATTGGCAAACGTCAGGAAGGTGGTAATCGGTTGGCGGTGCAGCAGCTTGTAGACATAGCTCCCGATCACGGTTGCCTGCCAGTCGTTAACCAGCAGTGCCTGCTCCCCGGCTTCGACCAATTCGCCGCAGGATGGCGCAGGTGCTGGCCGTTCTCGCACTGGTTCGGGGTCGAGCAACTCAGGGAAAAGCAGACCTTCCTTCGCCAAATAGGGGTACTTGCCATCGCGACCGTCGATGAACCGTCGCATCAGGTCGAGATCGTCCATGGTAGTACCAGCATTTCCTTTGAGCTACAAGCCCCGTAGTACTCGGAGCTTGTAGCTCTGCATCTGCGCCTATGGCACAACGAACTCAAAGACCCACGAACCAGGGATACGTTGCTGATCACTGCCACCCCCGCTGCCAAAGCCGACCAGTTCACTGATCTCAAGGCGCCACTCGCCGGTATAATCGAACATCCCGGCAAAGTAGGTGTAATCCTGGCAAGTCTCATCGCCATCCATAAATGGACGCACACCACCGCCACCGCTAACTTCGCCCTGAGTCGTGGTAAGGCTCGGAATGGCAGTCCACTGTCGCGCCGGGTCAGGCGGGGCAAAACAGATGACAACGCGGGTCTGCGATGGCGCAATATTGACCTCACGCAAGCGGAGCGTAATGTCTTGGTCAGTTGCCGCAAGCTGCGTGTCGAACACTCGTCGTTCAGTGGTCAGGTCGATGCTGAAATCAAAGGCAAAAAAGCCTTCGGGCCCTTCTTTCATTTCGTTGAATTGTTCAATTGGCATTTGTGTTCGCCGCTGCAAGGTGATACCGTAGACGCCTACCTCAAGATGCAGATCAAGGGTTGTCCTGTCACCAGTCTCGATTCCACTCAGATCGTAGGTGAGGACGAGGAGACTGCGGTCACCAGTTGGTATCTCATGATCCGGGTTGAGACCCACAAACTCTCCACTATTGTCGATCCATGCGCCGGTCATCCCTTGCATGAAGGGAATCTCAGCGCCTGTGTCACGAAGAACAAGGGTATATCTATCACTGGACAGGTTCGTATACTGTACCTCCGAATGCCCCTGAATAACATATGCCAGTGTCAGGCGGTTGCCATCGGCATACGCCCATTCCAGAGTAACGGTGTAACCGTCATGGGTTTGGCTGATGCCAATCTCGTGTCCAAGACCCTGCTCGTAAATTGCCTTTAGACCTGCATCATAATCAACGAACTGCTGAAAGATTGTGTTCATGGCGATCACCACACCGATTCCAATGGTCAGTACGGCAATCAAAGCAACCGCAACACGAGCAGACAATCTGCCATAGCGACGTGATGGAATGGCTCTCAACACTTGTCGGGCTTGTCTGCGCTGAACGAATTCTTGTCGCAAATGCTGCGCTAATTCTGCCTCAAAACCTTCGCGCGGCTCTGGCGCAGATGCACGGAGTTTCGTTTCAAAATCCGTCATTGTCTGCATCTTTTGCTCGCTGTCATGATTTGGCTGTTCATTCATCTCTGATTTGCCCCCTGGCAGATTGTGCCGCATGGCACTTTTCCTGAAGGTCATTCACTGCCCGGCTAAGGTACGCAGAAACAGTCTTTTCGCCGATCCCCAGCACCTTAGCAATTTCCTGATTACGCAGGCCACCGTAAAAGCGCAGTGTGATGATTTCGCGCTTACGCTCTGGCAACGTCAGAATCAGGCTGTACAGGTATGCAGATTCTTCGTTGTGACTCAAGAGGTGATCGGGTTGTTTCTCTGCCGGAGCACACAGCTCAGCGACATCCAATGAAATATACTCCTCAGAATGCCCATTTTTGCGGTAGTGATCGGCGATGGCATGACGGGCAATGACGAACAACCAGGCTGCAAAGCTGGTCTGCTGACGCTGCCGCAATTGATCCAGATTTTTGATGACACGCAGAAAAACCTCAGAAACAACATCTTCAGCATCCTGCCTGTGACCGATGCGAGAGGCGACGTAGCTATAAACCCGCCTGACATACCGGGTGTAAAGCTCCTGAAATGCATCAGGATCATCGATCGCACGTTGAATAAGTGCCTGTTCATCTACCGGATCATGCATGGCTGCTCCCTTACCTCACACTTTATAAGACGCAAGGAAAGGGCAAAATACTGCTTTGACTATGATATACGGACGAAAAAGCTGCGCTGCAAAACCTGCTTCACGCCGTCCAGCTAGAGTCCGGTCATGCTCTCGTCCTCAACGATGGTGGTGGTGCCGATCTTGAAGATGCGGTTGGTGGGGTGTTGGGGGTCTGTTTGGTCATGATGGTTTTCCTTTCATCTAATGCGATATACTCACTTTGTTGAGTACAGAAATCTGAGGGAGTGCAGCATGGACAAGGTCAATGTCGAGCAGAAACTATCGCTATTTTCCGATCACTGGTCGCCGAAGATCGTGGCTGAGTTAAACGGGCAGGCTGTCAAGCTGGTCAAGATCGCCGGTGAATTTGTCTGGCACCATCATGATAACGAGGACGAACTATTCTACGTAATCAAAGGCCAGCTTCGGATGGAGTTTCGTGATCAGTGTGTGCTGCTGAATCCGGGCGAATTCATTGTGGTGCCGCGCGGCGTAGAGCATCGCCCCGTAGCTGAGCAAGAAGTGCATCTGATACTATTCGAGCCGGTCGAGACACTGAACACCGGTAATGTCAGCGATGAACGCACCCGCGCCGATCTCGATCGTATCTGATGATTAATCGTTGCTTTCGACAAAATCCTCGAGCGTGAACAGGCTGCCGATTTCCTTGTCGCTCAGCCCCTTGATCTTCTTCGCCGTTGTGTACACATCCTCAAAGCGGATCTGGCTTTCGCCGTCCCACAGCCCACCGTCAACCAATCGTCCCGCTATCTCCACCGCTTGACGATATGCTGCGGCATCGCTCTCGCCGCCCACAATCTTGATGTGGCTGATCTTCACCGCCTTCGTCCCTTTCTTGAGCGGCACGTCGATGGTCGGCTCTTCGTCAGCAGGTGGCACTTCCGCCTTCACCTTCTTGCCTTTCTTCGGCTTGGACTTCGGCTTCTCAGCGGGCGGATCGGGCACCACCGGCGGATTGTCAGCAAGCACGCCCAGTGCCTCGGTCGCCTCGCGGATGGCCTCCATCACGTCGGGCAGATAGCCCTGGTAGTGAAACTGCTTGACGTGCGCCAGATCGCCGCGCTGGATGAGCAGCGTCGCGGTCGCCTGTTCCGGCGCGATACCGCCGCCTTCGGGTGTGGGCAGCGTCAGCGTGATGACGGTCGGGGGTGTTTCCTTCTTCTTGTCGGTTGCTTGTTTGGTCATGTTATGTCCTTTCTGATTGAACAAAAATCCCGCCATAATCGGCGGGATGGATACCCATTGCCTGACATAGATCACGCAGCAGCAATCGTCCGTGTCTGCCGAAGCACAGGCCAACACCGCTTGACGGGTCAAAGTTGAAATGCTTGCCCGGTGCATCGTGCGCGTGCCCGCATGGACACAAGGCCGCGACATAGCCGTTCTGTTTGATGTGTCCGGCGTAGTCGGCGCACAGATGGTCGGTCACGGCGCGGATCAGGTCGCGATTGAGCTGCCGAGCTGCCGAGGATCGCCCGTTTCGATGTGTGGTATGTAGGGTTTGCACGGTGCTGTACGGTTTTTGCCGTTTTGACTTTTGCCAATCGCGTTTCGTCAGCAGGTGCTCGAAGTCTGCCAGTGTATAGCGACGGATCGTTAAATCAATCAATCGACACGGCGCATTGGCACGTCCCGGCTTGGTGTTCACGCTGCCCGGCAAGCGCAGGCTCTGCGCCACGCTGGTGTGATCGGCATCCAGTGACCGAGCCAGGGCACGAAGCGACTGCCCTGCATGATCGAAGTCGGTTGTGGGGTGTTCCAACCACCAGTAGGCGTGAAGTCCGCCGCCACTATCGACGATGCACGAGGGGCGCGGTGAGAAGATGCGGAGTCCGCTGATCGCATCCAGCGTGTGCCGGTCGAGATCGACGAACAATGCCGGGAGTGCCACCACCTCCGCCAGGCCGCCACGCCGGTAGCGGTTCAGCCCTGGTCGGCGCAGCCCGACAGCCACATAAGCACCCCAGCCAAGCTGGTTGGCATCCAGCAGTCGCCGGAGAGCATCATAGAGCATATTGGGGCGGTTCAGCGGGATATGCCGTGAGGGGGTGTGGTGCTGTCCGTCCGGATGAATGGCGGTGAGCGTGAGGTGGGCCGTGCAACGATAGTCACTGCATTGCCCGTACAGATGTCGGAGAAAGTTGAGGTTTTCATCAAAACAAGGCAAGCTGCACCGGTGCTTCCTCGGCAGCAGATTGTCGCTGTGGCATGGTGATGGTGCGAGATCGTTCTTCGGCTTCATCATCCGGTACCGCCAGCAAGTCTGGCGTGCGCGTCCGCTGCTTGCCGTTGGCCCTCGCTGGTTGAGAATCAGCACCGAGGTTCGCCAGAAGTTGAGCCTGCACTTCCTCGTCGCGCATCTCCTGGAGTTTCTCGAAGATATTGAGTTTGACCGGCGTCAGCCCAAATGCCTGCTTTGCCAGATCGACAATCTTTGCGGCGGCTTCGTCTTCGCAGCCAGTGAACACGAAGCGATGCTGCTTCAGCCAGGCGCGCACATGCCGGATCAGCGTCTCCTCGTGGACGGGATACTGCCCGAAGTCCGGGTCACGCAGTCCGACGACAGTTCGCGTTTCCTCGTTGTCGATCACACCCTCGGTCAGGATGGTCAGCAGTTTCGCTTGCAGCTTCAGTCGTTTGTCGCGGTCGTGGATCAGATGTACGCCGTCCAGGTAGCTGCCGACGTAGCGCACAAGTCGTGCCGTGTCACTTTGTGTTGTTGTGGCTTTGGCAACTGGTTTTGGCACTTGTTGGCGTTGTTGGTCGTCTGCCATCAGCACACCGCCGAGTTCAATCGCTGCCTGAACCACCGGATCAGCATGGGCGACGAGTGCCGGTTCTTCTACTTCATCCTCGCCCACCTCGACGTTCCAGTAAGCGGCATCCTCGGCGTCAATCTCACTCTGCCCCGCGCTGGCTTTGAACATCTCACTTGGATCGATGAGTGCCTCGTCTTTAGCGATGGCATCCAGCAAAGCCTGCTCGAAACCACCTTCCCCTTCCGTGATGGCGTCCAATCCCGTCAGGCCCACATCGCCGGTTAGGAGCTTCGCAGCCCGCTGCTTGCGGCTCATGAGCTGCACAGCGGTGTGTTCCATCGTCCCCTCGTAGTAGAGATAGATGACCTTGCAGTGTTTGTGGGTTTGATTTAAACGGTAGGAACGCGCTGCCGCCTGCATCATCGTCGAGAGGTTGAACACAATCTCCGCGTAGATGATGGTCGGCGCGAAGATCAAATCCAATCCGGTTTTCGTGAGTTCCGGATTGCAAATGATGATATTCGCACCACCGGCAACCTGCTGCTCGATGACCTTCTCGCGCCGCTCAGCACTGACGGTATTCTTGAGGATATAGGGCACCGCACCGGGTACATGCTGGCGAATGAGCGCTTCGATACGGGGTTGGATGTCGCGGGTCGCGGTTTGACGAAGATACACCACGCACGGGCGTCCGTTCGCCAGTTCCTCGGTGAGCAGGTCGATCAACGCCTGTTCTTTGGCATAGATGCGTTCTTCACGAAAGATAGAAACTCAACCGTATTTAGACGCATTCAATTTAGACGATGTTGCGCGAGCTTTTCAGCGTCCGTCGATCCTTGCAATTGGCGAATAAGTAGCAGATTCGTCGACAGAATTCGAGTTGACGTAACTTACTCAAGGAAAAAGCAATATGGCTAAAAGCAAACAGAAAGCAATTTATGTACTGGAATTCTGCTTATCTGAAGGCAGTGATCCAATCAAGGAATGGAATGTCACCCAATGGCACGAACACCCTGCACTTGCCCCACATTCGGGAGGCAAACAAAAAGTGAGTACCGCAGCAGGCGATGTTGAACTGCGTGTGCCACCGTTGGCTGAACGTAATTACAAAATTCTGGGATGGGCATCGCAACGCATCGAGCAACTTCACCCACATCCAGACAGCCTGTCACTGGAGAGCATGAGCGATGAAGCTCTGCTCAGGGAAGCTCTACAAATGTCACTGGAATACATTGCGCTGGCAGAAGATGGGCGCGGACACAATGCCCGTTCACACTATCTCGCCCGACAACTTCGGGACATCCATCAGTACAAGTCTCAACACTGGCAAATAGCAAATAAGTAAGCAATTCGAGTTGATGTAAAGCTCATTCATATATAAGGAAAAGAACAATGGCAAAGCAAACAAAGAAGAAGCAAGAAGAAAACACCTCTGTCCTCAATGGCAATGGCGTTCTGACCGTCGGGCTGGACATTGGTTATGGTGTGGTGAAAGTCGTCACCGATGAAAACTCATTTGGATTCCCGTCGGTGATGGGACATGCCCGTGAAATTAAGTTCCAGCAGGACACGATTCAGCAGAAGTATCCGGGAGACCAGATAACAGACGATGAGGGGGAATGGTTCGTGGGCGATCTGGCATTGGCACAGCTTCCGCCCGGTGAATTACTGCGCTTGCGGGGACGGACTGCCAATGAAAAACGGATGGGCAATGCTTTCCGTCTGCGTCTGGCAAAAGTCGCTATCGGTAAGTTGGTTCAAGGGGTGTGGGGTCGGGATGTCGTGCATCTGCGACTGAGTTCGGGCTTGCCTGTGGATCATATGCGGGATGCCAATGAACTCAAAGAAGCTCTGCTCGGTCAGCATCTCATCCAGACCGATGTCTGTGAGGTCATTGCCAATGTCACTGAAGTGCGAGTCATGCCCCAGCCATATGGTAGCGCCTATAGCCAGATGTTAACGCCAGATGGAAACATCAATGTGCATCACACCTATATGCGAACTGGCATTGTTGATGTCGGAACATACACCGTTGACATTGCTCTCGATGACGATGGTGAGTTTGTCGATTCAGAGAGTGGCAGTATTGAAGGTGGTGTCTACACCGCACAGGAACGTATTTCTGCCATGCTGGAGCGTGATTACCGTGAGAAGATGCCATACAAAATCGTTGAGCAGGTTTTGAGAACGGGGATTTTCACTGCTAGTGGTACACCTGTGGATTACAGCCGTGAGGTCGAAGATGCACTCTCCCCTCTCCGCAGTGCAACACTGGGTTTGATGAGCGAGAAGTGGCAACGGGGAACAACCGTCGATGTCATCTATTTATCGGGTGGTGGTGCAGAACTGGTCTATGAGCAGGTCGTCGAAGCCTATCCGCAAACGAAGTTAGTCCCGCAGGCACAGATGGCGAACGCCAGAGGTTATCTCTACTACGCCAACTTTGCCCAGCGCGAAGATTAGTTCTGAAGGGGGTTTTACAGAGTATGCCCGATGTGTATACCACGTAAAACCCCTATATAAGGAGGACTTATGCCGAAGAAGAAAAAGAGCAAACGCGCTTTCAAACTGATTGCCTTCAAAGCCTACTACGATACCGATCAGGATATTCTCGACTGGTGGGAAGGCATTGAAGAAGGTGAACGCAGTGATGCTATGCGTGACCTCATCCGCGATCAGTTGGGTGTCCGACGCAAACCGAAAGTACCGATCATCGACCTGCCGGAACTGATGGAGGTACGCCGCGATACGCTGTGGATCAAAGATGCACTGAATGATATGCCCGCCTATCTGGAGCGAGTCATCCAGCATGTAGCAAACAATGTTCAGCCGATTGCTGTAGGACAGAACCCGCCGAGAGCATCACCGCAGGTGGTCGTGCAGGATGATCCAGCTCTAACAGATGCTGAGAGCGAGCGTCGGACACGGCGCATGAAGCGTGCCACATGGTAGCCCTTTCAACGTGTCCGACGATATGGACTGCTGGTGCATTCCATCCCTGTTGGGTTGTGCCCAACAGGGTACGGGCTGAGGGGAGAACCGTCAGGTTCAATGGGAAATATTCCCCCTCAGCCCTAAGCCAGCTAAATATGCTGGCTCTTCAACGCCAGAGGGGCTTGGTGCAGCGCAGTTTCGCGCTTGCACGCGTGCGGCGGTGTTACGCACATGCCGCACCTGTCGAACTGGTTTACCAGTCCGACAGACCACACCCGCGATAGTTTTCGCGGTTGATGGTGATGTTGCTTAGATAAGCAACAAATCAGCCTGTCTTGCAGGCTGATGAAAACACAAAACGAAGCGAAGGAGCGCAAATGTATCACCGTGATGTGATTGCAAAAATCGCCAGACGACTACCACACCGCACGCAACGCGATGTAGCAGAAGTGGTCGAAATTCTGACCGAAGTCTGGTCAGAAGAACTCTTGAATGGAGAGGAAATCATCGTGCCAGATGTGGGGCGACTGAGTATCGAGGTGCAGGACATGCAAGCCGGTGGCGCACTGGGGAAGCATGGGCGGCTACGTCGGGTCTACGGACGTTTCCGTCCGACACCGAACATGAAAAAACTGATTCAGGAGGTGGGATTTGAGTAAACGTAAAAATCGTGATGGTTACAGCGAGCGCCTGTCGGTGAGTTTCACCGCCGAGCAGATGCGCCGACTGGAAGAGATTCTGCGTGTTCGTGCGCGTCAGGGTGAGATGCAACACAAAACGGATGTTATCCGCGATGCTGTGAATCTATATCTATCCCATCAGGATGATATTCCGGGAACACGGGCAGCCATCACACGCAAACTTGAAGGGCGATTGGATGCCGTCGAAGAGCAACTTCAACGCCAGAACGATTTGCTGGAAAAGATGGTGACATTCTTCCGCAAGCGACGGGAGGCGTAAGACATGGATCGTAAACAGATGTGTGTGACCAATGTGCGCTACAAGAAACCGACTCAGAATGAGGCGAAACGGATGAAGAATTTGCTAGGTTATCTGACATACCGCGACAGCCGCGACGACTACGTACCGCAGGTCAGTGGTGTGGAACGCTGGGTCGATCATGGCATGGGCAAATCGGTGACACAGATTGCCGACACTTGCGAGGGCTACCAGAGCGATCACGTCCTGCTGTTCAGCCTCGTAGTCAATCCCAATCCCGACCTGATTCGTATGGTTCAACACGACGAGCGCGAGGCATTTGTGAAGCAATTGACTGAGCGCACTGTTGAAAGTTTCTTTGATGCACGCGGGATTGATACAGGGGTTGAATATTCATACGTCACGCATCACCGAAATACCGATGGTGAGCAATCGCCCAATCAGCATGATCCGCATACCCATGTTGTTTTGCCTGGAACCTACTACGATGCCGATGAGGGACGGCGTAAACCACTATATTTCTCGCGTAATCGGGAGGTCAATCACATCGACCTGCTACACGACATCACGCAGGAACAGATGGCTGATCTTATGGACAGGTATGCAGGGCGTGATTGGGAACAGCGTTACGACGAACTCACAACCATCCGCGAACAACAGGAGCAAATCGCCACTATAGAGGAAGCGCATGGTATGTGGGGTGGTGATCCCGTCTGGGCAGGTATCCGTCGGACGGATGAGAATATCAGTGCGGCAGGTTTTTATGGCTGGTTTGAGGATCGGGAGGGACGTTTGAAACTGCAATTCCGTCCACTCATGCCCGATCTGGAACATGTCGAAGCGGAGAAAGCCGCTGAATACATGAAGGAAAGACTGCAAGCGGACGCAAAAAACATCCAGCGTGATGAAGAATTACGTCCATCATTAGACTTTTGACCATAAACGCACACAGGAGCTGAAGGTGATTCCGCGACCAAACGTTTCACCCCAAGCCCCTGTGAGCACAATATGAAAGTGCTTAAAGTATGACACAGAAAACGACAAGCAACAATACGAGTCATGAAATTCAAGCGGTCACTCAGAATGACTTCCTGAGTGTTTTGTACCCGCAATCATCAGCTGAAGGCTGGCTGGAACTGCGTTGTATTCATCCCGAAACAGGTGAAGTGCGAACGCTGTGGACACAGATCAACAAGCCAAAACAATTGGACTCTGTGCTGAAGCAAGCGGATAAACTTAATGCTGAGGGCTTTGGCGTGTTCTTCGCGCCCTGTCTACGGAAAGAGAAAAAAGGGAGTGTGGCATCTGCAATGATGCTTCCTACCATGTGGATTGATATTGATTGTGATGATGACCCGCAGAAACGGGAAAAAGGCATGGCGAAGTTGTGCGACTTTGAGCCTGCACCATCCATCATCGTCGATAGTGGCGGTGGCTGGCACGCTTACTGGCTGCTCGATGAACCGTTCATCCTCGAAACTGATGAAGATAAGCAAAAAATCAGCCAGATCATGCAAGGCATGTTCAGGGCACTGGATGGCGACGAAAACTATGTCAAATCCGTAGCATCCATCATGCGCTTGCCAAACAGCATCAACACCAAGCCTGAGCGTAACAACGCATTGGTGAAAGTCATTGCGTGGCATCCAGAACGCCGTTACTCATTGAGCAGTTTTGAGTGGTTGGAGGTCAAACCCAAGCCACAGAATGGCTATACACCTGTATTTTCGACCAACGGCAACGGACAGCATCCACTGCCACCACGCACCGAGCAATATCTCGCTTCAGGCGCATACGATGGCAATCGCAATGCGGAATTGTTTGCGGCAGCCTGTCAGATGCGCGACGCAGGTTACAGTCAGAGCAATGCTGAACGGGAATTGCTTGCCCGTCATGTTGCCGATGGCAATGGTAACGAAAATCCTGCCAGTCGTGAGAAGGAAGCACGGGCAACCATTGCCAGTGCTTATAGCCAGCCAGCACGCGAACCCATAGCATCACCCAAACAACATGCGCGTCAGGTGGTTCAGCAGCTTGTAGGGCAATATCAGGTCGAACAGAAACCCGAACGTCCGACGACTGCCCAGATTGTGGAAGCGGTTGAAGCCTGTGTTCATCTCAATCCGATTGAATGGGCTGAGGAACGCCAGCACCTCAAGGCACTCACTGGTGATGGCTTGAAAATCAGTGATATTGATCGCTTATATAAGGAAAAGAAGAAGGCAGTCGAACGCCAGCACCAGCAGGAATACATTGATACCGAGAGCTATCTTATGCTCGATGGCAAAATCATCTATCGCAAAGAGACCTATCGCGGGTCAATGGAAAAAACCGTCACCGATTGGGTAGCTACCGCACTGTATCAGACTTGCCAGATTGATGACGATGGCAAGGAAGCGCATGTGACGACCATTGAGCTTCAGCGTGGATCATCGGTGAAAAAACTCGATGTTCCGGGCGATGTGTTTGTCGATGATGTGGCTTTGAGGCGATTCATTGGTACAAGTGCAGGCTCGCAGTATGTGGTTCGAGCAGGCATGTCCAAACATCTTGTGCCAGCGATTGTGCAGTTGTCCGGTGAGTTTCCAACGCATCGTCACTACAATTTCATGGGTTGGATGGAACTCGATGGTCGATGGGTCTATGTCTCGCCGACGGATTGCGTCACAGCGAAGGGTAAACTGGCTGAACCACCATCGGTTGAACTGGATCAACGCCTTCGAGATTATGGTTTGCAAGCCAGCAGTTGGCAGGAGAGTTTACAGGCTTTTGATGCAGTAACGAAAGTCTTGCCAGCACAACTCGCACCCAGTTTGATCTCGTTTGCATTACTCCCTGTGATTCAGCGTTTCTTCCCGAAGATGGCGACCAAGCCCGCTATTCATCTGGTTGGTACTTCGGGCAGTGGTAAGTCGGAGATTGCGTCGTTGATGAGCAGTTTCTATGGGCAGTTCAGTCGTGATACGCCACCTGCTCAATGGGGCGATACCATCAATACCGTTGAAATGTTGGGCTATCCCTTATCTGACGCACTCTACTGGGTTGATGACTACAAGGATATCTACGCTGATACCCGCACATTCACGCGCTTTCTGCAATCCTATTCCAGAAATCTGGGGCGTGGACGGCTGACCCGTGAAGCGAAGGTTCGCCGTGAAAAACCCTGTCGTGGACTGATTCTTTCAACGGGTGAGACCAGTCTGGAAGGTGAAATGTCGGTGGCATCTCGCATGATGTCGCTGGAAATTCCGCCATGGAAACAACGTGACCCCGAAGGTAAAGCACTCATTCAAGCGGAGGCACAGCGCGATAACCTACCCGGTTTCACGGCTCACTTTGCATCGTGGATTGCCCGACAACTAGACACCGGTGATCTGGTCGATGAAATTTCCAAACGATTCAGTCAGAACTTGCTTGGTTATAACGCTCAGTTAACCGCAAAACTCGGTAAAAATGGGCATCATGACCGTGCCGTCAAGAACTGGGCTGTGTTGGTGACGGTTTATCAACTGCTATCCAAGTTCATTCAGGAGATGAATGAAGATTATCTGCTTCCTGTATGGCAGGATGTCATCGTAGAGAATGTCCGCGCCTTGCGTGAGGAACGTGCCAGCGAGGTCTTTCTTGATCTCCTGGGTCAGTTGCTCGCAGGCGGACAAGTTGTAATTGACGATAACATGCAAACTCCGCACGAATATCCATCTGGTGTGACGGTGGTTGGCTACAGGGACGATACCTATGTCTATCTACTGCCTGAAATAGCATTTAAGGAAGTGAACAAAGTGCAGGCGATCCACTTCAATACCACTGCCATCGGGATGCAGTTGAAAGAAGATGGGATTCTCTTGCCCGGAACGAATACCCTGACCACTCAGCGCCGTATTCGCGGTGGCAGAGTGCGATTATGGCAGTTAAAGTCGGATTTTCTGGGTTGTGACACCTGTGACGATGTGACAGCAGATATATGATATAAGTAATCACAGGCACGCAATTGGTGCCTGTGACAGTTGTGACAGATGTTGTTGGCGAATCGCATTAAGCGGCGGCGAGGCGAGCAAACGCGGATTTGCGTGTGGTTGACCGCTGTTTGCCACTGAGCCAGTCGAGCACACGCATCAGGTTCATTGCAGCGGCAGTCATCAGGTGCTGGAGATGCACTTTGTCCAATCCCCGGTAGCGGGTGCGGCGCATTCCCAGCACCCCAACTGCCTGTGAGATTGTGCCCTCAACACCAGCTCGTTTTTTGTAGGCTTCCTTGAATTCATCCGTTTGTTCCCGTTGCCGAGCCGCTTGTAGTGCGCTGAACTCAGGTTCGGGGATAAAACCGATCTGTCGTCCCGCTTTGGCAGTTGTACAGCGTTCTCGAACAGGACACGCCCGACAAACAGTAGTGGGAAATTGAGCGGATATAGCAGGCTTGCCGCGACTCCCGGTACGCTCATACCAGTGTTTGGTGGTGTGACCCTGCGGACAGGTTACGGTTCGAGCGTTAAAGTCAATTTTGAAGTAGGATAGGTCATACGCGCCTTCGGTGCTGGCTTGCCAACTGACATCAGGTCGTGCTGGCCCGAACAAATCAACCCCGTAATCTTCGCCACTTTGGACAAAGGCTGTGCCTGAGCCATAGCCATTATCGACCAGATGATGGTCAGGTAAACAGGCTTTGCGCTTCAATTCAGCATGGATCGGCTCGACGACCACACTATCGGCTGTCGTCGCCAGCGTGGTTTCGACATGCGTGACCAGATGCGGCGCATCCTCATCACAGGTTTCAGTCAGATGCACCTTGTAGCCTGTCCACTGACTGCCGCGTTTCTTGCTCAAGCGAGCATCGGTATCATAGGGCGAAGTCAGAATGCGCTCGCCGGGTGATGTGTTGCCCTTTCTACGCCAGCGCGTCTGGTCGTCTTCGTCCGTGTAGTATTGCAGAACCCACACCCGCCGCAAGATTTCAACCTGTGGCAATTGACCGAGTTCCGGCTTCTCCGCGTAAACCCGGGTCAACAGATCAATGCCATCACGTCCGATCTGCTCGCCTAATTCCAGCCGTTCGGCTTCTTTCTGTGGCAGGCGATACTCGCTGAACGGATGCCCGTAACGCTTGAACCAGTCAGCAGGCACCCACGCTTTCAGCCAATCCGGGGCGGCTGCCGCCAGTTCGTTGAGCGCGGCACGCATCGTCTCGCCTACAAACTCGATGCGGTTCAACTCACGCACATTGGCTAGAATATGGGTCGAATCAGTGCGCTGTTTGCCGCCTGCTTTGAGCAAATCGCGTTCCTGAAAACCGGTCAGCATGATCTCAAATAGCCGTGCTTCGGCACCGTTGGCGATGAGCCGCTGACGGAACTCACTCAACACCGAAAAGTCGAAACCATCGTCGGTCAGTTCCAGGCTGAGCGCATATTTCCAGTCGATGCGTGCCCGCACCGCATCCGCCGCCTGCCGATCCGTCAGGTTCTCGGCGAATTGCATCACCGTCACTAATGCCAACCGCCAGGGTGCCTCGGCCAGTTGCCCTACATTAGGAAACAGGTCGGAAAACTGCTCGTCGTCAAACAGCGTTCCCAACTCATCCCGCATCTGCATGTAGCGGTTGCCTTTACGAAAAGCGGCTTTGGCGACTTTAGCAGTTTCTTCGGGCACATCGGGAATATGGCGCGGATGTAACGTCATGACAGGAACCTCCACTGCTCAAGTTGGGACAGAAAAAATGAGACTTCATCGCCCCATTTTCCCTCAAAATCCATCCTACGTCGATTCGCCAACAACATCTGTGACACCTGTGACAGGTGTTGAGTTTGCACGGGTGTATTTCAAGTTAGTGCAAAACCATGTTGAGTGATGATTTGTGATGGAGTTGCATGTAAAATTGTAGCATTCCCAACGCAAATTCATCCAAAATCACTGATATTTGAGTATGAACTCAAATTGGAATTAAAACACCTGTACTGACCCCCTGAGATTGGACACGCTGCTAAATGCAGTATCATAGTCCATGAAAGGGAGCAGTCAGATGGGCAAGAGACGTAAGTTTACACCAGAGTTCAAGAGTCAGGTCGTGCTGCAA
>Ga0081520_100373_pt1 | contig 20016 bp, 22 predicted proteins | sample HotLakmasection1_FD_70988 | JGI IMG/M metagenome (GOLD analysis project Ga0081520, IMG submission 70988) | Hypersaline microbial mat communities from Hot Lake, Washington, USA - Section #1 (SPADES assembly) (version 2) | ecosystem: Environmental > Aquatic > Non-marine Saline and Alkaline >... | reverse complement strand
GCCTGAGGATGCTTCCCCGTCCCGAATTCAGACACCGGGACAACACCATGATTTGAATAGATTAAATTACGATTGGTTCTGCAACTCGTGATAACTGCACTCAAACAACGTGCGATTACCCTGTCTTGAGATACTGCTCTAGCTTCCTTTAGAGTTGCTGCGAGGGACGAGTTTTGTCCAACACCAATCAAAAGAAAAATTCCAAGAGTAAACCCTATTAAGGTAGTCTGAATTAAGTTTTTGAGTGCCATAAACGTCTCCTGACTTGTATTCAACATCACTACAATAGGCAGTGTCTTCTTCATTCTCAAACCCACCAAGACTTTTCCAAAGTGCGAGGATCGGTTTCTGTCCAGGGGGAGTTTAAATGCTGTTGCCAATGACGGAAACTACCAAGGTTTGCAAGGCTGGGATGGGATTTTCCAGAATATCTTTGGCAATCATGGCTCTACGTACGCCTGTTTTTTCGACTGGAGGAATGAAGAATCTGTTAGCTACGTATAGCGCAGAACCTGCGGTGGCAGTAACGGTAGCTCCAGTGATGAAGTTGAGGAGCTGCCGCCGTGATAGGGATGGACTTTCGATCGGGAGACTAGTGTCCATGCATGAAGGATGCCTTAGGTGTTGGTGAGTGCATCCCCTTAAAGTTGCTCAGTCGTCTGATTTGTATGAATTCTCAGGAGGCGATAAAAACCGCAAAAGCCAACCATGGCTGTAACTAGCAAAACGCCACCTACAACCACTAGCCCAATCCCCAAGCCTGTACCGCTGTAGAGGAATAGTCCTAAATAAAACAACACCGAGGCCAACAGTAAGCGGATCAGGCGATCGATGGAACCCATATTCGTTTTCATAGCTGAAATCTCCATTATTATTGACATCATTATTGAAATTGACATCATTATTGAATTGAGCGGATTGCAAAAGCTGATTGCAAAAGCTTTTGTGCGGTAATGTAAGTAGCGACTTCCAAGGTGATCGCATATTTGTAGCTCTACCTTCACATTGTAATCAATTAACTATATAGTAGTAAGGTGTCTTTGGGTGGATATTTCAACAGTTGATCACCTGTACTTTTAAGCACTCAGTAATTTTCTTTGTCTACTGCCCAAAGGTTCGAGATAGGGGAAAGTGGCACCGTTTTCACACCAGTTATAAGACCTTTAAAGCATGCTCTAAGAGATGCGACACAAGCCAACGCTTTCAAGATAACTGTTGTGAGAAGCAGATAGGCGATCGCTGAGTGACTGACTAGAGAGTTGACTTGAAATTCTTCTAACTTGTTTTGGCAAGTCATGTATTTTCCTTGCGTTTTATGTTGTAGCTAATCAATTCATACAATAATTCAACCAACAGGTTGTCACGATAGCGATAGAAACTAGAGCTATTAATTTGGCTCAGTCAATTGCTGTTAGCCCCATTGTGAATTTATATTATCTCTCTACCCAGCAAGGCTAAAGCAATCACTGTAGGCATTGCAGAGAATGTGGCAAATTGGTTAATAAAAATTGTTGATTAGCTTTATTCGTGATCATGGCAATCGCTATTTCAAATAAATAATTAAACTACTATTTTTTCCTGAACCTCTTCCTAAAGGGAGAGTGCATTTAAAGACAACCCAAGTATGCTTATGGTACAACTTGAACCATGCCAGAATTGTTAATTCATCTCAAGCTATAGCAATCCTGCATGATTTATGAATTGTCATGATGTCAATGTTTTTCCAGAGCAGGAAAGATATCGACACTCAGATAAGAAACGCATCACACATTTGTAGGTTGCAAACAAAGCACCTGTTAAAGAAGTTGAAAAAACACTACAGAGGTTTATTGAAATGAGTATCCAAAATGATTCTCAAGAGCCTGTGCCGCGATATGATACGCACCTCATTCCAGCCGAATCTGCCGCTCGCCAGCATCGAGAAGGTAAGGACTTTGGACATACCTCTCATAAAGAAGCTGACGGCACATCGAGCCATGCAACAGAAGGTTACACAGTAGATAAAGAGGGGTTGCTCAATAATTATGCGATCGAGCCAGAAATGTATGTCAATGTCCCTGGAGATTTGCGAGGGCAAGCAGCTCAGGAAAAAGCAGAACATATCCATGAGATGCAAGAGTTATCTGAGGATGAGGACGGTAAGCTGACTACAGAACATGATTGGCGGCACAAAGGTCCAGGTTTGATTTAGCCCGCATTAAAAACCAGCGGGATCGGTCATTGAAACGGTTGCCTCACACTGATTCTTTGCCTGTCCTTGCGCTTATGTTGAAATCAGCCTGATTGCAGGACAACGATTCAGTTCATCTTACGGAGGAATCGATGCAACCGTTATACCAGCGTGTTCTGAGCTTTGTTCTGATTCTTGGTGCCAGCTTACTGTTAAGCAACTGGAATCCGGCGATCGCCTTAGCCGCTCCAGTCATTCCTAATCCTAATGAGTTAGCACAGGCTGTCAAAGAGATTGAATCCCTGGATGCCATGCGTACTGGGCTAGCCTCTTCCCTAGAGGGAAGTCTCGAAGTACCCACGATGCAAACGATGAAGGAAGTCTGCCGTCCGGTCGGAATGCGAGCGATTCAACTCAGTCAAGAGAATGGCTGGCAGGTCAAACAGATTGCTACGAAATACCGCAATCCAGATCACGCCCCAGTCAACTTACACGACCAAATTGCGTTGGCAAAATTCAACCAAGAGCCAGAGCTAATCGGTTTCTGGGATCGAGAAAGCCTGGAGCAGCAGCTAGGAACACGCTACTACCGCCGCATTGACGTAGAAGCCAGTTGTCTTGCTTGTCACGGCTTGAAAGACCGTCGCCCGCAATTTGTTAAAGATGGCTATCCTCAAGACTTAGCCTATAACTTCAACGTGGATGACTTGCGCGGTATGTATGCCGTTTTCATACCCGATGATATGCAAAAAAAAATCAAAATGCTGTCAATGAATGATGATTCTCATTCAGTCAAAGAGTAATGCAAATGAAAACTATTTTACGTTTTATTAGATCAACATTCATATTCGGAATACTAGTCTGGGTGCTCACGATTAATCTGGCGATCGCCCCAGCTCAAGCTGCCATGCGTCAATTAGAAGAAGCACCAGGAAAGATAGTCTACCAGGCGGAGGTTTTCCAGTCGCGCCAAATCCTTAAGGATCAGCATGGTAGTAGTTGGCAAGCGATCGCCTTTCAGCGGATTCTCCCCGATCGCGCGGACAGTATTTACTTGCGTCTAGTCGGGTTTCCAGGAACCGTAAACCTCGATCACTCGAAGCCACTCACCCTTATCGACTCGATGGGCAAAACCGTCACCGCCGCAGATGTTTCCCACGACATGTTTACGGATCAAATCCAGATGGAGCCTGACGTCGGGGAGTATGATTTACAACCAATCTTGATGCAGTTAGAGTTGGCGATCCCCTTGCGGCTCATCCTTCCTACCCTCGACCAGTCAGAGATCACCCTGAATGTGTCTTCTGATGTGGTTGAAGAATGGCGATCGCTCATGGGTCAGAAATAAGCATCGCCCAGCTAATAGATTACGCAGCGATCGCGTCATTTCCTGATAAAACCAAAAGACAAAATACTCCCCCAAAAGATCATGAGGAGAATGTATCTAGCTCATTTGAACATTCAAAGTAGTTTTTTTACTTATTGTTTAAACCTGAGGTATGAGAAACATGGCAAACACAATTAAATTTAAACTCTTTGCTCCCTATAACAAAGCGGCCTCATTAATCGGCTCGTTTTCTGATTGGCAAGAAATTACCATGATAAAAGACGAACAAGGTTACTTCAGAACTCAGGTTGAGTTAATGGATGGGACTTATCAATATAAATTTCGAGTGCAGTCAAAAAGCTGGTTTCTAGAGCCCGATCAATGGGTAAATATTGTTGATCCTTATGCTACTGATGTTGATAGTTCTACTCAAAATGGTGTATTGAAAATAAAAGACGGTCAACTCATTGTTGATACTTATGTTTGGCAACACGACGACAAATCTTTACCTCCAGATCATGCTTTAGTAATTTATGAAATGCACATTGCTGACTTCTCCGGAGGAGAAACAGATGCTAATCCACGAGGTAAATTTAAACACGCTCTTGAAAAGCTTGATTATATCTGTGATTTAGGCATTAATGCCATCGAACTCATGCCTGTGCAAGAATATCCGGGTAACTATAGTTGGGGTTACAATCCTCGTCATTTCTTTGCCGTAGAAACGAGTTATGGTTCTACTGAAGATCTTAAACATCTGATTGATGAATGTCATGCTAGAGGGATTCGGGTATTAATCGATGGTATTTATAATCACTCAGAATCGGCAAGTCCTCTAACTCAAATTGATCACGATTACTGGTATCGACATTCTGCCAAGGATCCCGAAAACAACTGGGGGCCTGAATTTAATTATGAGCATTATGACGAAAAATTAGATGTTTATCCTGCATGGAAATTTATTGGTGATAATGTACGGTTTTGGATTGAAGAGTATCACATAGATGGTATTCGTTATGATGCTGCACGACAAATTGGTAACTACGATTTCATGCATTGGATTGTGGAACAGACGAAGCTGATTGCAGGTTCTAGGCCATTTTATAATGTGGCTGAGTACATTCCTGAAAATAACAGTATTACCGGCTATGACGGACCTATGGATGGTTGCTGGCATGAAAGCTTTTACCAGTGTATTACTGCACATTTATGTGGTGATCGCTTTGATCTTGACGAACTCAAGAATGTACTAGACTGCAAACGTCAAGGTTTCGTAGGTGTTACCAATGTCATTAACTATTTAACTAGTCATGATCATAATCATTTAATGACAGAATTTGCCCATAGAGGAATCTTTAATGATTCTGCTTTTAAACGGGCAAAAATGGGAGTTGCTCTCATGATGACGGCAGTTGGTATTCCAATGATTTGGATGGGTGAAGAGTTTGGAGAATATAAATCTAGAACCATTGAATCTTCTAAGATTGATTGGCGTTTGTTAGAGAATGAACCGAATCGCAGCCTATTTAAATATTACAAAGGTCTGGTTGACTTACGAAAGAATAATCCGGCCTTTTATGCAGAAAATATCGACTTTTTTTATGAAGATCCAGAGACGCAAATATTAGCTTACTGTCGTTGGAATGAAGAAGGTTCTCGCATTGTTGTTATTGTCAATTTCTCTGGTAATTTCCTGGCTAACTATCGAGTCAGTCATTTTCCAGCGAATGGAACTTGGCATGAATGGACACACAATTATGAGGTGCAAACAAATGATGACAGCATCGTACTTGATTTAGCGGAATATGAGGCTAAAGTGTTCGTCTGGGCGTAATCAGATTCATTGCTTTAAGGTCAGATTAAAGTACTTCCATGTCGATTCTCATAGCATTGAGCTTGCAAGCCAAAATCTCTCGTTAGAAATGCGTCAGCATTCTATTAGGAGAGTGCCAATTTTACCTCATTCACTTCTGGAGCCTAACGTGATGCAGACCATACCAATCAATATCGGCATTGAGGAAAAGGATCGTCGCGAGATTGCTCAAGGGCTTTCCAACCTACTGGCGGATACTTACACCCTGTACTTGAAGACCCATAACTTCCACTGGAACGTTACAGGATCGATGTTTCGGACATTGCATCTGATGTTTGAAGAGCAGTATACCGAGTTGGCGTTGGCAGTGGATCTCATTGCTGAACGCATCCGAGCGCTAGGGTTTCCGGCTCCAGGCACCTACAAGGAATTTGCCGAGCTCTCTTCAATCAGTGAAGAGGATAGTGTGCCAAGCGCTGAAGACATGATCCGCAAGTTGGTGGAAGGTCAGGAATCCGTTGTTCGCACCGCGCGATCGCTCTTCCATGTGTTGGAGCGCTCCCATGACGAACCAACCGCAGACTTACTTACCCAACGTATGCAAGTGCATGAGAAAACGGCTTGGATGTTGAGGAGCTTACTCGCAGAGTAAGGCTAGCCAGCTAAATATTCCCAGCTGAATATTCATGGTCTATTGACAGTCTGATCCGTAGGATGGCTCAAGCCTTTATCAGATGGTGCAGCTTCTTCGCGATCGCCAAAAGCCTTGATTGACAGCACAATCCTCTATTTATCCCTTCTATCTATCATAAAAAAGCGAGACTTCAACCATGCCAACGCAGACGCTCGCTCCAGACCAACTCCACAAAATAGATGCCTACTGGCGAGCTGCCAACTATCTGTCAGTGGGGCAAATTTATCTGTTTGACAATCCGCTGCTCAAACGTCCACTCACCCTCGCAGACATCAAACCCATGCTGCTGGGCACCACCCCTGGGCAAAACTGCATCTACGCCCACCTCAACCGGGTGATCAAGCAATATGACCTGGATATGATCTACGTCTCCGGACCCGGTCACGGTGACCCAGCGGTGGTGGCCAACACCTATCTGGAGGGCACCTACAGCGAGATCTATCCCCACATCAGCCCTGACCTGAAGCAAGCGATGCATGCCAAGCTGATTCAGCACAGGCAGTATATCAACCAGCATGGTCAGGATTTGCCAGAAATTCGCAACTGGCAATGGAATGTAGGGGCAACGCCGTCAGCAAAACCGTTGCAGCAAAAAATGACTGTACCGACCTGAAACAAGGAAAAGAAGCCCGCTACTTTGATTGATTCAACATACTAGAGGAAACATCATGAGTACTGCAATTGATAACTTTACCCAGCAACTTCATGACAACTTAGAAGCGGTTGAAGATCGCGCGAAATCACTGAAGAAAAATATCCAATCTTTACCGAAAAAAACTCAAACTGAGATTCAATCTACCCTCGACAAAGCAAAGACAAATCTGGACGCCAGGAAACAAGAATTTGATGATTACCGGGCAAAGCTTAAAACCCAGTTGGACGAAAAAGAATCTGAGGTGATGTCAACTATTGAAGAATGGAAAGCAAGTCGCGCAGTCGAAAAACTCGAACATCGGGCCGATAAAGCCGCAGACTATGCGGCTACCATGACCTTCTTGGCAGTGGCCGCGATGGAGGAAGCCGAAGCTGCAACCTTAACCGCGATCGCGGCTAGACTCGATGCCGAAGCTGCTGCGGGAACTACAGAGAAGTAAGCCGCGATCGGCCCTATCCATCAAGGGGAAACTTGATGCGGTGGTTGAGGGTTGAGTCCACCACAATGACCACGGGAAAACATCCTGCAAGTCCATACTGACCACAGCATTGAAGGCCACGAAGCTCTGGCCGCTCAGGTCAAGCCTTTCGGCTGGGGCCACTGGGCTGATAGGGGCTTGAAATACGGAGGTAGAAGTTGTGAATCATGGCTTTGGAGTTCTATCTGATACAGAAGCTGGCCTATCTGAGCAAGAGGCGGACGGCTTGCCGTCTGCGACAGCAATCGCACGCCTCAAGCAAGACGGCTACAATGAACTCCCCTCGGCGCGATCGCGCAATCTTTTAGCGATCGCCTGGGATATTGCTCAAGATCCAATCTTTCTCTTGCTGGTTGGCGGCGGCATCATTTATTGGATTTTAGGCGACCTGCAAGAAGCCCTGATTTTGTTGGGCTTTGTCTTTTTCATTATGGGCATTAGTCTCTATCAGGAAGGCAAGACCGAACATGCCATGGAAGCCTTGCGCAATCTGTCTAGCCCCCGTGCCCTGGTGATTCGGGATGGACAACGCCAACGAATTACCGGGCGAGAGGTGGTGCGGGGCGATGTTTTAGTCCTGGCCGAGGGCGATCGCGTGCCAGCAGATGCGATCGTGCTGTCCTGCTCCAATCTGTCCACCGACGAATCGTTATTAACCGGAGAATCTGTTCCGGTTTGCAAAGTTGCTGCTGACATCGACGCTCAGGACGGCAAGATGCCCCGTCCAGGGGGCGATGATTTGCCCTTTGTCTATTCCGGCACGCTGGTCGTGCAGGGGCAGGGCATTGCTCAAGTGCGGGCGATCGGCACTCAGACGGAAATGGGCAAGATTGGCAACGCCTTACAAACCATGAAACCGGAACTGACTCCCTTACAACGGGAAATGAATCGCCTGGTAAGCCGTTTGTTTGGTATTGCGTTAGCGCTGTGTGTGGCGATCGTGGTGGTGTATGGACTCACCCGAGGCGATTGGCTCAAAGGCATTCTGGCCGGCATTACGCTGGCGATGGCAATTTTGCCGAATGAATTTCCCGTGGTCGTGACGATCTTTTTGGCGTTGGGCGCGTGGCGCATTTCTCAGAACCATGTCTTAGCGCGTCGTGCCACTGCCGTTGAAACCGTCGGTGCTGCGACCGTCCTCTGTGTGGATAAAACAGGGACATTGACCCTGAATCAAATGGCGGTGCAACAGCTATGGGCCTATGAATCTACCAACGATCAGGCAGAAAAGCCTCACACCTATGATTTGAGCTTGCATACACGCGAGCCACTCCCCGAAACGGTGCATCCATTAGTCGAGTTCTGCATTCTGGCAAGTCAGCGCGATCCCTTTGACCCGATGGAAAAAGCCTTCAACCAATTGGGCGATCGCTACCTTGCCGATACCGAACATATCCACAACGACTGGCAACTGCTACGAGAATATCCATTGTCACCGCAACTATTGGCCATGTCCCATGTTTGGCGGTCGGCAGATGGTGAACAGTATGAAATTGCGGCCAAAGGCGCACCAGAGGCGATCGCCGATCTCTGTCATTTCACGCCCGCCCAGCAACAACGACTGGCAGCACAAGTGAGCGACATGGCAGCGCAGGGATTGCGGGTATTAGGCGTTGCCAAAGCAGCGCTACTCGATGCGCCGCCGCCCTTTTTGCCACCCCATCCATCGCTCAATCCATCGAATTTGCCCGACCAGCAGCATGACTTTCCGTTTCAATTTCTTGGTTTGGTGGGGCTGTCTGATCCTGTCCGTCCAACGGTGGCGGCAGCGATTCAAGAATGCTACACCGCTGGCATTCGAGTGGTGATGATTACCGGAGACTATCCCGGCACGGCTCAAACCATTGCCCGTCAGATTGGCCTGATGCAGATGGGAGCCATCATGACCGGCGCGGAATTGGATCACATGAGTGACGCTGAACTTCAGGAGCGGATTCAAAGTACCAATATCTTTGCGCGAGCCGTTCCCGAACAGAAATTGCGGTTAGTGAATGCGTTGAAAGCGAAGGGTGAAGTCGTCGCCATGACGGGCGACGGAGTGAATGATGCCCCTGCCCTGAAAGCCGCACAAATCGGCATCGCCATGGGGCAGCGCGGCACCGATGTTGCCCGTGAATCGGCTGAGTTAGTGCTCCTAGATGATGATTTTTCGTCGATCGTGCAAGCGGTCAAACTAGGACGACGCATTTTTGCTAATCTTCGCAAAGCGATGGCTTATCTGCTGGCAATTCACATTCCGATCGCGGGGATGTCGTTAATTCCAGTGTTGTTTAAGCTGCCCTTAGTCTTATTGCCCATTCATGTTGCCTTTCTCCACTTAATTATTGATCCTGCGTGTTCGATCGTGTTGGAAGCCGAACCTGCTGAAGCCACGGTGATGCATCGCCCCCCCCGCAACCCCAAAGAACCTCTGTTTGGCAGGAAAACGGTAGGTTTAGCCGTGTTGCAAGGCAGCGGCATCTTGGCGATCGCCCTCGTTATTTTTGTCCTTGCGCTCTATCGCGGTCAAGGTGAACTAGATGCCCGGGCGCTCACATTTACGACGTTAATTTTGGCCAATTTAGGACTCATTTTGAGTGAAAGTTCAAGCTCTCGCCTCAGCTTAAGCATCCTAAAATCCCCCAATGTTGCGCTGTGGTGGGTGATGGGTGGAGGGCTATTTTTTCTGGCGATGGTGCTTTATGTCCCTGTTTTACGACGGTTGTTTAGCTTCGCGTTTCTACATCCGATCGACCTAGTCATGTGTTTGATTGGTGGGTTGATTTGTCTAATTTGGTTTGAGCAGTTGAAGGGGTTCATCCAACCCCGAAAAGTAGTTAAATCCTCGTTGAGGAAACCTGCCTGAGAAGCTTGGCAAGCAGTCAATGATCACGTTCACTAAAAAAAGGCAGCTATGACACAGCAATTATCGAAGACACCCCCGACAAGCTTCAGCACGGCCAACGGTGCCGCTCCCAAGGCTTATCTGGTGGGCGGTGGGATCGGCTCCTTAGCCGCCGCTGCGTTTCTGATTCGTGATGGTGATGTTCCCGGTCGCAATATCACCATCTACGAGGCGATGCCTGTCCTAGGCGGCAGTCTGGATGGGGACGGCAACCCCACAAATGGCTATACCATACGCGGAGGAAGGATGCTGACGACCGACAACTATGAATGTACGTGGGATTTATTTAAGTCGATCCCGTCCCTCGGTTCTCCTAACCAGACGGTCTTTGAGGAGACGATCGCCTTCAATCAGCTTCACCAATCCCACTCTCGGGCGCGACTCATCGATCGCCATCGTGCCAATCTAGATGTCGAGTCAATGGGGTTTTCCATGCAGGATCGGCTGGAACTGCTCAAGCTCACCGAGGCCGACGAAGCGACACTGGGCACTAGCTGTATTACGGATTGGCTATCGCCACCCTTTTTCACAACCAATTTTTGGTTCATGTGGTCCACGACCTTTGCCTTTCAGCCCTGGCATAGCGCGGTTGAATTCCGCCGATACCTGCATCGGTTCATGATGGAGTTTTCCCGAATCGAAACCCTAGCAGGGGTCAAGCGCACGGTCTACAACCAATTTGATTCCTTAGTGCGACCGTTGGTGAGTTGGCTGAAGGCGCAGGGGATGAATTTCGTCGTCAACTGCACCGTGACCGACTTTGAGCTAAAGACTGACCAGGGCAAGATCGTCGTCACTGGCATTCACCACAGGCGTGACGGCAAGACAGAAATCCTGGCGATCGCCGATGATGATTTGGTGTTTTTCCAAAACGGGTCAATGACCGATGCCTCCAGCTTTGGGTCAATGACCCGTGCGCCCAAACAGTTAACTAAAGAGGATAGTGGCGGCTGGTTGCTCTGGGAAAAGTTGGCTCACAGCCATCCTGAGTTTGGTAACCCAGCGGCGTTCAATTCCAGTATTCCAGAGTCGTTTTGGGAGTCTTATACAGTCACCGTCAAAGACACCGCTTTCTTTGACCAGATGGAAGCCTTGTCTGGCAATAAAGCGGGTACAGGGGGGTTGGTCACCTTCAAAGATTCCAATTGGCTGATGTCGATTGTGTTAGCGAATCAACCCCACTTCATCAACCAGCCTGCCGACGTGCAGGTGTTCTGGGGCTATGCCCTGCACCCCGATCGCATTGGCGACTTTGTACCAAAATCAATGGCGGATTGCAACGGCAGCGAAATTCTGCAAGAACTGTGCGGCCATCTCAATTTCGATCGGGAGACCGTCGCCTCGGCCATCTGTATTCCGTGCCGGATGCCCTACATCACCAGTATGTTCATGCCCCGTGCCGAGGGCGATCGCCCGCTGCCCGTGCCCAAAAACTCCAAAAACTTGGCCTTCGTCAGCCAGTTTGTCGAAATCCCTGATGATGTCGTTTTTACGGTGGAGTATTCCATCCGGGTTGCCCAAATGGCCGTCTACGAACTGCTGGGCATCGATCGAGAGATTCCACCCATCCTGCACCATGACGACTCCATCAAGGTGAAACTTGACGCAGTGGTTAAGGCGTTTCGGTAACGCTGCCAATGCCGATCCCGCGATCGGTGTTGATTCAAATTAAGCGTTAAAGCATTTCAATCAGCGTTACCAAAACAGATAATCTCAGGAAGAAAACTAATGCAAGTCAACGCCTACGCAGCCCAAAGTGCTAAGACTCCACTCACACCCTTTGACATTCAACGTCGCGATCTCGGCAAACGCGATGTGCAGATCGACATTCTCTATTGCGGTGTGTGTCACTCTGACTTACATACCGTCCGCAGCGAATGGGGTGGCACCACTTACCCCTGCGTACCCGGTCATGAAATCGTTGGAAGGGTCGCAAAAGTGGGAACACGGGTCAGCAAATTTGAGGAAGGCGACATCGTTGGGGTTGGTTGCATGGTCGATGCCTGCCTTACCTGTGCCAACTGTGAAAAAGATCTAGAACAGTTCTGCGAGAAAGGTACGGTTTGGACGTACAACGCTCCTGACCAACACATGGGCGGCATGACTTTTGGGGGCTACTCCGAGAGCATTGTCGTAGATAAAGCGTTTGTGCTGAAAATTCCGAAGCATTTAGATCTTGCCGCTGCCGCCCCCCTGCTTTGTGCTGGGATTACCACCTATTCTCCATTGCGTCACAACAATGTTCGCAAAGGCCAGAAGGTTGGCATTGTGGGACTCGGCGGCTTGGGACACATGGGGGTGAAATTAGCAAAGGCTTTTGGCGCGCATGTTGTCGTCTTCACCACCTCACCCAGCAAAGTTGAAGATGCCCTGCGGCTGGGAGCAGACGAAGTCGTCATTTCTAAGAATGCGGATGAGATGAAGCCACACCTGAATAGTTTCGATTTCATCCTTGATACGGTGTCGGCACAACACGACATCAACGCCTATCTCCTCCTATTGGGGCGCGACGGCAACCTCACCCAAGTGGGCGTTCCACCGAAACCGCTTTCTCTAGATGTAGGTAGCTTAATCTTTGGTCGGCGTAGTCTCAGTGGTTCCCTAATTGGCGGCATCAAAGAAACACAGGAAATGCTGGATTTTTGTGGGAAGCACAACATCACAGCCGACATCGAACTGATCCCGATTCAAAACATCAATGAAGCCTACGATCGCCTAATGAAGAGCGACGTAAAATACCGCTTCGTCATTGATATGGCTTCATTACACCGAACGTTGTCAGCCACGGATTAACCCCAAAACTAGGCGATTAATATGTCTCACATCACCAGCCGCGAGATTCGACTCATGTCTCACCCTACTGGGATACCAACCCCAGCTAACTTTAGCCTCACCCAAACCGAGCTAGAGCCGCTGCAAGATGGACAGGTACTCGTTCGTAACCTCTATATGTCCGTTGATCCATACATGCGCGGTCGCATGAACAGCGGAAAATCCTATGTGCCGCCGTTCGAGTTGGGTCAGCCGATGACCGGCGGCGCAGTCGGCGAAGTCGTTGAGTCTCGCGCCGATCAGTTCAAGCCAGGGGATGCGGTCACGTCTAGCTATGGCTGGCGGGAATATTTCATCGCTAAACCGCAAGAGTTACACCCAGTCAGCCGCGACCTACAACCGCTTTCCGTCTACCTAGCTGCCCTTGGCATGACAGGCATGACGGCCTGGGCTGGGTTGAATTTGGTAGAGGTCAAAGCTGGCGATGTCATTTTTATTTCGGGAGCGGCTGGTGCGGTAGGTAGCGTCGCTGGGCAACTCGCAAAATTACGCGGGTGTCAGGTGATCGGCTCAGCCGGTTCAGCAGAGAAAATCCGATTTCTGCTAGAAGACTGTGGCTTTGACATCGCCTTTAGCTATAAGACTGATGCTGTGCTTAAACAGTTGAATCTGGCAGCACCGGATGGCATTGATGTCTATTTCGATAATGTCGGCGGTGAAATGCTCGAAGCTGCGCTCTCAGCTTTACGGTTGCATGGTCGGATCATCGCCTGTGGTGGCATCTCTGGCTACAACGCGGAAAAGCCACAACCCGGCCCATCAAATCTGTTCAACATGACGACTAAACGGTTGACGATGAAAGGGCTAATTGTTGGTGATTGGCTAAGTCATCAAGGCGAATTTGAACAGGAAGTAGGCGGCTATTTTCGCACTGGAAAACTGAAGAGTCAGGAAACCGTGGTAACAGGCATCGATAAAGCGGTGGACGCATTCATCGGTTTATTTGAAGGCAAAAATATCGGCAAGATGATCGTGGAATTCAATACAAAGTAATGAAAGGAGTTGAGATGAAAATACTGATGGTGCTGACCTCACACGACCAGCTCGGCAATACGGGTAAAAAAACTGGTTTCTGGCTCGAAGAATTCGCCGCCCCTTACTACACGTTCAAAGACGCAGGTGCGACTATCACACTCGCTTCACCGGGTGGGGGGCAGCCACCGCTCGATCCCAAAAGTGACACTCCAGATTCTCAGACTAAAGATACGCAACGCTTCAAAGCAGATCCTGCCGCACAAGCTGCTCTCGCGCAGACAATTGAGTTGAATAAGGTTTCCGCTGGCAATTTTGACGCTGTATTTTACCCCGGTGGTCACGGGCCCCTCTGGGACTTAGCTGAAGATGCATCCTCGATCGCCCTGATCGAAGCCATGCTGGGTGCGGGTAAACCTGTCGCCTTAGTGTGCCATGCGCCCGGTGTGCTGCGGGATGTCAAGGCAGTCAATGGCGATTCTGTGGTGCAAGGTAAAGCCGTAACAGGCTTCACCAATACCGAGGAGCAGGCAGCCGGATTAACTAAGATTGTCCCTTTCCTTGTCGAAGATATGCTCCGAACCAACGGCGGCAATTATTCCAAAGCAGATGACTGGCAGCCCTATGTTGTGCAAGATGGTCTATTAATTACTGGGCAAAACCCCGCATCTTCTGGGCCAGCCGCCAAAGAGCTGCTGGAAAAGCTCAGTCTGCTTACCAATGTTAACTAATTTGAGAAGCGCCGAAGGAAACCATTATGCAAATCCAAATCCAAACTGACCACAATATCGAAGGTCACGAGGCCCTGGCTGATCAGGTCAGGGGCGTCGTCGAGGATGCGTTGAGCGAATTTAGCGATCGCATCACCTCTGTCGATGTCCACCTGAGTAATCAGAACAGTACACAGCAGGACGGCAATGACAGCCTGCGCTGCATGATTGAAGCCCGCCTTGAAGACCGTCAGCCCATCGCCGTCACCGATCAGGCCGCCACTCTCGACCAGGCCGTTAATGGGGCTGCCGATAAACTGACCCGTTTAATCGACCACACCCTCGGACGACAGTCGCACCAGGCAAGCCACCGCAATGACCCGCCCCTAGAGCGACCGAGCCATCCCTGATGATGCATCGAGTCCTTTTTAATTGTTGAAAGCGCGGTAGAGCCGCACTTTCAACAATTAAGGTACGGATTTTACTAAATTTCTACTCCTTAGATGAAATTTGAAATTCAGCACAGAACACCGTATCAAAGCTGCTTGTCTTCAGGGCATAGAAATTATCAAAATGAAAAAATATCCCATTGCTTGGTTCTATATTTTGGCGTTTGCTATCTCATGGCTGGGCATGATATTAGCCGCCTTAGGATCGCATCGCATTGCCCCATTTGATAGCCCCTACATCCAGCTTCTTTCCATCTTTTATGCCGTTGGTCCTGCTCTTGCAGCGGTCATTGTGTTATGGGTAGTAGAGGGCAAAATAGGGGTTCAGAATTTGCTCAAAGGGCTAATTCGATGGCGCGTTAGCCCAGTCTGGTATATCGTAGCCCTGCTGGGTTCTTTAATGCTTCTTATTACGGCACAAGGTATTACCCAATTATTAGGCTTATCAGCAACCGTTCCAACCCAACCTGTCGATCTATCTCCCTATGTTGTCCTCAGCTTCGCAGTAAATTTTTTCGCCACTACCTGCGAAGAAATTGGGTGGCGAGGTTTTGCCTTGCCACGATTGCAGAAGCGACATAGTGCCTTTATCGCCACTCTGATTGTGGGTACATTATGGGCTTTTTGGCATTTGCCAATTGTCTTTATAGTAGGCAATCCAATGTCTGAGTACCCTTTCCTCTGGTTCATCCTTATCGTAACCAATGCTTTTATCTACACTTGGATTTACAACAGTACTAAAGGCAGTATTTTGCTCGTGGCGCTTTTTCATGGCTCGCTGAACATATGGGGAGCATTTATCCCTGGAGTATCTCCTATCGCGTATGTCCTTCTGAAGTGTGTGATAGCCATCATTCTGATCACCGTGTTTGGAAAAGCAAATCTCTCGCACCAAAAACGGGTTTATGCGGGCTAATTAATCGGTCAATGAACATTAGTCCTACTCACTTGGGAACACCGTATTTCTGGAGGATTACTCAATGTCGGATGAGCAGGTTCAAGCCCTGGAAACTCTTTCCCATTTTGGTCTTGGACTCGGTGCTTTAGGAGGATTGCTGATTGTTTTCGGCATATATTTTCTTTTTATCGCTAACGAATCATTGTCGTGGTCATCAGTAGAAGGTTCTGTTGTGAAGACTGCGGTTCATAGGGACGTTTCTTTTCGAAACAATCCTACTGTATCCATATCATTAAACATTTATGTTGAGTATTAAGTAGACCGGGCTTGAAATAACCACGTATGTCTCATTTTGCAAACAGCGTCAAAGCTATTGCATGGCAAGGATCTTGGTGACTTTACATTCTGTTACATAGCTTGGTTTATCTATGTCTGCCTACTTACGTGTCTGTTCACTACACCTACAATATTGAGGAAAATCCCTACTTCTCTTCTCGCTATTCACTTGGACAAGGCGATCGGGTTAGCCGTAGATACAAAGAGCGTTCTGAAGCCGAGGCCGAAGCCACATCACGCTTTCCAGAAGGAATGACGGTCACAGTCTATCACGATCCTAAGCAGCCAACCGAAGCTGTTCTTGCAACCGGTTGGAACTGGGGGACATTTGTGCCACTCTTGATGGGGATTTTTTTGAGTGGATCGGGGTGGCTGTTCTACGCTGTTGGCGGATCAGCAAACGTAACTTCAGGGCAGTAGAATGTAGTGCGATCGCCCATAAGCACTAGCTACCCCTCATGGAAGTGGACGGACGAACACTCCTCGTGGAGCAGTAAAGTTAATTGTCACCGCTGCACTTCACCGTAGCCTTCCTCCTCATTCTCTTCCCCGATCGCCCGCAGATACGCCTCAGCTGCTGCCTGCCGAAACACGCCCTTGGTATAGCGCTGAAACACCCGGTCACTCTTAATCCCCATCAGTTCCTTACCAAACATCGGGTCCACTCCTTTGCGGGTTACTTCCGACCCAAAGGTATGGCGAAAGCGATGGGGTTTTAAGTGGACAATCCCCGCGATCGCCCCCAGCTTCTTCACCATCCGATGCAACCCCTTATACCCCAACCGCTTCCCACAACTCTTCGGGTCCTGACACAAAAACATCGGACTTTCGGGTGTCACCTCAAACCCCCCACCCTGCTGCGATCGCCATTCCAAATACGCCTCCAAATACCCCCGCGCCTCCCGGCTCAACGGCACCTCACTGATGTTCTGCCCCTTCGAGCGATGCACCGTCAGCATCCGCCCATTCCAATGTTCCACATTCAATGCTGAAGCTTCGGATGCTCGCAGTCCATGACTGAGGACGGCAACGATCGCGCGATCGCGCACCCGCGTCTTCTCCTCCCCACTCTCCAACGCCGCCCATACCAGCGCCATCTCCTCCTCATCCAGGTGATCCGCCCGCAACTCCCCTTCCCGCTCCAGGTCAACGGCATCCGTCGGCAAAGGTTGCCCCGTCGGATAGCCATTACTCCGACGCAACCAGTGATAAAACGATCGCAACGTATTCAACGCCTGGTTCACCGAGCTTGGTTTCAACCCCAGCTCCTTCAATCCCCGTCGATACAGCCCGATATCACTCGCCGTCACCGCCAACCACGACTTCCCCGACCAGGCGGCAAAGCGCTGCAACTGTCCCCGATAGGTGCGCTGGGTATTCTCCGCCTTCCCCGTCTGCCGCAAAAACTCCTCAATTTGCCACTGCTGCATATTAGTCAGCCTATCTGGCTCCACCTCCCCAGGCTTTTCCGCCTCTACCGGCACCACAACGATGGGCGGCAGGTCGCGTGCATGGGCATTAGCAGAGGGGTCAGACATCGAAAAGCAGGAAGTTCGGTGAATTTCAGATAGAGATAATTGCACTTATCTCTATCTGACTATTCTCAGAATAATAACAGTAAGGGGGGTAGACTGGGGGTGGAATGCCCGATAGGGTGCGGGTTTCGATGGGACGACGAACGAATGAGAAGTGTTGGGCGTGTAGTCTACTGACGACAACGGAAGCTCGCCAGCTCCATGAGGCGGCGATCGGGGGCGATGGCTGCTGGAATGATGATGTCTGCCATAGTCGGCGGTCCTATTATCGTCGGGGGCGGGGGCTGCGCCAGCGACGGAAGGCGGGGGCGATCGCCGAGGTGCAGGTGCCGTTGCCGGAGGTGCCTTATGTGGTGCTGCAGACCTATGTGGAACAGCCCCGGCAGTCTAATGATGGGGTGGTGATCCATGCGATGGGGGCGGAGCTGTGGCGAGGGGAGCGGGCGATCGCCAGGACGCAGCCACAGCATGTGTTTGGGTTATCGCCCCGGTTGGTGAAGGACTATGCCCGGCAGTTGCTGGAGGCGCTGTATGAGCACTATGGGGAGGGGCGGCGCAGTGGGTTTGAGCGCTTTGCCTGGGAGCAGCAACATTCGGTGGCGCAGTGTCCCGTGTGTGCAGCGGTCTCTGAGTTGAAGCAGGTGTGAGGGGTAGGACAATGCCAACGACAGCGGTGCAGGTGGAGATCTGGAAGGCGTTGCAGCGAGCGCGGGTGATGCCGGAACGGGTGGATTTTGTGGGGTTGTTGGCGCAGGTGGAGGGGGCGATCTCACAGGTGCCTGAAGGGGAGCGGTTGGCGGTGGCGGGGGAGATCTGGTTGCAGGTGGCGGAGATCTGTGCCGTGCGGGCGGAACGGTGGATGGCGGAATGGAATGCGGATAACTCTGACCCGCAGGTGGAGCTGGGCTTTTTTGATGACCTGGTGCGGCAGTCGATGGCGGTGGATTTGACGGAGCTGATGGAGGAGGTGCCAAGGCGGAGGGGGCGATCGCCTTCGTCCGAGAAACCGCAGGGGTCGGTGGTGGCGGTGGTGGAGAAGGCGGAATTGCTGGCGCTGGTGGACCGGATGGAAGCAGAGAAAGCCCAGCGGCAGGAGGTGGAGGCGGTGTGTCAGGATGAGGATGTGACGGCGTGGGTGGAGGCGATCGCCCAGCATCTACAGGTGACAACTCCTGAGGGACTCCCGTTTATCCAGCTCTACCGGGGTTTGGAAATGCCACCGGTTCAAGTATGGATGGGCGTATTGTTGGGTGGCTTTCAATTGCGGCAAGACAGCTCATTTTATAGCCACAGCTTCCGGGTCAATCAGCCTGCTACAGACCTTTGACCGTCCTATTCGAGAAGCTTGAAGCGACACTGTCCTGAAATGCAACTAGAACTCAATCGAAGCCTCCAATGGCGTAATTTACTTCGTCAACATAGGTGATTGAGGTGTATTGCCGTTTTAGCCTGCTTGTATTTGATAGCAGCGTCACTGCAAATACTCTTCTTATTAGTGCAGAACGGTTTGCACTGCGGCTTGCCGCCCCAGTTGCCGAATGTCATTAGCCACTGTTTGAGCAGCGGTCGTTGCGATCGCCTGCCAATCCTCTTCAGAAAACAGTTGAGCAAGCCATGTAATTGCTTGAGCCCGAAGCACTTTCTGCCCATCGGGTATTGCCTGCTCATGTTCTGCCAATAGCGCTTCAATCCAGTCCGCCTGCTCGGGCGTCAGCTGCTTCATATGTTGATACAAGCGTTGCTGGGCTTCCATATACACCGCCTCCCAACTGCGACCAAGCTGCCACGATGCTATCCATTCTTTCATCTCCGGCAACAAGATGGATAATACCCGGACATACCATCGCTGCCGCTGCAGGGCCTCCGGCGACGCATTTTTGAGCAGGTCCACGTAAGACTCTAATCCCAGACCTGCCTCAACCTGCCCGTCGCACTCGGCTTCAATCGCCTCCGTTTCTCGCACCCAATCGTCATTGTTGAGCAAGTCCAGAAGGTTGCCCGTTTTTTTCAATTGCTCAGCCAGGATTGCATCATTCATGGGCAGCTAATGATTAAAGTGTGAAGGCCGCGTATTCGAAGTATACCAACCCCGCTTTGTTCGGGTCCGGGCCATAGTCCAGCATATTAAAACGATGATAGAGGCGTTGAGCCGAGATACGTGTAAAAATTTATCATATAGGCATCAAAGCCTTGCTGATTAAGCCTTACAGCGATCGAAATCGGAGCATTGATTGTTTGCTGGGCAGGCAACTAGGCAAGAAGA
>Ga0081520_100371_pt1 | contig 20108 bp, 14 predicted proteins | sample HotLakmasection1_FD_70988 | JGI IMG/M metagenome (GOLD analysis project Ga0081520, IMG submission 70988) | Hypersaline microbial mat communities from Hot Lake, Washington, USA - Section #1 (SPADES assembly) (version 2) | ecosystem: Environmental > Aquatic > Non-marine Saline and Alkaline >... | reverse complement strand
AGAAGGGGTTGGGGGATGAGGGAAAAGCCCTGACAACAAGGGTTTCAGGACTTATGTGTACACCGTAGCCTTGCCAAGGAGAGGTTTAGTCACAGTCTGCTCAACGCTTTGACTCGAATTGCGCCGAGCCTCCGATCCCTCTCCTTGCCAAGGCTACCGTGTACACACATCTCAAATGAAAGCCCAAAATCCTGCATTTGCCCCCCCTAAATTCCCCAATTCTGGGGGATGAGGGGGAGCGGTATCGAGACTTGGGCCGCTGAGGACTAGAGTTTTTGGGCAAGACAGTCGCCCGCGCCAGCCTGGTTAAGCTGTTATGGTGAATGAGCTTAACAGGTTGTAACTCCTATGCTCCAAAAAGCCTTTCTCCATCTCTCCAGTTGGAGCGAAAAGCCCTACGGCGAGCACCTACTATTTTGGTTTGCCCTGGCGGAGTCCTGTGTGATCCCCCTACCGGCAGATCCATTGCTCTTGGCCTTGTGCACCGGAGCCCCCCAGCGATCGCTGCGGTTTGCGTTGATTTGTGGCGGCGGTTCGGTACTGGGTGGTTTAGTGGGCTACGCGATCGGCCACTACGCCTTCGATACGGTGGGCAGTGCCGTCCTGCGGGCTTACGACCCCGACTTAGTGACTTTCAGCCGAGTCGAAGGCATTTTTGACCAGTGGGGGTTCTGGGGCGTCTTGATGGCCGCCATTACGCCGATTCCTTACAAAATTTTCACCTTGGCGTCAGGGGTCTTCAATTTTGATTTTGGGCAATTTGTCCTGGCCTCGGTCATTGGTCGTAACGCCCGCTTTCTCATGGTGGGGGGATTAATGGCCTGGGGCGGCGATCGCGTCCAAACATGGGTGCAAACTTCCTCCGAGCGCTGGCTCTGGGCGGGGTTGGGGATCACGGCTCTGAGCCTACTGGCCTTCCAACTGCTTTAGAGGATCGCCTGCCTCCCCATGACCAATAGCGCTCCGGCCAATAGCGCGCGCGCTTCTCCTGGAATCCGCGATCGCCATTTGGCTGAGTTCAGGCACCGATGGGGGTCGCAGTGCTGCACGCCGACATCTGGTATGTAAAAGCTCTGACCGGATGGGCTGATCATTGGTTAAGAAATCGCTGCGGAGTCGATAATGTAAAAGCTGTGGTTGAGTGTCTTATACATGGCCCGTTTTTCCGTTGAACTTGAGCAATTCTTTTTTGACGAGTCTCGTTCTGAGCAGGTGACCTTAGCCGACATTTTGAACTTGGCGGAAGAACGCACCTTCGGTTTTTTGTTCGTGTTATTGGCGTTGCCGTCGGCCTTGCCGTTGCCCGCACCGGGATATTCCATTCCTTTTGGGGTGGTGATGTTTGTGCTGGCGCTGCAACTCATCGCCGGGCGGTATCGCCCCTGGCTGCCCAAAAGTTGGAAAGAGAAGAGCTTTGGGTTGATCCAAGTGCGCAAGATCTTGAAAACGGGGCTACCTTGGCTGCGGCGAATTGAAGTATTGTCGCGCCCTCGGCTGACGCCGGTTTGTACCAGTCGGGCGGGGCGGATTATTTTGGGCATTGCGATCGCCCTGATGTCGGTATGCATGATGATCCCGATTCCGGGGACGAATACCCTGCCCGCGATCGGCATTTTTGTGACTGGGTTTGGCCTCCTTGACGATGATGGCTTCGTTAGTTTGGTGGGGCTCACCATCTGCCTCCTGGCGGGCAGCCTCGTGGGCGTCATCCTGTTTGCGGGGGTGCAGGGTGGTTCGGCAGCTTTGAAATTCATTTTGAACGGATTTTCGATGCCCTAAAGGAGTAACCGTCCCCGAAACTACGCTGGCTGAGCGAAGTCGAAGCCAAAACCCAGCTAGAACTCCCCTTCGACTCCGCTCAGGGGACGGTTACCTAAAGGAAAACAAAAGCTTAAGGCAGCTAACTTTGTAACCTGTGCAACAGGTCAGATCTGCCGATCGGCTGAGCACAGGGGAATATTTCATGAAATAGCTTAGAAGGCTTCTGGCGATGCCGGATAACGGCGACGGGATCAGTAACTTCTTTGATGAAATAACCGGGATCAAGCATGATCAGGCCTGATTTAAGGTTCAGTCCCCCGGTCTTCCGGCGGCTGAGTCAAGTGTCTCTCGAACCCCCCGAGGAGTCGCCCCTCGACAGCTAAAAATGCAACGAAACATTGCAAAGATCTCAATAAAGCTCAAGTAATTCTAAGAGTTTCCCAATGATAAATATTGAGTGTCTACGATGTAGGTGTTGGTCTGGAATACCCAGGAGGGTGGTATGGATAGGACCCTGTTGCTTCTGTTGATCGTGAGTGGCCTGCTGCTAGCGGTGTTAGCCCCCCATGCGACGCTGACGTTGACGGCAGTGATTGCCTTATCCATCGTGACTACACGGGTAATTTGGGCGGTGGTGCAATCTTTTGAAAATCCTCAGCCGAGCCGGGTGATTGATTAATTTTATGGGTGAGTGGTTGCAAACGTTGGTTCGAGACCTGTAGTGGTGGGTGGTGTCGCGTCAAGCACACCACCTTTTTTGGTGTAGTCGTTCTCCTCAAGCTCTGACTTAATTAACGATCTGCCGTTGGGGACGACGATCGCACCCAGAAAAATTGAGGCCAAACATAGCGCGATCGCCGCAGGGCGGCGCGGTCAGATTTCTTCGTCGGTTTGTCGGTTCATAGCAGCACGGTTTTCCGATACACCCTACAATCAGCTATGGGCTGGACGAGGAAGACCGGTAGCATGACGGCGGTAGATGACATTACTCAAGCGTGGTCAACCAGACTCGCGAAAGACCTGGCTGATGAGAGCGAAAATTCTCGACAGAGTATTTTGACTTGGCTGTTAGGTCCTAACCCCGAGCGTTTTGAAGCGGCTGACCCGGCTAAGCAAAAAGTGCTGGCGCAAGCGTTGGAATATCGTTATCAAATTTTGCGCCAGCGGTATTGGCAGGTCAGCCCCGATCGCGCCTATAAGCATTTGATCAAACGCCTGAGTAGCCTGTTTTTGGTTCGCAGCAAAGTGAGAACCTGGATTGCCCTGAGCCGCGATCGCCGCCGCACGGTGACGGATGTGCTGCAGGAAGTCATTCAGGAAATGTTGCGGAGCGATCGCTATCTCAAAGAGCAGGTGCAGTGGATTGGCGAATGCTCCCAGCGCTCTCAGGTCCGCAATTTGCTGATGCTGGCAACCGTCGAAGAATACTGTCTGCGTCCGATTCGTAATCAACCTTTGTTGGTTTATCGATTTGTCAACTATTTGCGGCGATCGCAACGGGGGGGCATGACCAACATCCCCTCGGGCGAAATGATTCGCCTCATCTCCGAAGAGATCGGTACCGACGAGCCCGACTCTTCGATGAGCCTGCTGGATGTCGAAGCAGTCACGCAATACGAGCTGCAGACCCGTGCCGAAGAGGCGCAAACGATGCGAGAGCAGGTCAAACAAAGCTTCGTCGACTACCTGCAAGACGCCCTCGATGCCACCGCTGTCGATTGGTTAGAGCTTCATCTGCAGGGCTTTTCTCAGGACGACATCGCTCAACAGCTCCATCTCTCCACTAAAGAAGCCTATCGCCTGCGGGAAAAAATTCGCTATCACGCCATCCGCGTCTTTACCCTCAAAGAACAACCAGATTTGGTTTTGGGGTGGCTCAAAACCTCGCTGCAAGAACACAACCTGGGGCTGATTCCTGAGCAGTGGGAGTCGTTTCAGTCGAGTCGGAGTCCCCTACAGCGCAAAATTTTGCATGAACTCAAGTCGGGCAAAAGCTTTGATGACATTGCCCGCGAGACGAACCTGAAGGTGAAACAAATTACGGGCGAATGGGCGCAAATTTATCTCGATGCCCAGAGCTTGCGTCAGGCTAATGGCTCGTAATTGGGGGAGGGCGTCAATCATGGCTCCCAGTGCCCCACCCCCGGCAACCGGTTGCAAAGTTCTCGATAGCAGTTCTCCTAGTATTTGACGATGAATCCAACTGTGAGTCCTCAGAAATCCATCTCCCCGCAACCTCTGTTGACGATCAATCACCTTGAGAAAACCTATGGGGCATTGCGGGCCTGCGATCGCATCTCGTTTTCTCTGTATCCGGGGCAGGTGTTGGGCATCATTGGCGAATCTGGCTCTGGCAAAAGCACGCTGCTGAACTGCATCGCGGGCGAGCTGCCGTTGGACGGGGGCACAGTGACCTACTGCGATCGCGACGGCACCTGTCTTGATCTGCTCACCCTGCCAGAACCCCAGCGCCGCCAGTTGATGAAGACGGAGTGGGGCTTTGTGCGGCAAAATCCTCGCGATGGCTTGCGGCTGGGGGTGACGGCAGGCGCAAATATCGGTGAACGGCTGCTGGATATCGGCGTGCGCCACTACGGCAACATTCGAGCCGAGGCGCAAGAGTGGCTCACCCAGGTAGAAATTCCGGATCAGCGGATGGACGATTTGCCCTCCACGTTTTCGGGCGGGATGCAGCAGCGTTTGCAGTTGGCCCGGATTTTGGTCACGCGCCCCCGTCTGGTGCTGATGGATGAACCGACTGGTGGCCTGGATGTGTCGGTTCAGGCCAAACTGCTGGACTTGATGCGATCGCTCGTCCGCACGCTCCACCTCAGTGTTATTCTTGTGACCCATGACATCGGCGTTGTGCGCCTGCTGGCCCATCGCTTGCTGGTGATGCAAAACGGCCAGGTCGTGGAATCTGGCCTCACCGATCAGGTGCTGGATGATCCCCAGCATCCCTACACGCAGCAGTTGGTGAGCGCGACCCTAGTGCCCTGACCCCAATTCGGCAAAAGGAGACCACCCATCCCCATTGGGGTGGGCTCCCTTCCTGATATTCAGCAGCAACATTTCGCTCTATCGAGAGCAAAAGCGATCCGGGCAGATCCCCTGCTGTCGCCGCCCCCTAAAGCCCTCCGGGCATGGCTTCGCTAAGGATAAAGGGGCTATTCACATCTCGTTTGGGTCTGCCCCCCTTTTTTCAAGGGGGGTTGGGGGGATCTAACCCCTAAAAGCGAGTGGCACGAGACTGATGTATAAGCCGTAGCCTTGAGAAGGAGAGTTGCATGAGACTCTGGTTCCTCTCCTTGAGAAGGCTACGGTGTACACATAAGTCCTGAAACCCTTGTTGTCAGGGCTTTTCCCTCATCCCCCAACCCCTTCTCCCAAAGCGGGAGCAGGGGAGCCGGAAAGCCTTGTCTGGCCTCCCCCTCGCCCAATTTTGGGAGAGGGGGAGTGAGGGGGTGAGGGCCGAGATGTGTGTACACGGTAGCCTTGAGAAGGAGAGGCTAGGTGAGGTTTTGCCCGATCGCACAAAACTCCAGTGCTCAACTTAGACGTGGTTTAGAGGCTGCGTAGGGCGCTTAGCATTCACTCCTACCAGTGTGGGTTTCGGGTGGCTGTTCTCAGCCTATTCGGTTGCGCTGGCGGGTGCGGCCTCACCACTATGACCATAGAGCTGAAAAGCGCTCCAGTTGGCGGGGTGGGGAAACTGTTCGCGGGTTTTGAGCATGGCCTGTTGCAGGGCGATCGCTCGATTTGGGGTGGTTTGCAGGGCGTCGTAAAAGGTCGTCATCAGCAACTCCGTCGGTTCGTCGGGGATCGACCAGAGCGTCACCGCGACACTATCGACCCCAGCCGTCAGGAGCGATCGCGACAACCCCAACACGCCATCGCCCGTGATCGTGCCCTGTCCGGTATTGCAAGCGCTGAGCACGGCGAGCTGCGCAGTTAACGGCAGCGCCAAAATTTCTGCGGCGGTCAGATACCCCGCATCCTCTGCTGTGGGAGCCAGCGCCAACACCCCCGGCACCCCAGTGCCCAGATCCTCCAGCAGACCGTGAGTCGCTAGGTGAATGATGTTGGCCTGGGGCATCGCCGCCAGCACTGCCGATTTGGTGGCGGCGGGGCCGATCAGCGGTTCGGTGTTCAGCAGGGTGGCGATCGCTCGGGCCTCTGCTTCCGCTCCCAACAGCGGCGGCAGGGGCTCATCGGTGCCGGGGGCATTGGGCATGGTGGGATTGCCGACCACGAGTGCTGACGACGATGCCGACGGGTCTGGCGCGGTCGGTGCATCCACCGTCAGCAGGCTAATGGCCGGAGCAAACAGCAGTGGATGCCGCTCCAGCAGAGCAACGCCGCCGTCGTCTACCAGCGCTGGAAAGGGAATGAGAAACAGATCGCCCTGGGGAATGATGATGACCGTCTCGCTAGGATCCGTTGGGAGCCAGGCCGCGATCGGCTCAATCAGTAACTCGTGCAGCTGTTGTAAATTGCTCTCGGCGGCGGCGATTTCGGGAGTGGCCTCGCCGATCACTGCCTCAATGCCGATCCCCCGAGTGGGAATGTTGAGGGCCGCGCGACTGTCTGCTACCCAGGTTGCCAGCGGTCGGTCGGCAATCGGCTGGCGGGCAAAATGGATGTCGCCCTGGGGTTGAATGACCCAGATATACAGCTCGGTGCCGACGATCGCGTATTCCACCAGGGTGGCGTTTTGAGTCTGGGCGACCTGGCGAATTTGGCTGGCACTGGGCGGCTGCAATTGCTCGGGCGACACCGACTGCCCCTGCAGCGACAGCCGATGGGCCAGCAACTCGGTAAAAGCCCGTGCCCGTCCCCGTTCTGATATCTCCAAGCTGGCGGGGATCGCCTCAAGGGCGACCAGCGATCGCTGCAGCAGTTGGTAGGTCTCGGCTTGCGTCTCCGCCAGGGAAATCTTGTTTTCGTCGGTCAGGCCGGGGCGTAACGATTCCCACAGGTCAGCAGTTTGGCGCAGGGCGTCCGCCGCTGCTTGGGGCTGATCAAGCTGGAGTTGCAGCGCCCCAATGGCGTTCAGGGTGCCCCCCTCATTCGCCACATCGCCCAATTCGCGATAAATTTCCAGCGCGGTCTGGTACCGTGCCAAAGCCGCTACCGACTCCCCATAGCGGGCGGACCAGTCGCCCAACGCTTTGAGGCTGCGAGCTTTGCCAGCGCGATCGCCCTGGCGTTCACTCAGTTCCAGGGCTCGCTCAAAGTAGGTTCGGGCTTTGTCCCGGTCGCCTAGATCTAGATAAGCGGTGCCGACGCGCGTGATGGCGGTAACTTCCCCCGCGCGATCGCTGCCGCGCCGATAATCCGCCAGACTGAGCTTGGCAAATCGCAGGGTGGCCGGTCGGTCTCCGAGCTGTTGAGTGGCCAGGGCCAACCCGTCCAAAATGCGACCTGCGCGGGGTTCGGGGCGCTGCCAACTGCGATCGCGGGGGGTCAGAGATTGGTAAATTTCCAGAGCTTGCCCGAGCGTTTCCCGGCCTCGGGCGGTCTGACCCAGGCGCAGGTAGGTAATCCCCAAGTTGGTCAAAGATTCGCTGGTGCCCTGGCGATCGCCGCTAGCCTCTCGCACGGCGGCAGCCTGCTGATAATACGCGAGGGCATTGGCAAACTGCCCCAAGGCATCGTAAGCATTGCCAATCTGGTCGAGGGCGTCACTTTCCCGCAGGCGATCGCCCTCCGCCTGATAACTCTCCAGCGCCGCCGTAAAGGTGTCGATGGCGGTCAAAAACTCGCCCGCTGCCAGCTGTTCCCGGCCTTGTTGATAAAGTTCGGCGGCCCCGTCCGTAAACACGCAGATGGTCGTTGGCGCAACCGGGCACGCTTTTTGCGGCCATGGATTATCGCGTAAGTCTAATTGCTGGAGCTGATTGAGGCTGGCTAGCGGGTTTAAATCGGTAAAATTATTACCACTAATATCGAGTTCCTCCAGGTTCGTGAAAGCGGACAAAGTTTCCAAATCACTCAGGCGATTATTTCCCAAATTCAGATAAGTGAGTTGAGTGAGAGCAGCGATCGCCTCCAGATCAGTAATCTGATTATTGGCAAGGACGAGATCGGTTAAATTCGACAGGTTTGAAAGCGGGTCAAGAGACTCAATTTGATTGTCACTAGCGGCCAGAAAGGTGAGCGATCGCAGGTCTGAAACCGCTGCTAGATCTTGAATTTGGTTACTATCAAGATTCAAAGTCTGTAACTGCGATAACGGCGATAACGGACTGATATCGGTAACGTTGTTATCCAGCAAATAAAGTTCAGTCAGGTTGGGTAAATTCGCGAGCGGTGCCACATCCACAATCTGATTTTGGGCTAAATTTAAGCTTTCCAACTGGGGAAAATAAAGGAGCGGATTGAGATCACGGATGTCTCGTCCGGTCAGGTCTAGCTGGGTGCGATCGCCGAGATGGGCATCGGCTGCGGCACAGTTTTCAGTATTCGCGATCGCCAGCAGGGCTGAAACCGTTTGCTGAGTTTCCGGGGGCAGTTGCTCGCGCTGTTCGCAGAGGGCCACAAAGTTGGTGGTGGCGATCGCTGGCCCCGTCAAAGCTTCTAGTCCGACACTGCTCAGGGGGAGCAGGGCGATCGCCCAAGCCGTTTTCCTTATTGGCATTGACCTCGCTCTCCTCCCGGCAGCAGTGCCCCACATAAATTCGCCCCCATCAAATTGGCCCCCGTTAAATTAGCCTCCGTCAAGATCGCATCGGTTAAATCAGCCTCCCGCAAATCGGTCTCGCTCAGATTGGCTCTGATCAAAACTGCACCCACTAAATCAGCGTTCTGCAAGTTAGCTTTAGACAAGTCAGCATTCTCTAAATACACGCCAATTAAATCGGCATTACTAAAATCTATTCCCGCTAGATTACAGCCCAAACATTCGTTTTTGATCCGCAGTCTGCGGCGATCGATGGTTTGCAAAAGGGCGAGTTGATCGGCGGCCATAATAGGATTATTGTCAGCATCCAGATCGCTCAGCTGTTCAAGATGTTGTAGCGGACTGATATCTGCCACAGCATTGGAATCGAAACGCAAAGTTGACAGTTGAGTAAGATTTTTTAACGCCCCAATCTGAATTACCTGATTTCGATCAAACACCAGATTCTCTAAATTCACCAGGGCAGCTAGCGGATCAAGATTAGAAATTTGGTTGTCACTGACATCGAGAGATTTTAGGGCTGAATTACTCGATAAAGGTGCCAGCGATCGCACTTGATTGTTCCTTAAGCTCAGATTTTCTAACTGAGCTAAGTTGGCTAGCGCAGGCAACTCACTGAAGCGATTTTGGTTCAGATAAAGACTCCGCAGATTCGCCAGGGAAGCCAATGGGGCAATGTCGCTGAGGTGATTGTCATTGAGGGACAACACCGTCAAATTCGTCAACTGACTCAGGGGCGCAACCGTTTGAATCTCATTGTGGTCCAAGTACAACGCCGTCAGCGATCGCACCGTTGTCAACACGCTCACATCGCGAATTTGCCGATCCGTCAGGGTTAGTTGGGTGGTTTCGCGCAAGCGGCGATCGCCCGTGTCGCAATCTGAGGCTTCGACTGCCTGTAAAAGTTGGTCGAGGGTGTGCTGGGCTTCGGGAGAGAGGCGATCGCGCCCTTCACACAGCGTTACAAAATCACTCGCCGTCGCCGCTGGGGCGATCGCGAGGATGCCCAGCCCGCAGAACGCGAAACCACCCACCCACCTCAGGGCGATAAACCCACCAGCCCCCACCGTTCTCCGTGGAGGGGCGACTTTGCGGCCTTGAGTAGCCATCCGAAAGTTAAGCATGATTGTCTTATCCCTAAACTGTCAGGGGCGGAAGTAAAACTTTGATGAAATGTCTTGCCACAAGAAATCTTCTCGGTTTCTGTAATGACAGGGTCGTATTCAGTAGTATCCCTTACCAGACAAGTTCTATCCGACTGCAACGACCTGCCTCCTGATCTCCCCCCCGTGACCGGTCCCTTTCCTCCCGCTGAATTCGCATCATGACTGTAAACCAACCAACTCAGGGCTCCCGTTTCCGGAAAACGGGAGCCGCGATCGCCCTCGGTCTCTCCCCGCTCTTCATCAGTGCCCCGGCGCTGGCCGAGGTGCCAGAGCAAACCCGCATTGACGATCTCCTCGGCAACAGTAGCGAACTGCTGATCCGCCGCAGTGGTCGCCGCGAATCGGTGCAAATTGGCACCGTCCTGCAGCGAGTGCGCGATGCCCTGCTCACGGTGCCCCCCAACAACGCCCGCGCCATGCTGCGCTTTTTGTCTGCCAGGGGCGAAGACCTCAACTTTTATGTGCAGACTAATCCGCATCCGGAGGCGTCGATTTACTACTTTCCCTGTCAGGTGCAGGGGGGCGACTACCTAATTGGCTGGGGCCTGGCAAGCCAGGCCGAGCGCGGCTGTGACAACGGCCTGCAGGTGACTTATGGCAGTGCGACTGGCGCGGCGCAGCCCGCTGAACCCGTCGCGCTAGCCCCCAAACAGCTCGCCCAGGCACCGGTGCGGCAAATCTCGTTTTGCGTCGCGGGCAACGACAGTGGGGCACACGGGTTGGTGACTTCCACCACCGGCGATCCCTGCAGCAAGGCCATTGAGCAATGTGAGGCCGAAGGAGGCGATTGCGACATCACCTCGACGGGGTTTTGGTGGACGAGTGAGCCGGAGTTGCAGGCCAGTTTGATTTGTGCCGATGGCTCGACGACCACGGTCAGCGGCAGCGGCGACACCCTCGAAGCCGCCCTCACGACGCTGGTAGCTGAGACTCAGGGCACCAACTGTAGCGCCCAGGTCTATCGCCCTCAAGATTTCGTGATTGTGCCTGCGACCGATGATGTGGTGCAGGCCCAGGGCAGTGACGAGATCCTGGTGCAAACCCGCAGCACCCCTGAAGGTTTACGGGTGGATGTGCTGAAAGGAGCCATCAACGTGTTGGCGGCAGGCGGCGATGAGCCGGCCGTTTTGACCCAGGGCGATCGCTACCTTCACACCCCGACTGCCGGACAGGTCACCCCCTTTGATCGCGAGGCCGCCCTCACGTCCGTAGATATGGAAGTGCTCTGTGCCTTTGCGTCCAACTCTGCCGATCGCCTCCGCGTCACCGCCTGCCAAGAGGGCTTGGGCATCGATACGACGGCGGGGATTCCGGTGGCGTTTTGCAATCGCGAACAGGCCAGTGGTGGGCAAGCAGGCGATCGCCGATTTGTGCAAATGAGTGCCAGCCGGGGCGAAATTGAGCTGGAGTACGAAATGTATGGCGTGCCCGATCGCCTGCAAATTATCCATGACGGGGTGGAAATCTTAGATACCGGCTTTGTCTCGGGTAGCGAATCGCTGAAGATTCCGCTGGCGGGTAAATCCGGGCGGTTGGAAGTCATCGTCACCGGCAATGTCGAAAATGCCGGTACCCAGTGGGATTATTTACTGACCTGTCCATAATGCCGTCTGTGCCCCTACCCCAGGGCGCTCCTGCCCTCGTCAGCCGACTCTCAACGATTATTCCATTTACCTCAAACTCCCATGAAAAAATTCCTCAAACACTTCACTCTCATGGCCCTGAGCCTGACCCTGTGCCTGGTCGGGCAGGGTTGGATACTCCCCGCGATCGCCACGTTGCCCGTCCCCTCGCCGCTGACGCTGGCCCAAACCGGCACCGACTCGTCGGCGCTCTCCGCCTTTGTGGAAGCGGATCAGCTGTATCGGTCAGGGGATATTGCTGCCGCCGAAGTAATTTACCGACAACTCAAACCCGAATTTGCCGATCGCGCCGTTTCCCAAGTCATTGAGCCCATTTACGAAGGCGAAAGCTTGACTTCCGCCGATCTGGCCTACTGGAACGTGGTTCAAAACGCGATCGCCAACAACGATACCAACAGCGCCATCATTGCTCTGGAGCAGTTGGTCGCCGTCTCCCCCGAGTTTGTAGTTGCGCCCTTAGAACTCGCGAAGCTGCTGCAAGCCAATGACCGGGACTCGGAAGCCCTCGCCGTGCTGGAACAGGCCGCCACCATTCACCCCTATTCGTCCGACATTGTGATGGCCCAGGTGCAGGCCCTGTCCGCCGATGAGCAACACCTGGAAGCCTCCATCGCGGCGCGATCGTTCGCCATTCTCAATCTTGATCATCCCCAGGCAGGCGAGTTTCGGGCGATCGCCGATGACGAACTCAACCGCTTTGTGTCTTCTCAAAACTTGAGAAACATCGTGATGACAGTGCTCAACGTGACCGCTGATACCGCGCCGGGGCTCTTTGGCGGTGGCCTACCCGGACTGGGGAGCATTTTTGGGTCACCAGCTCAAGCCATCGACACCTATCAACAGGTTGAAGCAATGGTGCAAAAGGTATCACAGGCTTTTGCCAGTGAATCGGAGTTGGGGGCCATGCTGGCAGAGCAATACAAGCAGCAGCTCTCGCTAGTCGATGATCCCGAAGTGGTGGACTACGTGCGGCAACTGGGCCTGGAAGTCGCCCAACTCATGGGGCGTGACTTTGACTATGAGTTTTACGTCGTGCGCGACAGTTCGCTGAATGCGTTCGCCCTGCCGGGTGGCAAGGTTTTTGTAAATACGGGAGCAATTTTGGGCACGCGATCGCAAGCCGAACTCGCCGGACTGATGGGCCATGAAGTGGCCCACGCGGTACTGTCCCATGGCATTCAAAAGGTCAACACCAACGGCTTGTTGCAAAACTTGGTGGAGCCCTTAGTCAGCGGTGTGCCCTATGGCAGCACCATCACCGACCTCCTCAGCGCCGAATACAGTCAGCAGCAGGAGCGTCAGTCTGACCTTTTGGGCACGCGGGTACTGGCAACGTCGGGCTATGCTGCCGATGGGTTGCGCAACTTTATGGCGACGATCGCGGCTAATTCAACCGCCAGCCAGGCCAGCTACCTATCCACTCACCCCGTCCCCACGGAGCGCGTCGCCTATCTAGAGGACTTGATTTCCGCGAATGGCTACAACCGCTACGCCCTCGAAGGGGTAGATCGCCATCAGGCAATTCAGGCCAAGCTGTAGATCACTGTGAGAGTAAGAGGGGGTGTTGGCGGAGAGTACCCGAAGGACTTGGGTAGGAGGAACTCATGCTTTGAGAGCGAGGCTCAAAGTTGAGGGGAGATGCCGGAGCGCAGTCCAAAACGCAGAGATCTTCCCTCTCTAGCCCTAATCCCTAACCCACCGACTCACTTACTCTACCGACCTCACTGACTCCACCTGCCTCGCTTACCCCACCCATCCACTCCTCTAAGAGGCCCTCGACCCCGCATATCCCGGCATCCGCGCGTCAATAAACGGTAACGACTCCTCCTCGCGGGCAGCGTCTTCGCACCAAAGCTGCACGGGTTCTAACGCTCGCACGGCAGTGATAAACCGCTGCGCGACTGGGTTAAGGATGATGCCGTAGGTGACAAAGCGCAGGGCTACCGGCACGTACATCACATCGGCGATGGAAAAGTCACCGCACAACCAGGGACCACCATAGCGTTCAAAACAGTCCTGCCAGAGGGTTTCGATGCGATGGATTTCGGCGCGAGCGATGCTAGAAAAGTCGTCGAGCGATCGCTGCTGGCAGACGCGCAAATTCTGCGGCAGTTCTTCGCGGACGGCCATAAAGCCTGCGTGCATTTCGGCGGCGATGGAGCGGGCATGGGCGCGGGCGGCGCGATCGCTAGGCCAACCGACCGTATTGGGAAAGTTTTCCCGCACATATTCCATCATCGCTATGGAATCCCAGATGGCAATATCGCCATCTAGCAACACTGGCACTTTGCCCGCTGGGGTATAGCGTCTAATTTCGGTTTCCCATTGCTCGGTAAACAGGGCCAGCTTGATTTCTTCAAATTCCAACTGGCTCTGTTTCAAAAACAGCCAGGCCCGTAACGACCAGGACGAGTAGTTTTTATTGCCGATAATCAGCTTCAGAGACACCGCAGTGACCCTCAATAACGTGAAGTCCCGACCACGACAGCCTTTCCGGGCCGGGTGGGTTATCTCCTTCGCCTGAAGACCAAGGCTTTCGGGCGATCGCATAACCTCCCTCGCGGCGACAAGGTGGTGTCGAGATTTTTGACAGCCTATCGTTTCTCACCGCTCTCATCAAGCGGCAGCCGTTGGGCCGAAATATTCAGAGACAAAACTACCGTGCAGCCCATAGGGAACGTGGTGCTGGAGGTTGAGCCGGGCGATCGGGCCTTTCGCCAGATCTTGAGCATCCAGAATAATCAGGTCAGAGCAGCGTCGCGCCGCATTGTAAATCAGCGCCAAAAGCCAGCCGTCATCTTCTGCCTGACCGTCAGGCCGAGGCACAAATACCGGCTCCCCCATAAAGCCACGGGGCGCTTCACTCCACAGTTGCTCCTCCCCAGTGACTAAATCGCGTTTCAGCAATGCCTGGAGCGGGGCGTTGCCTTGGGGCGCATGAACCGCACCGATGTACAGATAGCGATAGGGCTGCCCCACCTTGGCTGGGTGCAGGGCCGGAAATTCGCAACCGCGAGCAATCAAACAAGTGTAGTCAGTGGTTGCCGCTGCCAGATCCAGCTCAAATCGCCAGAGCTGCCCCTCGGGCACTTGGGAAAAGTCCACCTCTTCGAAGGTCATGCCTTCATCCAGGGTGGGAAAGTCACTGTAAACAATTGAGTCGACGTAGACTTTGCCGTCTTGCTCAAAGGCGTTGGCATGGTGGAAGACGAATCCCGCTGGCGCGGCGATGGATTTCACCGGCTCATCTCCATGACGGGGGATCAAAACGATGTGGGTCTGGGCCTTGGGGTTGAACTGCACACACTCCCCCGCACCCTTCAGCCCTAACAGAAAGGGGAAGGGATTGAAGCCCACCGGGTTTTGGAAAAAGATGACGTAGTTCGGTGTGATGACGAAATCGTGCATGAACGCAAAGCCGGGAATGGTGCGCTGGTAGGACTGCACGCGATCGCCGGACGATGCAAACTCATGGATGCGAATCGTGCTCGATAGCCCGGTTTTGATGGAGAAATTGACCAGTCGTGGCGGCTCCCCCTGCGCTGGGTTACCCGGATCAATGCGAGGATGGGCCGCAAAAGCATCGCCCGGTTCCAGCAGGCCATCTAAGCGATCGAGACCCAGGGTTTCTAGCGTTGTCGGGTCGAGGCGATGGGGTTCTGCCGCCTCCCACAGGGCTAGCAGCTTGCCGCCCCAATAAATCACGTGGGTGTTGGCAATATTTTTCAGTTTCAGGTCAAACAGGTTTGCCAGCCAGCCCCCCGGCTTTTGGGTGCCAAACACGCCGCGATACAACGGTTTGCCCGCTGCCTGCTCGGCCACGTACCCCTCGGTGCGCACAAAGCGGTTGCGGTAATACGCCTTGCCGTCCTTAAAGGCGATGCTGCTGATCATGCCGTCCCCGTCAAAGGGGTGTTTCACCGGATGCCCGTTGATATCGAGCAGTCCTGGCCCATTGCGAAACAGCGTCCCTGCCAACTCAGTCGGAATTTCGCCGTCGATGTCCTCGATCCAGTAGGCAAATTCTTGAGATTGTGAGCGGTAGCCGCTGCGCCAGTCATCCAGGTCATAGCTGCGATCGCGACTGGGTTCGATATTTTGGGGAGAAGGCAGGGTTTGCATAGTAGTTGGAAAACGTCAGAAAGGGTGAACTGAGGGAGTTACGACAGGAGCGAAAAGGAAATATTCACAGCGAAAAACCGACGATGATTGCTCGTCATGTCTCCGACTCCACTGCCCCAACGGGCAGCGTTATGGGTGGGCCAGTGTCGATGTCGGATGAGAGCTTGGCGGCTTGGCTCGCCCGCAAAGACTGATTGGAAACGGTTGCGCGATCGCCCTGGGAAGAAGTGCTGGGCAGCAAAAACAGTAGCGGCAACGGCAGCAACGTCGACAAGTTGGTCAACGTCACGAGAAGCCACAGGTTCTCAAAGTTGGTTTCAGTCACCCCCAGCCAGTGGGTCAGCACTGCACCAAATTCATGGGAAAGGAGTCCCGCCAAATTCACAATCGACATGAGCAAGGCAAACAGAGTGGCTTCTACACCCGGTGGGCAGATTCTGGCTGACAGCACCAGTACCGGCATAAAGGAAATTTCCCCCATGACCGTGAGAATCAGGCTGTCGCCCAGGCTAAACCACTCATCGCCAATGCCGAGCAATCGGTTCGCGTGAGTCACCAGCAGCAGCATGGTGAAACCAAACAGCGTCGAGAGCACCGTCGACCAGGCAAAGATCGTGCGAAAGGGCACCGCCTTTAGAAACCGCTGGAAGATCCAGATGCCCATCAGCGCCGCGATGCTCGTCACCAGGCGGACCCGGCCCAAAAATTCTGGCTCAAACCCCAGGTCGTTGGTGGTGAAAAAGAAAAAGGCGGCGTCGGCGGTGGGGGTGGCCTGCCAGAGGAAGAGAAACAGCGCGGGCATCCAGATCACTTTTTGGGTAATCGCCCCTTTGAGCTGCTTGAGCTGCCCGCTAATTACCTGCCAGGTGGAGGTTTCGGTGACGGGGTCTTCGACAATCCACCAGGCCACGACTGAGACCACCAGGGGAAAGGTCGCCGTGACGCCAAAGACGAACCGGGTGCCAACATATTGCAGCAGCAGGCCCCCCAGGTAAGCGGTGATGATGCCGCCCACTGCCGAAGCGCCCCATGCCAGCGATTGTAGCGATCCGGCATCGCTCTGGGATTCTTTCCGCGCCCGCTCCACTACCAGGGAGTCGACAATTACGTCCCCGACGGCCACGGCAAGGGAACTGAGGGTAATGGCCGCGATCGCGCTCCACCCCGTATTCACCACCGTTGCCATCGCGAGCCAGGAGGCCGCCCCCAGCAGGCCCGATAAGACCAGGTACGGTCGTCGCCGATAGCCCCAAATCGGAAACCCGTCGGAGATAAACCCAAACAATGGCTTAATCGTCCACGGAGCGGTGGCAATTCCCGTCAGTGCCGCCACTTCGGCGGGCGTCAGCCCCAAATCATCTTTAAGAAAGAAGCTGACGGCCAGCCGGGCCAGCCCCAAAATGCCCTGCACAAAGTACACCAGCAAAATGGCGCTCAGCTCTAAAGACATCTCCTGCCCAAACAGCAAGCGCTTTTCCACGAACTGCTGGAGACTGCCTTTGGAAATGGAAGAATCGGTCATACGAGTTTTTGATGCGATCGCAGAGCCCGTCAGGGCACCTGCTCTACAAAATATTGCGTTTTATTAATCTCTTCCATGATAAACACTTCCGCTGGAACGGACAGGAGGGGGAGTGAGCGGGTGGCAAAGTGACAGGGTGGCAAAGTGGCAGGGTACGTGAGGTGGGTGAAGTAGGTGGAGTGGCGGGGAAGCAGCCTGAGCGAAGTCGAAGGATAAATGGGCGATTAGGTTAAGTCGGTGGAGAGGTAGGTCGATTTAGCCAAAGTTGCGATCGCGAGGAAATCGGAACCCTTGTAATAGCTGCAACAGGGGTTACGGCTAACTGGGTACGGTGGGTACGGTGTGAAAGCTCGCCATCACAGTGAGGGTTTTGCGACTGTTAAAGGCGCTGCTTAAAGCCCATCATAGGGACATAGAGAGCTTGAGACAACAACCCTCAAACTGAGATTTAGGAGGCAATTTATGATTGTTCGTTACTGGCATCCTTTCCAAGAAGTTGAATCGTTACGCCGTCAGCTCGACAGCGTTTTCAACGAAGTCAGCAACGTGATTGAAACGGCACCCACGGCTTGGACACCGGCGATCCGTTTAGTTGAGAACGGCGATCGCTATGTTTTGACCATTCAGCTAGCCGGAATTAACCCTGATGTCATCGATATTCAGGCCACTCGCGAGAGCCTGGTGATCAGCGGTGAGCGTCAGCAGCCTGAAGTTTTAGAAGGCGATCGCGTCCTGCATGATGACATTCGCTATGGCTCCTTCCGCCGCGTCGTGAATCTGCCGGAAGCAATTCAAAATGACGCCGTTGAAGCCAATTTTGAGCATGGTTTCTTAACGCTAACGCTGCCTAAAATTGAGGAAGTCCGCAACAAAGTTGTGAAGATTAGTCTCAACGGTGGCAACGAAACTGCAACTGAGGAATTGCCTCAAGCAGACGCTTAATTCCAGTGCTGGTTTCAACAAGTCAGCTTGTGAGTGAGTCATGATGCTTTGGGGCAGCGATCGCTGCCCCTTTTTTCTGTTTTAAGTAATGCTTGAAAAGCTTAGCTTCTAAACCACCGCCCCCTCTTCTACGGCTCTCTGCGCCATGTGTCAACACTCCCCCAGAGCGCTGCGCAGCTTCCCCTTTGGTAAAGTCCAAAGGCTTGACCTAAGATAAAAGCAGACTTTACCGGCCTTCATCCCTTTTTACGTATTCGTTTATGGCAACACCGACCGTTTCCCCAGTAGTGTTAAGCGAAGAGGTGGAGAAGCGACGCAATTTTGCGATCATTTCTCACCCTGACGCGGGTAAAACGACCCTGACCGAAAAGTTGCTGTTGTATGGAGGCGCGATTCACGAAGCCGGAGCCGTGAAAGCCCGTCGTGCCCAACGTCACGCCACCTCTGACTGGATGGCGATGGAGCAGCAGCGGGGCATTTCTATCACCTCGACGGTGTTGCAATTTGACTATCGTGATATCCGCGTCAATCTTCTGGATACGCCCGGTCACCAGGACTTTAGCGAAGACACCTATCGGACGCTGGCGGCGGCGGACAATGCGGTGATGCTGGAAGACGCCGCCAAAGGTCTGGAGCCGCAAACCCGCAAGCTGTTTGAAGTCTGCCGGATGCGATCGCTCCCGATCTTCACCTTCTTTAACAAAATGGATCGCCCGGCTCGCGAACCGCTAGAACTGCTGGACGAAATCGAGCAGGAGTTGGGCCTCGCGACCTATGCGGTAAACTGGCCCATCGGCATGGGGGAGCAGTTTCGCGGCGTGTTTGATCGGCGCACCCAGCAATTCCATTTATTTGAGCGCACCGCTCACGGTAGCAAAGCGGCGGGCAAAACCATTGTGGATCTGGGCGATCCGCGCATCGAAGACTTGGTGGATCGGGATCTCTACTACCAGTTCAAAGAAGAGTTGGAAATGATTGAGGCCCTGGGATCGGATCTGGATATCGACGCCATCCATGCCGGTCAACTCTCCCCGGTATTTTTCGGCAGCGCCATGACCAACTTTGGCGTGCAGTTGTTTCTCGATGGCTTTTTAGACTATGCGATGAAGCCCGCGCCCCGCAACAGCACTCAGGGGGAAATTGAGCCGACAGCGGAAGACTTCTCGGGTTTTGTGTTCAAACTGCAAGCCAATATGGATCCGAAGCACCGCGATCGCGTGGCGTTCATTCGTGTGTGCTCGGGCAAGTTTGAGAAAGACATGGTGGTGAATCATGCGCGATCGGGCAAAAGCGTCCGCTTGTCCCACCCGCAAAAGCTGTTCGCCCAGGGTCGGGAATCGCTGGAGGAGGCTTACCCCGGCGATGTGATTGGCTTGAATAATCCAGGAGTGTTTGCGATCGGGGACACCATCTATCAGGGCCAAAGGCTGGAATACGAAGGCATTCCCTGTTTCTCCCCGGAACTGTTTGCCTATCTGAGAAATCCCAACCCGTCAAAGTTCAAGCAGTTCCACAAGGGCGTCACTGAGCTGCGCGAGGAAGGAGCCGTACAAATCATGTTTTCCGCTGATGAGTCCAAGCGGGACCCAATTCTCGCGGCGGTCGGCCAACTGCAATTCGAAGTGGTGCAATTTCGGCTGCAAAACGAGTACAACGTTGATACGCGACTGGAACCCTTGCCCTATACTGTCGCTCGTTGGGTCGAAGGCGGCTGGGAGGCGTTGGAAAAAGCCGGACGCCTGTTTAACACGACGACGGTAAAAGATAGTTGGGGTCGCCCGGTCCTCCTGTTCCGCAATGAGTGGAACGTGGGCCAGGTGGAAGGCGATCATCCTGACCTGAAACTTCGTAAGACGGCCCCGGTCGTTTCTGGACAGCAGGTTGAGGACCTGTAGCCGTAGTGAACTCTCCAGCAGATGCCTGGAGGATTTGGGCGACACCGATTGCTTCAGGTTGAAGGCAGGTGGCGCTGCTCACTCTACAGTTCATAAACGAAAGCGGGAAGGCTTAGCCCTCCCGCGACTGTGCCATTAGGTTAAAGGAAGGCCGCTCACTATTCGGCTTCCTCGGCGACTTGATTGATTAACACTTCGCCTTTGAGCATGCGCTGGGCCGCTTCTAGCAATGCTTCTTCCAGGTAGGGCTTGGTGAAGTAGCCGCTCGCTCCCAGATCGACGGCCATTTGGCGATGTCGGTCGGCCCCCCGAGAGGGCAGCATCGCGATCGGGATATTCTTCAGCAAGCTGTCCTTTTGCATGCGAGACAGCAGT
>Ga0081520_100369_pt1 | contig 20494 bp, 17 predicted proteins | sample HotLakmasection1_FD_70988 | JGI IMG/M metagenome (GOLD analysis project Ga0081520, IMG submission 70988) | Hypersaline microbial mat communities from Hot Lake, Washington, USA - Section #1 (SPADES assembly) (version 2) | ecosystem: Environmental > Aquatic > Non-marine Saline and Alkaline >... | reverse complement strand
CGGAGTGGAAGCGTTCAGTCCGCGAATGGCACGCTGTCAGATCTCAGCTCGCCATCATGTTCGAAGACCGATTCCCAATGGCGTAACAAAATGCGTCAGGGCACAAAATATCGGACAGTCTCGCTGCGCGGCCCGGTATTCCTCCCAGAGAAGCAGCAACGTCACGCCCTTGCGCTTCATCTCGGCGGCCATCTTTGGCCAGTCGGGTTCCCTCAGGTCCCGAGAGGGGCGACCAACGCGCTGAAACACGACCTGCTTCAACGTTGTATCGTCATCGCGCCCCATAGGAAGAGGCCAGCAGTTCAGCCCTGCCTCCCGGGCCCGGTTCAGGTATGTCGCTACAGTCGTCTTGCTGAGCTTCAGACGCGCGGCAACCTCACGCGCCGAAAGACCTTGCTCATGCGTCAGTCGCAGTATGGATCGTATGTCTTGCACAGTCGTGCGCCTCGCTTGCTTCTGTCTCGGCATGGTCACTCCCGGCCTTGTTCAAGACCGGCAGAATGCCGTGACATCGCAGGCGATGATCAACCGTGTCCGAGCACTCCCGAAACTGTCCGGGAATTACCGAAATCCCTGTCCGGGATTTACCGAAACGCGTGTCCGGGATTTACTGAAATGCTTGTCCGGGAATTACCGAAACCCGCATCGGTCGACATTGCCAAAAAAGTCAGTCGCTGTGATGAAGGTGTCATAGGGCACGTCGCGGTCGGCACTCTCCGTGCGGCTGTAGCTCGCATCAACCGCATGTTCGGCGTCATTTCCGAACTGGATTCGCCCCTTGATCAGCCAGGACGGCAATTCGAACGCGCTGTTGCCGATCGTTTCGCCGGCACCGTCTTTCTGGTCGTCCTGCTCGCGATAAGAGAAATTGCCAAGGAGTTCGATGTTCTCGGTCGGCTGCCAGGCCAGTGTTGTTGAGGTGCTCAAGCCGTCCTGATTGCTCGCATAGCCAAGCGTCTGTGCGAGCTTGAAACCCGGTTCACCGCCGGTCAGGTCCGCAGCGTCGATCGTTTCGAGGCGGACCAGGCCGCCGACAATCCCTGAGCCATATTCGAAGCTGCCGACCGTGCCGCGTTGAACCTCAACCGTACGGTAAAGGAAAGGGTCCGTGAAAAGTTGCGTGCCCAGCCGATAAAGCTCTTCGGAGCCACTTGTGGCTCCATCAATGAAGACAGCCACCTTCTGGTCAGTCCCGAACGTCCCATTGGCACCGAAGCCGCGAATATTGATCCCGGAACCAGACGGTGTCGACCCGTTCACAAGACTGACGCCCGGCACGGAATCGATCAGCTCGGCAATCGTGGTGGCCTGTCGGTCATCGATTTCCGCCTTGTCGATCACCGTGAGGGCGACAGGCGTGTCGGTTTGAACCTCCCGCTTGCTCTCACCCAGAGTGAGGGTTCCAAGAAACTCGCTGTCCTCGATCATTTCCTCTTCCGGAGCCGTATCATCCTGCTGGGCGCTGGCGAGTGGTTGGAAAACGGCCAGAATGGCGAAGGCCGACGCGCCCCAAAGCGACGAATGAGTGAGTTTTTCCTGAGACATGATCTGAAGACCCCAATTCAAACTTTTGTAACTCAGAGTGATTCTCATTCGCTATGAATAGGGCGATCCATGGCGTATTGCAAATGATTTTCATGTGCGCGTGATATCCGGCGCGTTGCTCACACGCCTGTGACTGCGCCGCGCGGCAAACGCTGAGCGCCTCACCGTCTTCGACTCCGTCAACAATGCCGGACCGGCGAGGCAGAACGGCTCAACGCATCGCCTGCTCGTCACATCGCGGGACTGTACACCTGGTCAGCTAGTCGGTTTCGCACTGCAGTTCGGCCTGGTCTTCCACTGTCGGCATGGCGATGTCGCGTTCATATTCCGTCAGCAGGTCGGCTCCCGCCAGCTCCCGGAAGACCGAGAGGGATTCGGTGTAGGCGGCGCAGGCCGTGTCCCGGTCATCGACTCGGCGGGCCACGGAACCCAGCGAACTCAGCGTGAAGGCCAAATAGCTTTTGTGCGTCCGATTCTCCGGGAATCGCGCCAGCAACTCCCGGCGTCCCGTCACAGCCTCGCGTGCCATCCCGACCGCTTCGTCCGGGTCGCCGAAAAGGGCAAGCGCCTTTGCAAGTGCCTCGTTCGCCGTGATCACATAGGTCAGGCCGTTCACATCATCGGGGTCGGCGTCGCGAATGGCTTCAGCGACACCCAGCAGCCGCCGCGCCGTGGGCAAGGCCGCTTCATCCTCCAGCGTGTATTCGAGCTGTGCGAGCATGTTCAGGCCGGACAGGAGCTTGACCCGGTGGTTGTAGTCGATTGGCGCGTCGAGCGAGCCTTCCCAGTCTTCGAAAGCGGCAATTCCATCGCGCAGAATGGGCAGAGCGGTTTCGTTCTCCTGCTTGTCGAAATGCGCTTCTCCCCATCGACGGAGAATGTCGTAGCGCCAGGGCTGGCGCTTCGGCAGCCTGTCAATGTCACGCTCGAGCTCTTCGAGGAGACCGGGCGAAATCTCGATGATCTCGTCCTGCCGTGCAGCCCAGCCCAGATGATAAAGACGATCAAGGCGCGAGTTCCAGAGGGTCTCGAATGCGCCAGGGTCCCCCGGATCGGACGCGATCGCGCGTTCAGCGAGCGAAACTGAGGTCGCGAGGCTTGCCAGCGCGGCTTCCGTGTCGCCATTGATATAGACCTCGAAACCGCCGCGAATTCGGGCAATACGAGCGCGTTCGGCAAGCACCCGGGAATCTTCGACACCGGAGGCTATCAGTGCGTCGAGCGCGTTTTCCGCCTCGCTCAGCAATGCCTGTGCGCGGTCGTAATCCTCGAGACTGGCAACGCCGATGCCGCCATAGACCTCGGCCAGCATGCCGTACATGCGTCCGACATCGAATTTCACATCCGCAGGCGCATACCGGTCTGCGGCGAGCGCATCGGTGTAATCGGTCAGGATTTCGGCAAAGCGCTCTCGCGGCTTGAGCGTTCCCGGGATCTTCGTGAACTCGAAGTAGACGTCGGCCAGCAAATCCGTCGCGAGCCCCCGCGCCTGCTCGAACCGGGCTTCCGCGCGCTGGTACTGGACCTGGGCATTCACGAAGGCGAGCGTGATGGCGGCGAAGGCCGCTGTCAGTCCCGCGACGATGAATTTCCGCCGCTTCAGGAACTTGCCGAACACATAGCCCGCCCCGCCGCCGCGCGCCACAATCGGCCGGTCCCCGGCATAGGCGTCGAGATCGTCGATCAGCGCATCGACGGACGGGTAGCGCTCAACCGGGTCGGTCCTGGTCGCGCGCGCGATGATGGCGCTGGCATCATCATCCATCATGGCGGGCTCAAGCAGCGCTTCCAGCAGCTTTCCCAGCGAGTAGATGTCCGACAGCGTGTTCGCGCCTGCGCCCTTGGAGCGTTCCGGCGCGGCAAAGCCCGGCGTGAAGGTCAGACTGTCGAGCGAGCCCGGCCCCTTGTCCACCGGCGCGCCGTCCTCATTCGGCTTGGCGATGCCGAAATCGATGAGCTTCACCTCGCCGGCCTTCGTGACGAGCACGTTTGACGGGGTGATGTCGCGGTGGATGACGAGGTTCTGGTGGGCATGGCGCACGGCCTCGCAGGCGGTGCGGAACAGGGCGATACGCTCCCGTGCATCGAGACCGCGGGACTTTGAATGGTCCACAATGCCCCGGCCCTCAATATACTCCATGACGATATAAGGTGTGCCGTCATTCAGGGCCCCGCCATCGAAAAGCCGCGCGATATGGGGATGGTTGAGGCTTGCCAGCGTCTGGCGCTCGCGGGTGAAACGCTCGACCAGCGCTTCCGACAGGATGCCGGGCTTGATCAGCTTGATCGCCACACGGTGCTCGAAGTCGCCGGTGTCGCGCTCACCCAGATAGACCGCACCCATGCCGCCGCGCCCGATGAGTTCCACGATCCTGTAGGCACCGACGCGCTCAGGCGGCGGGGTGTCGGCCACGGCATCCCTGGCACCTCCGGTGCGGATCTGCACCGAGCCTTCGGTGTCGGCGTCGAGCAGGATGAGCACGCGGGTGGCAAGCGCCGTGTCGCCGCCGGCCTTCACGCGCACCCAGTCGGCGCGCGCATCTGAACTGATATCGAGCGCTTCCCCCATCAGTTCCAGCGCCCGGCGTTCAAATTCCTCACTGGTTTCCATGATCTTCTGTCCTGGCTCCGGAAGTCCCTGATGCCATGAAAGGCGGCAAAACCGAAGAAAACAGGTCAAATCTTCGAATTCGGTGGAATTTCAATCCGTTGTGCAAAGGCGGATTAACCGCGGCGGTGCAAACCGGAGGTCGTCTGTCCACAGGGAGAGCCGCCCCATGAGCCTTGCCATCCTGATTGCCGCCACCTGCCTTGCGATCTCGGCCCTCCTGCTGTTCGCTTGGCCCGTCTATGCGCGCGGCGGTTTCGACAGCCTGAGCGATTTCTGGCGCTTTCCGGGCAACCGCACGCTCGTCCTGATCCTGATGGCGATCATCGTGTTTCCCTTCACCCTCGCCTATGGTCCCCTTGCGGGCGGGGGCATGTTGGTCCAACTCGATCCGAGCGTCACGACAAGCGCCTGAGGCGGACCCGCCCCGGCGCAACAGCCACCGGGGTGAGACATGACAGGGACTGCCAAGGCCGATCCGGGCCGCTTCTTCGAGGATTTCCAGATTGGCGAGACGATTGTCCACGCCACGCCGCTGACCGTCAGCGAGGGCGACATCTCGCTCTACCGTGCGCTCACGGGCTCGCGCCATGTGATGTTCTCCTCGGCGGAATTCGCCAAAGCCAATGGTTTCGACCGCCTGCCCATCGACCCCCTGCTCGCCTTCCATGTCGTCTTCGGCAAGACCGTGCCGGACATCTCGCTGAACGCCGTTGCCAATCTTGGCTATGCTGAGGGACGTTTCCCGGTCGGGGTCTATGCCGGAGACACGCTGCGTGCGGTTTCCGAGGTCATCGGCAAGAAGGAAAACTCCAATGGCAGGACCGGCGTGGTCTGGGTGCGCACCCGCGGGTTGAACCGGAAGGATGAAGAAGTTCTCTCCTATGTGCGCTGGGTCATGGTGCACAAGCGCGACGCCGCCTCCCCCGCCCCGGAGCCCGTCGTTCCGACGCTTGTGGATGCGGTATCCGCCACGGAGTTCGACGTCAGCTGGAGCTACGCGAACTGGGAGGATGCGCTGTCGGGCTCGCCGCACCGCTTCGAGGACTATGAAACCGGCGAGAAGATCGACCATGTCGACGGCATGACGGTTGAAGAGGCCGAGCACCAGATTGCCACGCGCCTCTACCAGAACACTGCCAAGGTGCATTTCGACCAGCACATGCAGAACGCTTCCCGCTTCGGGCGGCGGCTGATCTATGGCGGTGTGGTGATCTCGATCGCCCGGGCGCTGTCCTTCAACGGGCTTGGCAATGCCTGCGAGATGCTCGCCATAAACGCTGGCAGCCACACCAATCCGCTGTTTTCCGGTGACACGGTCTATGCCTGGTCCGAAGTGCTCGACCGCGCCGCGCTCACCGACACGGTCGGTGCCCTGCGCCTGCGCCTCGTCGCCACCAAGGACCATCCCGCTGGCGACTTCCCGCTCAAGGGCGAAGACGGCAGGTACCGCCCCGAAGTCATCCTCGATTTCGACTATTGGGCCGCCATCCCGCGCCGGGCCTGAGCAAAATGGGCTTTGGCTCCATAGACGCCCTGACAGGCATGGCGGCGGCGATTGCGGTGATCCTGTCGGCGATTGTCAGCCTGGTCGGCACCTCGGCGCGTGAACGCGCTGTCAGCCTCGGCCAAGCGCGGATTGCCGATCTCTGCGAACTGACCGGCATTCTCGAGCCCAAGGCGCTGCAGGACATTTTCGGCCCGCCGACAATGAATGGGCTCTGGCCCACGGTCACCATGACGCGCATCCGCAAGGCGCGCCGCCCGCTTGGCTATCTCCTCTCGGATGGTCGCCTCGACTATGCCTGCATGGCCGTGGCGGCCGCTTCGATCTTCACAGACCATCCGCTGATGGACCTCGCCCTCGGTGTGGCGGTGACAGTGCAGGTGGCCGGCTGGGTTGCGGCGGTCAGGCTGCCGGTGTCACGGGAATAGGCCGCCCTCCGGAACTCAACGCCCCCGCCGGTCACGGTCGCGATCGTCGCGCTTGTCCTCAACGCGGAACAGGCGCGGATCGAGCGCCGCACCGGTCTCGGTTTCGAGCAGGCGCACCACCGTGATCGCACCGATGGAATCCACCGTCGTCCACTGCTCAAGCGACCAGTCGGCCATGTCGAACAGCAGCGTCAGCGAGCCTTCATATTCGCGGTTCGGATCAACCACCGTCACCGCCGCATAACCGCGTCCCTGATTGACCGTCGTCACTTGCGCACGGGAATCGAAGTCCCGCTCGCCGCCAAGAATGGCGTTCAGCGGTGTCGCCGCAATCGGCACGGTCTCGGTCTCTTCCAACTCGCGGTCGATCTGGGCGACATTCGTGCCGTCCGCCACGATCAGCAGCGGCACCGGCTCGTCATATTCAAACCGCACCCGGCCCGGACGGCTGAGCGCATAGCTGCCCGTCACGACCGAACCATCGGGATTGATCTGCTCGAACCGTCCCTTTGCCGTGGTCACATCGCTGAGCGCGGTGCGGACCTTGTCGATGACCTCCTCGCGCGGCATGCCGGGGGCAGTGGTTTCGACCTTCGGGTCAAGCTTCGGGGTCGGCGGGGCCGTGACAGGCCGAACATCCGTCTCCGCTTCGGGCTCGATGGTGGGCTGCGGCTCGGCGAGCGGCACCTTTTCCGGTTCAGACACGCCGGTCGGAGGAGCCTTCGCCGATCTGGCAGGTTCTGCCGGAGCGTCGATCACTGGGGCCTCCTGCGGCGCAGGCGCCTCACCGGCAGCGCCCATTAAAGCGGCCACCTCGAAGAGCGCGGCAAAGAGTGTCGGCGTGAAAATCGTCATGGAGCCAGTCTCCGGTCTTGTTCAGGCTCACACATAAGCGCGCAAGCGCCGCGAAAATAGGGCGGAATGACGGCAAGCGGCCCGATTTCGTTGCCGCTGGTTCAGGCCTTGCGCAATTGCGCCTCTACAGATTAGCCTGAGACAACACAATGAAGGGGAGGTTTTCATGGACCAGCCGAAACGCTCCGGCGCGATCACAGGCGCCGCCATCGTGCTCATTCTCGTCGCCGCCGCCAATATCGGCTATGCCATCTACCGTATGGCGGGCGGAAAGACCGAGGACAACACGCTGCTCCTGATCACCGGCGGCGCGGCGGCATTTCTTGCGGTTGTGATGCTGGTCATGGGCCGGTCGAAGAAAGCCTCCTGAGCCGGACCGGCCCGCCCGTCAGTCATCGGCCGCGTCGGGATGCTTCTTCAGTATCTCGCGCTTTCCGGCATGGTTGGCCTGGCCGACAATGCCTTCGTCTTCCATGCGCTCGATCAGTGAGGCGGCACGGTTGTAGCCGATCTTCAGGCGGCGCTGGATGTACGAGGTCGAGGCGCGGCCATCGCGGATGACGACTTCCACCGCCTGCCGGTAGAGGTCTTCCTCGCCGCCATCGCCGCCGCCGAAGATCGCGTCCATGACGGGGCTGTCCTCGCCACCTTCAGGCTCTTCGAGAATGTCGGAGCGGTAGTCGGCCTCGCCGTTTTCCTTGAGCCAGCTGACCACTGCCTCCACTTCCTCGTCGGAGACGAAGGGACCGTGGCAGCGCATGGATTTGACCCCGGCGGCCTGATAGAGCAGGTCACCCATGCCGAGCAGCTGTTCAGCGCCCTGTTCGCCGAGAATCGTGCGGGAGTCGATCTTCGTGGTCACGCTGTAGGAAATGCGCGTCGGGAAGTTTGCCTTGATCGTGCCGGTGATGACATCGACGGAGGGACGCTGGGTCGCGGTGATGAGGTGAATGCCGGCGGCGCGTGCCATCTGGGCGAGGCGCTGCACGCAACCCTCGATCTCCTTGCCGGCGACCATCATCAGGTCGGCCATCTCGTCGATGATGACGACGATGTTGGCCATCGGCTCGAGCGGGATGTCCTCGAACTCCCGGATCGGCTTGCCTTCCTCGTCATAGCCGGTCTGCACCATGCGAGCGAGTTGCTTGCCTTCGGCCGCATACTGGGCGACCTTTTCATTGAAACCCGCCATGTTGCGCACGCCGGCTTTCGACATGATCTCGTAGCGGTTCTCCATCTCCCGCACGGCCCATTTCAGCGCCACGACCGCTTTCTGCGGATCGGTGACAACCGGCGCGAGCAGGTGCGGAATGCCCTCATAGATGGAAAGCTCCAGCATTTTCGGGTCGATCATGATGAAGCGGCACTGTTCCGGCGTCAGCTTGTAGATCAGCGACAGGATCATGGCGTTGATGCCGACCGACTTGCCCGACCCCGTCGTGCCGGCGATCAGCAGGTGAGGCATCTTGGCAAGCTCCACGACCACGGGGTCGCCGCCAATGTTCTCGCCGAGCACGAGCGGCAGCTTTGCCTTGCCCTGGCTGAACGCCTTGTTCTGCAGGAGCGGGCGGAAATAGACCGTCTGGCGGTCCTCATTCGGCAGTTCGATACCCATGGCGTTCTTGCCGGGGATGACGGCGACACGCGCAGCGGTGGCGTTCATCGAGCGCGCAATGTCATCGGCAAGCGCAATCACGCGGTTGGAACGCACGCCGGGCGCCGGCTCGAACTCGAACAGGGTCACGACAGGTCCGGGGCGAACCTCGGTGACGCGGCCCTTCACGCCGAATTCCTGCAGCACGCGGTGAAGGTTCTGCGCCTTGGCGAGCAGGGCGTCCTCGTCGATATTGTTGCGGCGCGAGGGCGGGGTCTGGAGAAGGTCGAGCGGCGGAAGAAGGGCGGGCTTCCTGCGGGGCTTCGCCGTGCCGGATTTCGAGGCCGCAGTGGCCTTTGTCCGGGAACGCGGCTTCGCATCGGCTTCAGGGGCCGGACCGATATTCTCGACCTCTTCGGTGAGTGGCTCGAAGACGTCATCATCCTCACGCTCAAGATCTTCGGTCCCCTCCATGTCGGGCAGGACAAAGCGCTCGCCAGGACGGGCGCGGTCAGCCTCCATTCCGGCCTCCCAGCTGCGACGTTCGGCACGCTTCTCCCGGCGCGCGGCCATGACGGCACTGATCCGGCCGGAAATGCCCTTCGCCTTCACCGACAGGTCCCGGCTCGTGCGCGTTGCACTCTCGTGCAGGAGGCGGGCATCGTCGCGGCGGAAGCCGAGCGCGGTCAGCGCGCAACAGAGCGCCAGCGTACCAGCCATCAGCGCCGCCCAGAGACCCGTCAGGGGTATCAGCAGCGCCTTCAGCGGCACTTGCAGCATGTGGAAGATGCCGTCGCCCATCACGCCGCCCAGACCGGTGCGCAGAGGCCAGTTGGCGGGCACCGGCCAAGCTGCAAAACAGGCCGCCGCAAGGGGTACCGCCATGAAGCCGAGCCACCAGCGCAGTCCGCTCGGCCGGCCAATCAGCACCGCACGCATGGCACCACCCACCATCGCGGCGAGCCCGCCGCACCAGGCCGCCCAGCCAAGCGACTGACAGGCAAAATCGGCAAAGGCCGCACCGGCCCCGCCGAACAGGTTTTCGGCTGATTTCGTGGTTGCGGTGTTGAGGCTCGGATCGGTCGGGTCGAACGTGCCGACCGCACCGCAGACGAAAACACCGAACATGAAGACGAATGTACCCGACAACATGCGCCAGACGGGATCATTCACATGGCGCGCGCGCCGGCCCTGTGCGCGGGGCACATCATCATACTCTGCGGACACCGCCATTCACGGACTCCATCACCTGTTGGGCACCGGGAAGGTTGCCTGCCTCGTGGGATTTTCTCGTTTCCCAAGAGTCACCTGTCAGGCTTAACGCCCGGCAAATGCAGCGGTGAAAATTTGCATGAAATTTCGTGCAGGCCCGACAAATTTGAGAGCGCCCCGGCCGGGAGGGTGGCCGGGGCGCTCAGGGTGCCTGACAGACTTTACGAGGGGATCAGGCGCCTGACTTGGCAAACTCCGGATAGGCTTCGAGGCCGAGCTCGGTCTTGTCGAGACCTTGCAGTTCCTCTTCCTCGCTCACGCGCACGCCGATGGTGTATTTCAGCGCGAGCCAGACAATGGCCGATGAGACGGACACGAACACCGCCACCGCGGCGACACCGATCGCCTGCACGGAAAGCTGGCTCAGCGAGAAGCCGACAGTCTCGACACCATTGGCGTCGGTTATGGGCGTGTTCAGCGCCACCGCAAGCGTCCCCCAGATGCCGCAGACCAGGTGGGCCGGGATCGCGCCGACGACATCGTCGATCTTGAGCTTGTCGAGCAGCGGCACGGTCAGGACGACCAGCACACCGCCAATGCCGCCGATCAGCACCGCCTCACCCATTGAGGGCATGAGCGGCTCGGCGGTGATCGACACAAGGCCACCGATCGCGCCGTTGAACGCCATGGTCGGGTCGACCTTGCCCTTGTAGAGGATGGCGGTGAGGATCATCGCCGCCAGCACGCCACCCACCGCAGCCATATTGGTGTTGGCGAAGATCGCCGCCACGGCGTTGATGTCGGCCGCCGAGCCTGCAGCGAGCTGCGAGGCACCATTGAAGCCGAACCAGCCGAACCAGAGGATGAAGGTTCCGAGGGCCGCTAGCGGGATGTTCGAGCCTGGCATCGGGTTCACGCGCTTGCCGAAATACTTGCCCGTGCGCGGTCCGATGATGATGGCACCCATGAGCGCCGCCCAGCCGCCGGTCGAGTGCACCAGCGTCGAACCGGCAAAGTCGGCGAAGCCCATATCGTCAAGCGCCCCGGTGCCCCATTCCCAGCTCGCCACGATCGGATAGATGAAGGCGGTCAGCACGGCAGTGAAGATCAGGAAGGACCAGAGCTTCACGCGCTCCGCCACGGTGCCGGAGACGATGGATGCAGCGGTCGCCACAAAGACCATCTGGAAGAACCAGTCCGAAGACGGCGCATAGGTCGCCCCGCCATCATCATCGCGTGACATGACCGAAAGATCGCCCGGGCTCCAGGGTCCGGGCGTGGTGCCGATCCACTCACCGAGTGCCCAGTCGCCCGGATAGGCCATGTTGTAGCCGACGAGCCAGAACATGAGGCCCGCCACGGCAAACAGGGTGACGTTTTTCGTCGACTGCATCGCCGCATTCTTGGCGCGCACGAGGCCCGCCTCCAGCATGCAGAAGCCGGCCGCCATGAACATGACGATGAGCCCGCCAATCAGGAAGAGATAGGAATTGTCCACATAGGCGGACACATCCGAAACGGCGAAGTCGGCCGGATTGACTTCGGCCTCCTGCGCCCAGCTCGCGAGCGGAACCGCCAGCGCCGAACCGGCGAGCATCCCTGCCCTCATCATCAATTGCCCTAGTCGCTTCATGTCTTTCCCGCTCCACTTCCGGTTTCATGTCCTGATGGTCCACAGCCTCCCCTCCGGAGGGCCGGGCGATCAGGGCGATGTTGCAAACGCGAAGGGTGCCATGGCGAGCGGGGCGCAAGGCTGATGGTGAATTTCACGAAAGTTGCCCAAGGCCCGGGCACGGGGCTGCGTTCATGCGACCTTTTCGATCAGCGCTGGACGCGGCTTGCCCGCGCGCCTACCTCGTTTACAACTCGTCAACCCCCGAGCGCGGAGACCGCAGGCCATGTCCCGGAGCGATACGTACGATCTGGTCATCATTGGCGGCGGCGTGGCGGGCTCTGTCATGGCCCTGCTCGCGGCGCGCGAGGGCTTCCACACCGCACTCATCGACGCCGCCCCGCCGGGCGCCAAGCGCAATGATCCGCGCAATTATGCCATTGTCAGGGGCTCATGGCGGCTGCTCAGATCGCTGGGCCTCACTGATGGCCTCGGCAAGGACACGACCGAACTGCACGGGCTGGAGGCCGAGGATGGCGGACGCCACCTTTTCGGCACACCTTCCACCCTCTTCGCCGACAGCGATCTCGACCCCGACCCCACCGGAGAGCCGCTCGGCCACATGGTCCGCGCCGCAGCGCTGGAGGCCGTCGCCCGCAAGGCCGTCAGGAAGCAGGCCGGGCTCACCCTGCTCGCGCCGAAAGCCTTCAGTGCTGCGAAAGTCGAGGGCGAGCGGGTCCATGTGATGCTTGAGACCGGCGAGACCCTGACAACGCCGCTTCTCGTCGGCGCGGACGGCATGAATTCGCCCGTCCGCGAGGCCGTCGGCATCCGCACGATTGGTTGGGACTACGATCAGGCCGTCATCACCATGGATGTGGACCTCTCGCGCGCCCATCACGGCATTGCCTGTCAGCGTTTCCTCGCCGACGGTCCTTTCGCGCTCCTGCCCCTGTCCGGCGACCGTGCCAATCTCGCCTGGTACATGCCGCGCAAGGCCGCCGAGGCGCTGGTCCGCCTGCCCCGCCATGAGGTCGAGGCAGAACTGAACAGCCGCCATGCCGACTGGGCGGGGGAGATGAAGGCGCTGAGCGACCCCCTCGCCTATCCGCTGCAATTCCGTGTCGCCGAAACCATGATCAGCGCCCGCACCGCCCTTCTGGGAGATGCCGTGCGCCGCCTCAGCCCGATTGCGGGCCAGGGCCTGAATTCGGGCCTGAAGGACGCCGCTGCCCTGATCGAGGTGATGGAAGAGGCCCGCAGCGTCGGGCTCGACTGGGGCCGGGCGGAATTTCTCGAGAAGTACCAGCGCTGGCGGCGGGCCGACAGTGTCGGCGTCGCGCTCGCCATGGACGCCATGACGCGGGGCTTCCGCCTGCGCGGACCGCTCGCCCTGCCGCTGCGCTCGGCCGCGCTTACCTTTGCCAATTCCATCGATCCTCTGCGCCGCCTGCTGGCGAAACAGGCAAGCTCCGATCTCGCCTATCTGCCGAGGCGGATGCGGGCGGTCTGAGGGCGAAGCGAGCCGCAGCGCGCCCCCTAGTCCCAGATCGCCTTTGCCGGCTCGTCATGTCGGTCCCAGTAGCGCTGGCGCAGGCGCGGCGCATAGTGCCAGGCGAGCCAGGCACCGCCGCCAAGCGCGGCAAGCGCGGAGACAATCAGACCTGTGGCCATGAAGGCCACACCGTCAGTCAGCGACAGGGTAAGCATGACACCTGTGCCGAAGATCACGATGGCGAAATTGAAGAACAGAAGCAGTGAGATGAGCGTGCGGGTGGATTTGCGAGCGGACATGGTCGGACTCCTTTCAACAGACTGAACGCCTGCACGGACACGCCGTTCCGGCCCAGCGGGGCACCGCATTTGCATCGCCGGTGCCGAGACCGCTTTGCACCCCGCCTCAATCATGGGAAAGGGCGCGTGCCGAGCATCCTCTCATCCGGAGCCCATCCATGTCCTTCATTCAGATCCTGATCATCGCGCTGGTGCAGGGCATCACCGAATGGCTGCCGATCTCGTCCTCGGGCCATGTCCTGCTGGCGGCTGACTTCTTCGAACTGACAGGCCGCAACGAGGTGCTGGTCAACGCCATGGCACATCTCGGCACGCTGTTCGCCGTGCTGGTCTATTTTCGCAGGGATGTCGGCCGGGCGATTGTCGGCGGCGTGGAACTTGTCGCGAAGCCCTTCCGGGGCGGCCCCCTGAGCGAGGCCGGCAAGCTCGCCGCACTGATCCTTGCCGCCACACCGGTGGCGGTGGCAATCGCCGGCGCTTACGAGTTGCTGAAGACCGAAGTGCTCGAGGAACAACTCCGTTCGGTCTGGGTCGTGGCTTCGACAAGCATTGTCTTCGGCCTCGTGCTCTGGTGGGCCGATGTGAAGGGCCCCACCCACCGCACCGAGCGTGAGATGAGCCTGAAGGACGCTGCACTGATCGGCGCAACGCAGGCTGTCGCCGCGCTCCTGCCCGGCACGTCGCGCTCGGGCGTCACCATGACGGCCGCCAGGGCACTCGGCTTTTCCCGGACCGAAGCGGCGCGGTTCTCCATGCTGATCGGTGCGCCTCTGCTCGCCATGGTCGGCGCGTATGCGCTCCTGCAATTCGTGACCATGGACGCAAGCGAAGCGACCGGCACCGCCGCCAGCATGGCCGACGGCCTGCAGATCGCCTTTCTCTCCTTCATCTCCGGCCTCGCCTCGATCTGGGGCCTGATGAAGCTCCTGGAGAGAATGAGCTTCCTGCCTTTCGTGATCTACAGGATCCTGCTCGGTGTGGTGCTGATCGCCGCCTCGCCCTGGGGCCTCGGCTGGATCAGCTAGGCCTCAATCCGGATCGCTGTCGCTCTCTTTCTCGCTGAACTGGCCATAGGGCCGGTAGCGATAGAGATAGGTCGGCACGATGCTTTCCACCGTTTCCAGATCCGTGATGCCGAGATCGGCAAAGGTCTTTGCGCCTTCAGCCACGACATTGTCGGTCTTCAGCATCTCGACCTGGCTGCCGGTGATGGGCGGGCCGCCGACAATGCCTGAGGAGATCGGCGGGATGCGGTAGAGCCCGCCGAAGACGAGCCCCATGGGCTTGGCGATGAAGAAGGGCAGCGGCGCGAGGAAGCGCTTCCGGTGGATCGTCTCGAGGATGTACTCAAGGACCTCCCTGAAGGTGTAGGTGCGCGGACCGCCGAGTTCGAACGTCTCGCCTTTCGCGGCACCATTGCCGAGGCTCGCCACCACTGCATCGGCCACGTCGCCCACGAAAACCGGCTGGAATTTCGTCTTGCCGCCGCCGATCAGCGGCAGGGCCGGAGCCAGGCGGGCCATGTCGGCGAAGCGGTTGAAGAACTGGTCTTCCTCACCGAACACGATGGACGGACGCAGGATCACGGCTGTCGGGAACACCTCCCGCACCAGCGCTTCAGCCTCGCCCTTGGTCTCGGCATAGTTAGCCTTGCTCGCGGCATCGGCGCCGATCGCGGAGATGTGGATCAGATCCTCGACGCCCTCGGCAGCGGCGGCTTCGGCGACGTTGCGCGCGCCGTCACGCTGGGTCTTCTCGAAGCTCTGCTTGCCAAGCTCCGCCAGAATGCCGACGAGGTTGACCACGCCGAGCGCGCCTTCCACGGCGGCATCGACGGACTGGCGATACTTCACATTGGCCTGGACGAGTTGGACCTGTCCGACATCACCGGCGAGCTTCAGGTCTCCGGCGACATGCGGACGGCGCACGGCCACGCGCACACGGTAGCCTTGCCGGCACAGGGCGCGAACCACATAGCGCCCGACAAAGCCCGAACCGCCGAAAACCGTGATCAAACCCTTGGCCATGCCGCTTTCGTCTCCATCAGAACTGGCGCGTCGAAACCACACTTCCCCGGCTTTGTCCATGTGACGCGCAGCCCCCGGTTGACCTGTCGGCCACCTTGGTCCAGATGCGACGTGATACTATCACATAACAAGCCGGAGACCTGCCATGCCCCGTTTCCTTTTCGCCGCCCTGACCAGCGCTGCACTCGCACCGCTCGCACTTGCTCAGGACGATGCCGACGCTCCGCTCATCGCCGACACCATCATCGTGACCGTGCCCGGCCCTGACCGCGCCTCGGGCGAGCTGATCGGCAAGGCCACGGCTCTGGAGCGCGAGGACATCGTCGAGCGCCTCTCCAGCACGCTCGGCGACACGCTCGACCGCGAACCCGGCGTATCGACCACATTCTTCGGACAGGGGGCAAGCCGTCCGGTCCTGCGCGGCCTTGGGGCGGAGCGCGTGCAGGTTCTCACCAATGGCATCGGTGTGATCGACGCCTCAGCCGCCTCGCCGGACCATCAGGTGACGGCCGACGGCATCGACGCGGAAAAGATCGAGATCCTCCGCGGCCCGGCGGCGCTCGCCTACGGCGGTCAGGCGATTGGCGGCGTGGTAAACGTAATTGACGGGCTGATCGTGGAAGAGATCCCGGAGGAGCCGGTCTCCGCAGACCTGTTTGGCGCTTATAACAGCGTGAACGAGGGCACCGAGCTTGCCGGCCGGGCACAGTTCGCGACCGGCCCCTTCGTGCTGACTCTGTCAGCCTCTCAGCGCGACTTCGACAATTATGACATTCCGGGCTTTGCGGAATCCTCCCTCCTGAGCGCCATGGAGGAGGAAGAGCATGATCATGATGAGCATCATGACGAAGACCATGACGAGGATCATGATGAGCATGGTCATGACGACCATGATCACGATGAGGAAGAAGGCCGCGACACGCTGGAAAACTCCTTCGTCGAAACCGAGACCCTCGCAGCCGGCCTGAGCTGGGTCGGCGAGACGGCCTTTCTCGGCGTCGCAATTCGCCAGCAGACAGCGGAGTACGGCCTGCCCGGCCACAGCCATGCACATGGCGAGGAGCATGATCATGATGATCATGGGCATGATGAGGAAGGTCTTGGTGAGGAAGACCATGACGAGGACGGACACGACCATGAGCATGGCGAGGAGGAGGAAAACGCCTTCATCGATCTCGAACAGGTCCGCATCGACATTCGCGGTGGCGTCTCCGTCAATAATGGCTTCCTGACCGATGTGATCGGCACTCTGGCCGTTGTCGATTACGAGCACACGGAATTCGAGGCACCTGGCGAGGCCGGAACGGTCTATGAGTCCGACGGCGTGGAGGCCCGGCTCGAATTCGGCCATGTCTTCGGCGACTTCAAGGGAGCCTTCGGCGTACAGTACACCGATACCGAACTGACTGCCTTCGGCGAGGAAGCCTTCATCTCGCCCACCGAGACCCAGTCCATCGGCGTTTTCGTCTATGAGACACGCGAATGGGAGAGCGGCTTCGGCCTTGAGGGCGGCCTTCGGCTCGAGACCGTGGAACGCGACAACATCAATTTCGGCACCGCCAATTTCGACCTTGTCAGCGGCTCCATCGGCCTGCATCGCCACCTCGAGAACGGTGTCTTCATCGGCGGTCAGGTCTCCTATACCGAACGCGCCCCGAATGATAGCGAGCTTTTCGCCTTCGGTCCGCACCTCGCCACCGAACAATTCGAGGTCGGCGATCGCGACCTGAAGCTCGAGTCCGGGCTCAATCTTGAGGGCACCGTGCGCTGGCGCGGCGCGAATGGCGGAGTCGGGATCAACCTGTTCATTACCGAATTCAGCGATTTCATCTTCCTGGCGCCTGGCTCGATCATCGAGGACGGTGAAATGGTCACCGAGGAAGACGGCCTGCCGGTCTTCGCCTTCGTCCAGGATGATGCCAGCTTTGTCGGCGGGGAAATCTATGCCGATTACACCATCGAAGCGGGTCCGCTCGGCGCGGAATGGGCGTTTGATGCAAGCCTCGATTTCGTGGAAGCCGACCTTGATGGCGGCGGCAATGTCCCCTTCATCCCGCCGGTCACGCTGAATGCCGGGGCAAGTGCGGAATGGGGCGCATGGGAAGTGGGCGCGGCGGTGACCGTGGCTGGCGACCAGGACGATCCGGGCGCAGGGCAGCTCCCAACGGACGGCTACACCACGCTCGACCTGCGCGCGGAAGTGGACCTCTCCGATTTCGGCTTCGGCGCTGATGGGACAGAGGCATTCGTCGAGGCCCGTAATGTTACCGATGAGGAGGTCCGCTACGCCACATCGGTGCTGAAGGATGTCGCCCCCGCACCGGGGCAGAACATCCGCGCCGGCATCCGCCTCGCCTTCTGAGGCCCGCCCGCAACCGCCTCCCGACTGGCGCGTATCTTGCTGTTCAAAACAGCATGGAGACGCGGAAATGCCTTCAGCGGCACAGATTTGGGAGGCGGGGTTGGGTTCGCTTCGTGGATGGTTCGGCCTCACGCGGCTGCACACGCGCCGTTTGAGCGATGAGTGGGCGCGCAGGCGGCTCGTCAGCCGCAGTGCGCTCCTTCGCGTCAACGCCCCTTTCGCGACCGATCATGACCGCGAGCTCATCCTCTCCGAACTCATTCGTCGCGGCCACACCGTGCCCCTGCACTGGCTTTCCCGCGAGGCTTCGATATCAGCCGAACGCCTGCTGCTCACCGGACAGGCGCAAATCTACTGCGACGAGGCCTGCACACGGTATCTGACGGCACCGTGAGCCTTTGGCATGAGCGGGATCTGTTGCCAGACCCTTTCGTGCACTGCGTAAGCGACCGTCTGCACCGCCGGTTCGATCAGGCCGATGCCGATCGCGACCCGCCAGTCACCTGTCAGCGCATAGGCAACTGACACGGCAACAGCCAGATGCATCAGGCTGTAAGTTGCGGTTTTGATCATTTCACGAGGCAAGACATTTCTCCTCTTGTGCTGGCACTCCTAGAGGTGATCGACCGTAAGCCATAGTCAAAATGAATGTAACGATCCCAGAGATTGGTTGTTTCTATAGCTGTAGCGCAGCCGTCAGTTCGACATCCCCCTTGAGCGCCCTGAAACCCTCCCCATATGCGTTCACGAGCGGGTGAGCCCTGGGCCTTCCGGCCCCTCTCGGCCCACCTGTCCCAAACCCATCCCGGAGCCGCCGTTCAACGGCGCTGCGAGTCAGGCCACAACAAGCTGACCGGCGGCGGCCAAGAGAAAAGGAATGAGAGAACATGGGAAAGATCATCGGGATCGACCTCGGCACGACCAATAGCTGCGTCGCTGTCATGGACGGCAAGACTGCCAGGGTCATCGAGAATGCCGAGGGCGCGCGCACCACACCTTCGGTTGTCGCCTTCACCGATGGCGGCGAGCGCCTGATAGGCATGCCCGCGCGCCGTCAGGCCGTGACCAATCCGGACTTCACCTTCTACGCCATCAAGCGCCTGATCGGGCGCACATTCGACGACCCGACCGCCCAGAAGGACAAGGAGCTGTCGCCCTTCGAGATCGTGAAGGGCCCGAATGGCGATGCGTGGGTGAAGGGCCGCGACAAGGACTACTCCCCGCAGGAAATCTCCGCCTTCATCCTCACCAAGATGAAGGAAACCGCCGAGAAGTATCTTGGCGAGACCGTGACCCAGGCCGTGATCACCGTTCCGGCCTATTTCAACGACGCCCAGCGCCAGGCGACCAAGGACGCCGGCAAGATCGCCGGACTTGAGGTCCTGCGCATCATCAACGAGCCGACAGCCGCTGCGCTCGCCTACGGCCTCGACAAGAATGACGGCAAGACCATCGCGGTCTACGACCTTGGCGGCGGCACCTTCGACGTCTCCATCCTCGAAATCGGCGACGGCGTGTTCGAAGTGCTCTCCACCAATGGCGACACCTTCCTCGGCGGCGAGGATTTCGACCTGCGCATCGTCGACTATCTCGCAGGCGAGTTCCTGAAGGATCAGAGCATTGACCTGAAGAAGGACAAGCTCGCCCTTCAGCGCCTGAAGGAAGAGGCCGAGAAGGCGAAGAAGGAGCTCTCCTCCACCTCGACCTATGAGGTGAACCTCCCCTACATCACCGCCGACGCCTCCGGGCCCAAGCACCTGAACGTCAAGCTCACCCGCGCCAAGCTCGAAAGCCTTGTCGAGGATCTGATCAAGCGCACCGTGGAGCCGTGCAAGAAGGCCCTCGCGGATGCCGGCAAGTCGGCCTCCGAGATCGATGATGTCGTTCTCGTCGGCGGCATGACGCGCATGCCGGCGGTGCAGGAAGCGGTGCGGAAATTCTTCGGCAAGGAGCCCCACACCGGCGTGAACCCTGATGAAGTCGTCGCCATCGGCGCGGCCATTCAGGGCGGCGTGCTGCAAGGCGACGTGAAGGATGTGGTCCTGCTCGACGTCACGCCGCTGTCGCTCGGCATCGAGACGCTTGGCGGTGTGTTCACCCGCCTGATCGACCGCAACACCACCATCCCGACCAAGAAGTCGCAGGTCTTCTCGACGGCTGACGACAACCAGCCTGCGGTGACCATCCGGGTCTTCCAGGGCGAGCGCGAAATGGCCGCCGACAATAAGATGCTCGGCATGTTCAACCTCGAGGGCATCCCCCCGGCACCGCGCGGCGTTCCGCAGATCGAGGTCACCTTCGACATCGACGCCAACGGCATCGTGAATGTCTCGGCCAAGGACAAGGCGACCAACAAGGAACAGCAGATCACGATCCAGGCCAATGGCGGTCTCACAGAGGAAGAGATCAACCAGATGGCCAAGGACGCCGAGGCCAATGCCGAAACCGACAAGAAGAAGCGTGAACTGGTCGAGGCCCGCAACAATGCCGAGGCCATGATCCACCAGACCGAGAAGCAACTCGCAGAGCATGGTGACAAGGTCGACGCCGCGATCAAGGGCGACATCGAAAAGGCGATTGCCGATCTGAAGGGCGTCAGCGAGTCTGAGGAGACCGCCGACATCCAGGCGAAGACGCAAGCCCTGATGCAGGCCGCCATGAAGCTCGGCGAGGCGATCTATGCCAGCCAGCAGGCCGCCGCTGACGCCGCTGCCGATGGCGAAGACGTGGTCGATGCCGACTTCGAGGAAGTCGGCGACGAGAAGAAGTCTGCCTGAGGCTGAGGTTTCAGGAGTGCAGAGCAGAGCCCGTCACTGAGAAGTGGCGGGCTTTTATGGAATGGCCCGCCCCTTCCACCGGCACCGCGCTATGGTGTCGGCCTTGTGAAGGAAAGGAGCAGGCCAATGACAATAGTGACGCTTGGGATCGATCTCGGCAAGAATGTGTGCAG
>Ga0081520_100368_pt1 | contig 20544 bp, 17 predicted proteins | sample HotLakmasection1_FD_70988 | JGI IMG/M metagenome (GOLD analysis project Ga0081520, IMG submission 70988) | Hypersaline microbial mat communities from Hot Lake, Washington, USA - Section #1 (SPADES assembly) (version 2) | ecosystem: Environmental > Aquatic > Non-marine Saline and Alkaline >... | reverse complement strand
GGCCCCCAAAGTGGTAACCGCTTGCCCCTCTGGCCGGGTTTGGGCAGTTTGAGTTTGATTCGCGGCCTGCCCCGCAAGGGCCAACCCCTTTTGAAATGCTGGATTCGGAGTCTCAGAGGGAGCCTCCTCAGCCGCGGGCGGCGGTGTTGGCTGAATCGTTTCAGCCGGTGGAGCAGACTCAGACGGTGGCGGTGAGGTCATGACTGACTGCGGTTGAGCCCCCCAATCTGGTAGCTGCCAATCCCCTTGGGAGTAGGAATAGCCCCCCCAAATCGTCCCGATCGCAACCAGCGCCCCCGTAATGGCCCCTGCAATCTTGAACGGGCAGTAGGGGCGATCGCCCACCACTTTTCCACTCTCGCCATTAATCATCACCTGATACGGCTGGTTCTTAAAGCGATAGGTCGCCATCCACACCGGCAGCAAAATATGTTTGAAGGTCTCGTCTCGGTAAGACGTGTTTTGGGAATGAATGCGTTGCTCATCGCCGCCAATATCCGAGCGAATGCTTGAGTCAATGTGTGCCCCCATGACCCGCTTCGCCTGGCTAAACCCAGTGGACAAGCTGACCTGATAGCGCTGCGCGCGAAACCCCTGTAAGAACGATGCATCATAGGCCACCAATTGTTTTAAGGGCCATGGGCCAAGGTCTTCCAGGCGGTTTAGGTCTACCGTCTTCATCGCTGGAATCAACACATCATCAAAAAAGCGACTGACCTGCCCCGATACAGCCTGCCAACGGGTATGCCGCTCTTGATATTCTTCGGTTTCCCATTCGCCATCAGAGTTCTTAACCTGGCGAGTTCTCGTGACGTAGTAATAGGTTCCCCGTTCTCCCCTGTAGCGGGTTTGGGTCTGACAATCAAACGTCCAAAACGGTAGATAAATCCCTGTCAAAGATTCATGCTGGGCGAGTTGCTTCAAGCTAGAGGGGGCAAACCAGCGGGTACTTAACCATTTCGTCAGCCGCTGGCGTCCCTCTTTGCGCCCAATTTTGAAAGGCAAAACGCCCCCTGGGGTCATGATCGGATTAGCCGTTTGCGCCTGGGCAGTGAGGTGCGTACCGCAAAAGGCACAGTCGCCCGCCACCTCCGGCGGTTCAAAGGTGATTTTCGCGTGGCAACTGTGACAGTCCACTTCCAACGCCTGGGCCGAAAGTAGCGACGTTTGGGCCTGATTACTGCGCTGCTGCCACTCGTCGAGGGACTGCTCCTCAACTGCTTGGGCAGTGCCCATGACCGTTTTGGCGCTGTGGCAATAAGGACACGACAGCTTACCTAATGTGGGATTGAATACTAAGTCAGCGCCGCATCCCGGACAGAGTGAGGCCTGCTTGGAGGACGGTGAAGTGGAAGTCGTCATAGGAGTGTGATGAGCCTGTTTGCACAATTACTGCCGGGGTGGGGGCGGCGGGGGCGCACCGAATAGGGGGGCTAATTCTGGCACATTGGCGGCTGGCTGCCAACCAGACATCCCATTGCTCCAAACGTATGACTGGGGGGTCAGGGCGTTAGCAAGCAACTGGTTGGCGGCGAAGGGACCAAAGTTTTGGCCATCGCGGGTGATGTACCACTGAGTTGATGTCGGCGGCGGTGGGGGCGGCGGGCCAACTGTAGCCGTTTGGGGCGACCCTGGGGTGGCTTGGGTTGCCGCACTGCCCTGCATGGCATTCACGATTTGCTGGCCCATCGCCAGGCCGACCCCCAGGTCGACGGCTTGATTGCCGCCATTGGGGTTCTTGGCGGAAGCTTCGATCGCATTCGCTGCTTGATATTGGGTGTACGCTTGCAGATTGCCGAGCACATTCATGGAGGTGCGGCGGTCCAGCGCTTGCTCGACTTCGGGCGGCAGCGAAATATTCTCAATCAAAAAGTGCGGCAGGGTGATGCCAAAGGCTTCAATATCGGACTGGATGGCCACACGAATCGCATCGCCGGAGGCTCGATAGTTGGCGGCAAAATCGGCAAAGTTCAGTCCTGATTGCCCCAACCAGGTGGCAAATGACGACACCAGCATATTGCGGATCTGATCGCTGATCTCGTCAATTTGAAAGAGGCCATCGGTGCTGACCAATTCTTGCAACAGGTGCACGGGGTCTTGTACCCGCATGCTGTAGGTGCCGTAGGCCCGAATGCGCACGGTGCCGCCCAAATCAGGCACATTAACCGCGATCGGGTTCGACGTCCCCCATTTCAAATTAGTGAAAATCTTGGTATTAAAAAAGTAAACCTCAGCCTTGAAAGGGGAATTAAACCCGTAGGGAAAGCCTTTTAAGGTGCTCAATATCGGCATGTTTTGTGTAGAGAGGGTATACATGCCAGGGTCAAACGCATCCGCCACCTGTCCTTCATTGACGAAAACGGCCTTTTGCCCAGGCCGCACCGTCAACTTGGCTCCCATTTTGATCTCGTTTTGAAAGCGCTCAAATCGGTAGGCAATAGTGTCGTTACTTTGGTCGAGCCATTCGATAATGTCGACAAATTCGCCCGTGATTTTTTCGAAAATTCCCATCGCGCCATGTCCAAAAGAGATTGGTTGCTCGGTCAGTCCCTAGTCTGCCCAGGCACTTGACCAGATGCGCAGCAGCGGTATGGAAACCTTTTTAGGCAGCTCATGGGGTTGCAAGGTTGCTGCCGCAAGCCATTGCCTGGATCAAATGCCGGTTGACTTCACCCCTTAGATACAGGTGAGTAACGGCTGTTTCCATAAAATTCACAAAAAAAGGGATATGGGCAGTGTGCCAACATATCCCCTCACGTATCGCGTTATGGATGATGGAAGTTCGAGGCTAATCGTCAAAGTGCTTGATAATCGCTTGGGCAAATTCCGAACACTTTAGCGGCTTTTCAACTTTGGGTTCCATCATGCGGGCTAAGTCATAGGTGACTGCCCGATTGGCGATGGCCCCGCCGATGCCCTTCTTGATCAGGTCGGCGGCTTCTTGCCAACCCATGTATTCCAGCATCATCACCCCCGAGAGAATGACGGAACCGGGATTGATGCGATCGAGGCCAGCGTGTTTAGGCGCGGTGCCGTGGGTCGCTTCAAAGATGGCGCAGGTATCGCCAATGTTGGCACCGGGGCCCATGCCCAGACCGCCGACGATCGCGGCGGCGGCATCCGACAGATAATCCCCATTGAGGTTCATTGTCGCCAGGATGGAGTACTCATCGGGGCGGGTCTGAATCTGCTGGAAAATGCTGTCGGCAATGCGATCGTTCACCATGATCTTGTCTTTCCACTTGCCGTTGCCGTGGGTTTCCCAAATGCTATTGAGAATGTCCTCGACTTCTTGACAAGCTTCGGCTTTTTTCTCGGTGGTGAGAGAGTCGTAGCCCGGTTCGACCTGCCGGGCATTGTCTTCGATGGAAATGTCGGGATCGGCTGCCTTGTTGCTGAGCACCCAGGATTCGCGCTCCGTCACACATTCATCCCGAAACTCGGAGGTTGCGAGTTCATAACCCCAGTCGCGAAAGGCCCCTTCGGTGTACTTCATGATGTTGCCTTTGTGCACCAGGGTGACCTGCTGTTTGGCTTTCGGCAATCGCAGGGCGTGCTTGATGGCTCGGCGAACGAGGCGCTGGGTGCCAAATTTGCTGATGGGTTTGATGCCGATGCCTGAGTCCAAGCGGATTTTTTTGTTGCCGTGCTCAGGCGTGCTGGGAATCAAGTCTTCGTTCAGCAGTTTGATCAGGCGATCGCAGGTCGGATCCCCCTGTTTCCACTCAATGCCCAGATAAATGTCTTCGGTGTTCTCTCGATAAACGATGACATCCAGCTTTTCCGGGCTTTTGTGGGGCGAAGGCGTACCCGCGTAGTATTTGCACGGGCGTACACAGGCGTACAAATCATTAATTTGCCGCAGCGCCACATTCAGCGACCGAATGCCGCCCCCAATCGGTGTCGTCAGCGGGCCTTTGATGGCCATGCCAAAGTCGCGAATCGCTTGGAGCGTATCTTCTGGCAGATACTGATACTGCCCATACTGGTCACAGGCCTCGTCGCCGGCATACACTTTGAACCAAACAATGCGTCGCTGAGTGCCATAGGCCGCAGCCACGGCAGCATCAAACACCGCTTGAGCGGCAGGCCAGATATCGACCCCGGTGCCATCACCGCGAATGAACGGAATGATGGGCATATCCGGAACAACCGGTTCACCATTCTGGAAAGTAATCTTTTCGCCAGTCGTGGGCGGAGTAATACGTTCGTACATAGGCGCTCGCTGAAAAACGATGTAGTAAGGCTTACCATACGATGGTCACCCTTCATTGTGGAGAGTCCCCAAGATTTATCGGTCACCCAGAATACGGAAAGCCTTGATGTAATCTCATCTTTAGGTCTGTTTAAGGGGGCTACGGGGTACCCACAAATTCTGGGTGATGTGGTTTCCGGCTTTACAGCCCCCTAAATCCCCCGGTCGCGAAGCGTGGCCAGAGGGCCATTCTGGGAGACTTTGCCATTGGGTTTTCCCGGAATTGGGGAGCCACGGGGGGCCAATGGAGGATTTTGACCTCCCCTTCGCCATGTCTGTACACGGTAGGGGCCTTTGTGATGATCGAACCAGAGCCTCAGCTGCCACGATCGTCTCTGCTAGGCAGCACGATCACCGTCCACCTGTGGGCATTAAAGGTCAGGGCCTTTGCCCTCAAAAATATCTGTCGTCAACGCCTACTCAACCGCTTAACATCAGCTCTGACAGGCTTTTGGCGTGGTCAGTCCGCAGCGATCGCCGAGCGGCAATCGGCACAATGCCCATGCCTCCCGACGACCGAATGAGATTTTCCTTGAACATTCGACCATAGTGAACGGTTTGAGTTGTAGGATCAAAGGACTTCACCATCGGTATTCAGCGGTCCTAGTAGGATCGAGACGGAAAAACTTCGGGTACAAAAATTTTTGTCATTTAGTATGAGCAGTTCTATCGCTAATAATTCGCCCTCCTCTGTAGAACTGTTGGAGTCTCTCAAAACACAACTTTGGGATACTGCCCTCAAGCAGCAACTCGCCGCCCTGCCCCAGCTAGTCGAAGCGGGGTCGCCTGGCTACCACGTCATGATGGACTTCTTAAAGGAGGCCCAGACGAGCGCAACGGTTTCCATTGCGGCGGGGCGATCGCTGCAATGGCTGTATCAAATCGATGATCCCGACGTGCAAGCCTTTCTCGCAACTCACTTTGCAGACGGCCTGCTAACCCTGCCTGCTGACTGTGGGGTGGACTATAGCGAAATCCAAACAGCGCTCATGCAGCAAGACTTTGAGTTGGCCGATCGCCTGACTCTGCAAAAAATGTGTGAGCTGGCCGGTGCCAATGCGGCCAAGCGCAAATGGCTCTATTTTACCGAAGTCAATATCTTCCCCAACCTCGATCTACAAACCCTCGATCAACTCTGGTTAATCTACTCAGAAGGCAAATTTGGCTTTTCTAAACAACGGGAAATCTGGCTTGGAGTTGGCAAAAACTGGGATAAATTCTGGCCCCGGATTGCCTGGAAGAAAGACAACATTTGGACTCGCTATCCTGGAGAGTTTATCTGGAGCTTAGAGGCCCCGATCGGTCACCTGCCCTTGACCAATCAGCTTCGGGGCGTGCGGGTGATGGATGCCCTGATGAGTCACCCCGCCTGGGCTGAAAAGAACTAAGGAATGGAAATTCAATCAGTTGGGATCGCCGTCTCGGCCATCCTTTGTCCGTGAGGTCTATTCTTCGCGAAAATTGGGATGTTAAATGATCCTCATCCCTAAGCCAGCCTCTGCATGGTACGCAGATGACGATCCGCTCTGACGTACCGGGTTGATGAAGGCGGCTGAGCGATCGCAGCGCAGAGGCCCATGACGCGATCGCGACGCTCCAACCGCTACCAAGGATGCGGCAACCTGTGGGTTGGGGGGGCGCACCACAGACGGGCGGAGATTGTGAGCAGATGGGGGAGGGGCGGACCCACTCGACGACGGGTCTCTTTTTCCAGGCGCATTCTTTAATCCATTCGCTAGTCCTCCGTGGCGGCAGTCTCCCTACCCTGGTGAAGGGTTCCACCTGAGACCCTAAACCCTGCACCCCCATCATCGCTAATAGTGAACATATTGACGCCGAGCGGTACTAGTGAGACTGGGTAGACATCCCAGTTTTGAGTAACTGGGCAAAGCGCGACTGGGGATTGTTAGCAAGGGAGCGGCGATCGCCATACTCCACGATCTGCCCCTGCTCCAAAATCAAAATCTGATCTACCCGCTCGACCGTCTGTAGCCGATGGGCAATGATCATCCCCGTCCGGTTTTCCAGCAGCCGATCCACTGCCTGCTCGATCAGCTGCTCCGTCAGGGGATCGAGCCGCGACGACGCCTCATCCAGCACCACCAGCCCCGGATTTTTGAGGAACACGCGGGCAAACGCGAGAAGCTGCGCCTGCCCTGCTGAAAGTCCCCCACTGTCCGCCCCGAGTTCTGTATCGAGCCCTTGCGGCAGGACCTCCAGCCAGGGCATGAGTCCCAACTCATCCAGCGTTTGTAGAATGGCGCGATCGGGAATGTGGGAATTGAAAAACGTCAGATTGTTCCGCACTGTTGTTTGAAACAACTGCACATCCTGAGTGACAAAGCCCACCTGGTGCGGCAGTTCCCGTAGCGGCACTTGAGCGACATCGACGCCCCCTAAGCGAATCTGTCCCCGTTGAATATCGTAAAGCCGCAGTAGCAGCCGGGCTAGCGTGCTCTTACCGCTACCTGTGCGCCCTAGAATGCCGAGGACTTGGCCGGCGGGGAGGTGGAAGGTGAGGGATTGAAGGGTGTAGGTGGGGAGATGGGGGGATGGGGGGGGGGGGTTTGGGACTGCCTGGTACCTGGCACCTGATACCAGAGCCCCTTTACCTTCAAAATCTTCGATATTTTCACGCTTTTCTCCATATCTGAACCACACTTCGTCAAACGTGACCGATAACGCTCCCTTGGGCAAAACGGCTTGTCCGCCAGTACCAAGTTGGCTCTGGTAAGCGAGTAAGTCCTGAATGCGCTGGAAGCTGGCGATCGCTTGCTGAAACTGCTCCAGTTCTTCGCGGATGCGCTCGATGGGGTCTTGTAGGAGGGTGGCGTAGTAGAACAGCAGATAGACGGTGCCGATGGTGATGGTGTTGCGGTTCCAGAGGTCGGCCCCGATCGCGAGGGCGATCGCATTTCCGATCGTGAACAAACCAACGGTGCTGCCCCACAGCAGAGTGCTGGTGAAACGGGCTTTGTGAAAAGCGGCTAGCCAACGCTGCATGATTTTATGGCAGCGGTTCATGACGTAGCCGACGGCTCCATTGGCGCGGATGTCTTCCAAACCGCCCAGGTGCTCGGCGATGAAGCCGTAGAATTCGGCGCTGATCTGGCGGTAGGTGCGCCACGGTGCCACCGCTAGGGACTGCAACCGGCCGAGGATCCCCAAGGCTACCAGGGTAAATAGACTCAGGCTCAACCCGGCTCGCCCATCCTCGAACCACAGCACAATCAGAATGCTGACCACTAGCAAACCGTTACCCACCACTTGCAGCACAAACTGGGAGAAAAAGCGGGAGAGGGCATCAACGTCACCATCGACTCGTTCTACCAACTCTCCAGGGGTGTGGGCTTTGTGAAAAGCGAGGTCAAGACCGAGGGCGTGCTTTGCCAGGTCTAGGCGGAGCTGGTTGGTCGCCGTCCAGGCAACGGTTTCGCTGAAGTAGGTGGCAGCAATTTCGAGGCCCTGGCGCAGGAAGGCGATCGCCACAAATCCCACTGCTGCCAGCACCAATAACCGCTGGGGGCCTCCGGCGACGGCGGTATCGATGAAGTAGCGCAAGATTTGAGGGTTGAAGACCTGAAGGGCAATGCTGCTCAGGAGGGCGATCGCCAACCAGACCACCCGCCCCCACTGAGGACTGAGATAGGTGACTAAAAACCGTCGATAGGATTGCCGAGACTCATGCATAACCGGGGATTTAGAAAGCTGCCAGTCAGTAGCTTAAGGGCAGTCGAACCGCGAAAAGGGCTCCTAAACGGAGTTTTTTTGACTCTGATACCGCTTCTACGGAATGGCGATCGCCCCATCCATCCCCTGTCCACTCGCCCTCAGATGCAAGCAATTGAGAATAACTATCAAATGTATAGGAGTTTTCTACCGGGTATATCGAGGCTACCACCGGATCATTTGTTGAATGCGGCCAATCAAAGTCTGCTTTACCCCCTTATGGACTGACAAAAGTTCTTCGCGTAGGCTGGATAAAACGCAGTGCCACCCAACACCAGAGGCGGCTTCGTTGGGTGACGCTAGTGCTGACCCAACCTACGGCAGAATAAGGGTTTTGAGAGTTTTTTCAGGCCCCCAGGTTGTACCCCTTTCAAGGAGGTATCTGTGTCCGAAGCTGTCAGCCTTGCCTTCTGCAACCGCCTCTGATTCGCCACCGTATTCTTCTTGATTTTCAGATTCTTTAACAAGAACAGTTCTCATCAAAGGAAATATCAGGTATAGTGAGTTCAACTATTGAGAAAGATAGTCAATAGTGAGGTTGTTCTTTTAGGGTAGCTGATGCCGATTTATTCCTAAGCAAAGGCTTGGGGTCTCTCGGTGACGCCGTCTAGCATTCCTCATTGAGAAATCTTCTTCTCTGTACGCCTCCGGCATTGCTGCAAAGTAGCTGGTAGGCGCTGCACTGTTAGACGGCGACCAGCGGACGGCCCATCAGTCTCCTTGGTGGCTGATGAGAACCATGCCCTAGTAAAAGACCTCACTGAATTACAAATGACCGTTCAAGCGTAAACATCATGGCAAAAGTTGGATTATTCTACGGTTCTACCACGGGCAAAACGGCTGATGCCGCTGAGCAAATGCAGGCGGCTTTGGGGGGCGACACCGTGGTCGATTTGCACGATATTAGTGACAAAAGTGCCGCTAATTTGGCCGAGTATGACTACCTGATCATCGGCTGCCCCACCTGGAATATTGGCGATCTGCAAGACGACTGGGACGCCATTTTCGAAGACTTAGACGACGTAGATTTCAGCGGCAAAACTGTGGCCTATTTTGGTACAGGCGACCAAGTGGGCTATGCGGACAATTTTCAAGATGCGATGGGCATTTTGGAGGAAAAAATTGCTGAATTGGGGGGCAAAACGGTGGGCTATTGGCCTGCAGATGGCTACGAGCACAATGATTCCAAGGCGATGCGAGACGGTAAGTTTTGTGGTCTGGCGCTGGATGATGACAATGAATCGGAGAAGACGGAAGAGCGCATTCAAACCTGGTGCAGCCAAGTTAAGTCGGCGTTCGGAATCTAAGGAGACAGTGCGTTTTAAGTTCACAATTTTGAGTTCTGAGTTAGTAACTTAATTTATTCAAAACTCAAAACCCAGAACTCAAGCCTCGCCTGAGTCTGTTTTCTCAATTTCTTATCGCGGCTGGCGATCGCCTTTGACTGGGTGGCAGCGATCGCCAGCTTTCCTCAATTTGGACATAACTGATGTTGACATCGGCAGCAGAATTTTGGCTGGCTGCTAACCCTCGCTCGAAAGGGTTCGATGCGCCTTTGCTCATAAATCTCATCTGGCGTTCGATAATTCAGTGACTGATGGAGTCGTTGACGGTTATACCCACGAAACCAAGTGCTTACCTCCCGAGACAAGTGTTGACCATCATCAAAAGCCTTGAGATAGATCAACTCCCATTTCAGCGATCGCCATAATCGTTCGATGAAAATGTTGTCATGACAGCGGCCTCAACCATCCATTGCGATCTGCACCTCCGAGCGTTGCAGGCAGTCGGTAAAAGCGTTCGCGGTAAACTGTGGTGGGATGGCACTGACATAAGCGAAAATTAACCCTCACAGATCGCCGAAAGCCTTGGTCTGCCTTAAGATGGGTACTGCCCACCAGCCTTAATTCAGTGACATTCAACTATGGTGGCCCCCAAAAACTGGACAACGTCAGTTCGACAGGCTGATTTCGCGCGCTCTCCAAACCTCTCTCCCAAGGGGCTAATTAGGAAGTTGCAATTAAACGTAAGACGCCGTAGGTTGCGGTTGAGGAGCGAAACCCAACACCCGCATGGGTTACGCTCCCGCTAACCCATCCTACAGTTGAATCAGCCCAGCTACTTACCTGATACACATAAGTTGCCTGTGAAGTCTTTCAGTGCTGTTTGCCCCCTTTTCTGGTATGCCCGGAGGGCTTTAAGCCTCCAATTGCTCCGGGTGCGCGCCTGCACTGCCAGCAGATCAACTCGGCTAGATTGCGACCAAACGATTAATCATCAGCCATGCTCATTTTGGAAAGTTTGCTGTTCGCCCTGAGTCGGTCGAACGGGAGAACAGGCTTGCCCTCAGGAGCCACTGCGTGAACGCCAAGCTCAGCCTGAGTAGATCGGCTTCACGCTCGTAGCGCACAATGCGGTTTTCGATTTTCCGCAGTTGCGGGGTGGGATCTGCAAAATGCGTGATCGGTGCACGGACCAGGGTGCGAGTCCCTTCCCCCGCGGTGGCCTCAATCTCGTCGCCCAAGGTTGCCAGGGAGTAGTTGGGCACATCGACCGGTGATTCGGAGCGCAATATGAAGCGCGTTTCATCGACTTTGTTCATGCTCAACCCTGCCGAGAGGGAGCACTAAATGCAGAAAGCGGGCGGTTTCATCACGAGATGAAGTCCCCGTTTCATTGAAGCATAGCCTTCTTGAAGGGATCGAAATTCTAACAGTTGGGATAGCCGTCTGGGCTGTCCATTGGCAGGGGCGCTTGATGCCTGCGAAAATAGCGACCCCGCCACTGTTTAGTAAAGGGACGTTATTTTTCCACCGTCCTTACTGGGCAGTCCCCCGCAGGATAATTTGGCCATCCATGATGGTCAGGCCATCGAGCGTGACTCCGCTCTGGGCGATCGCACCATTGATGCGATCGCTCAATTGAGTGGGGCTGACGCCTGCGATGCGGGCAACCTCAGCGAGCGAGAGTTGTACATTGCCGATCTGAAAGCGTGTATCATCACCCAGCACCAGTTGCCCATTTTCGACTGTGGGATTGCCCGTAATGCCGAGATAAAATGCTTGATTTTCCAGCAGCGGCAGAGAGTTCAGGGCTTGTTGCAGCGTTTGTTGGGCTTCTGGGGGGAAGTCCTGCATCGGCAGCTGAGACGGGTTCACCACTAGGCCAGCCTGTAGGCGATCGCCCGCAAGGCTGGCTTTGAGCCCCTGGGTCATCTCCATTAGGGGGTCAGTCGTTGACAATTGGGATAACTCTTCTTGTAGGAGCTGGTTGATTTCGGATTCGGTTAACTGGATTTCGACCTGGCGGCCAGCGGTATTTGGGTCGGCATCCCCCGTTGCCAGCTTATTTTGCCATAGCTCACGACTAGAGCTGACCCCGATCGCGAGATCACTATCGGCAGCGCTACTGGCGTACCAGGTCGGCACTGCCGTGGCCCGTTGCCAGTAGTAGGCCGCGATCGCCCCAGCCGCTGCCCCTCCACTGACTAACACCAATAAGATCACCAACAGGCTGCTTTTTAATTTCATAAGTCTCTCTGGCTCTTGGGCAACCGATTTTATCTTGGCAAAAGACTCTGGCTTGTTGCCTGTCGATGATGCAAGCAACTATTTGGCATCGGCCAAGACATCATAACCACTCCTGAGGTCAAACTTTAGCACCGAGCCAGTCGTTGAGCTAACCGGCTCCTTGGCGGCCAATTTGCCGCCGAGTTTCTAGCAAAGTAACCATTAGTTTGGATGGGATTTGTCTAGTCCTATCAATATCGTGTGGGGCAAAATTTGGATCAAACCGGGGGACATTCTTATGCCGCGAGCGGGGCCAGGGAAATGACTCGATTTAGCGTCGCCCGCCCACATCTTGCGGACGCATCTAGTACTGTTCATCCTCTCTCAACCGAAATCTGCTCGATTGCAAAGACCTCGTGAATCTGCCGCCATCCCTGAGGGGGAGGCATAACCGACCGGGAATACTAAAGTGTCGGTATCGACCAACGATGTGTAACCCCATGAATACTGCCCAGCCGTTTAAGCATGACCGGCCCTACATCAACGTTATGGAAGGTCTAGTATTCCAAGAAATCATGCGGCAGTTTCGAGACATGCCCCGGTGGTTTCGCCAATCTCGCAAACTTGAGGAAGTCATCGCTTATACCCTCAACCGACTCCCCACGTTATACGCCTCCAGTCAAAAGGGTTGGCAGCATCAACAGCAACTTGCCCAGCGGGATTTTAAAGACAAAATTCGAGAAACGGTCAGAGAGGCGTTTTTGATGACTCGGCCCGATCCGTTGCGTCGGGTGGAACCCCTCAACAGTGAACATCTTCCCGATCAAGAAGTGGTTTTGCAGGCTCTGGGCACCTTGTTTCAAACGCCGACATTGACTTGGTCAACGGCCTTGGTCATGCTCAACGAACTCAAAAAGCAACCTGGGGATTTTGCAGAGAAGCTCGCCGCTCTACCAGCAGAATGGCAGCCGTCCCCGCAGCCGGTTCGCCGGGACTACTGGCGACCAAATTAACCACCGGAGACGCCTAATGACCAAACGGTGGCATGGACATTGCTCTACTCCACATCATTGATCTACGGGGCATCTTGACGCGATCGCCCTGGCAAAAACCGGGGGCCTGAGAGCAGAGCTATTTTAGGACAATCCTTCATGCTACAAACCAGGCTAGGCGATCGCACCTAACCTGGTTTCAGTTGGCGGGCGCTGATACTGGGGCTAGTCAGCGGCGACGCGGATGTTGATGGTGGCGGTCACATCAGCGTGCAGCTTGATCGTGACTTTGTATTCGCCCAGTTTGTTGATATCGGGAACGGAAATGTCACGGCGATCAACCTCGCGCTGAGTTGCCTCTTGAATCGCATCAGCAACGTCTCCGGAGGTGACGGTACCGAAGATGGCATCTTCTTCACCCACAGGCTTTTTGATGACAAACATGCCGATGGTTTCGAGGGCGGTTTTCATCGACTCGGCATCTTTCTTGATTTGCTCTAGCCGCTGACGAATCTCTTCGCGACGACGCTCGACCTGTTTCAGCACACCAGGGGTAGTGCGAACTGCCAATCCACGAGGAAATAGGTAGTTGCGAGCATAACCGGGAGCCACCTCAACGAGGTCACCCGAAATGCCCAATTTCCGAATATCTTCTTGTAAAACGACTTGAACTCGCTTAGCCATAATTTTCCTTCAAACGCCCGGTCTATTACTCTACCTAAAGAGTGGGTTTGCTGGCAACTTTATTTTGTCGCCGAACTCAGTGGCAGAATGACAATAACCCGTGGAGCCTAAATCGGATGCAAAAACTGCTGCTCATCATCATTCCAGCCTTGTGGATCGGCGCGATCGCCATCCTCTCTGTGCAAAATGCGACCCCCGTCGCCATCCAATTTTTGGGCTTGCAATCTATTGAGTTGCCGTTGGGGGTCGTCCTGAGCTTTTGTGTGGCTGGGGCGATGTTGGCGACGGCTGCCCTATTACTCCTGTTTAGCAACCAGCGCCGCCCTCAGCGATAGTCCTAGCTACCGCCTACCGTTAACCGTTGACATCCCACCAGCCAAAGCCGGGGCCAATAAAGCGGACGATTACCCACAGGGAGATCATGGCAAAAATGCCGATCCAAGCTCCTTGGGTAGTCCATTTGACGAATTTCTCGCCCTGGGTTTTGGTAATGGGTACCCAGGGCAAAATCTTTTCTGCTTTGCCGTAGTCTTCGCCCAACTGTTCTTTGCGGCGTTTTGCTTCTCCCATGGCAGACCTATGTGGGGATGTTAACAAGTGCGATCGCAGGGTGAGTGATCACCGTTGCGTTCATTTCTGATAATACCGCGTTCTAATAGCGCGGTTGCCGTGGAGAAAAGGCCGCTGGCTCGGATAGCCAGAGATGTTGCCGCTGATGAAAACGGAGGGCGGGATCGAGGACCTGCAAGATTTGCCGACCGTAACTGCGGTGGTTGACCCGATTGTCCAAAATGGCGACGGTGCCCTGGTTGGCTCGCACCGGGGCGATCGCTCGCTGCAGTTCCATCAGGGCGGTAGGCAGCAGGTATAGGCGAAACCAGTCCTGGCGCAATCGCTTGTAATAGGCCACGCGACCCGCCACCAGGGGATTTTCTAACGAGGGGAGGGGCAGGGTCGCCATGACCAGCAGCTGCGGTGGAGGCAGTTGGGTTTGCTGGTCTTGCCAATAGCGCCAACCCGTCACCAGCACGCCGTTCTCTGGCAGGTGTGTGGTTTCTACCTGCACCCGTGAGCCAAATTGGGACGCCAGCACAGACGCGACCTGATTTTTTAGGGGAGTGTCATCCACGAGCACCACCATAAAGCCCCCGCGACTGGTGCCCGCCACGACCAGATAGGCCAGCTCCTCCTGCAACACAGGCTGAAACTCCGCCGTGTTGGGCAGTGGAATGCGATCGGGCAAATAGAGTTGAATTTCTTCGGTGTGGCGATCGGGATTGAACTTGAGGCAGGTCATATCCTCCAGGCCAAGCCGCTGCCGAAACTCCGTTGCGTCGGTGGTGGCATCGAGGGCTCCCCCCATCAGCACCAGGGGCTGCTGCACCCAATGTGGCGCGATGAAGGGGGCCACGTCAATGGGCGCACAGTTTAACGTCCACTGTCCGCTTTCGCGATTTAGCCGGGTCCACCGGAGCGACTCAGGGCGATCCATCTGTGCCCAAAACCGTTGCCATTGGGGCGGCATTCCCGCTTGGGCGGCATCCCCATCTAACAATATCGCGCGCAGGGCCATGAGGACTTGCCGTTCGGGCTCATCCACCAAATGGCATTGATAAGGATTGGCCGGATGCTGAAAGACTTGGTGGGTCAGGCTCACCCGGATGTCGCGAATCAGGGCTTGATGTTGAGGATAGGCCTGCATTAAGGTCTGCCAGGCGTGGGCATCCAGGGTGACTGTGAGCACCTCCCGAATCCAATGTTCCAGGTCGTCAGCGCCATCAATGAAGACCGGCATGCCTGTGGGAAAGCGATTTTGGTTATAGAGGCGATCGCGCAACCAGACTGCCGGACTGGTGAGAAACAATCCTCGAAAATTTTCATGGGGCCACTCATCTCCCCACAACACAGGTTTTTGACTGGGCATCCACTCCTGCAGCCGGGGAATGTCTCCCTGCAGCACCGACTGCCGAATCACCTCAGGCACCACCAGCACAGCAGGCTCGGGCCACAAGAGCAAAGACATCAAGTAGCTCAGGCGATAGTGGCCCTGATAAAGGGCCGATGCCCCCACCTGCATCAACGAACTGCGCCCCAAACGCAAGGCCCGCGCAGACAGACGGGCCATGGTGAGATGGTGAGGCCAGTCGGTGTTGCTATGATGTCGCAGAAATGCCCGCAACTGTTCATGCACCTGCGCTTCCAGCACGTACTTGCTCCTTAAGCGTAATGCCCTTCATTGTGACATAGCCCTTCCAGGGTTCCCAGAAATTGGTGGGAGAGGGTGTGGGGGTGGCAGGGTGGCAGGGTGTGGGGATTAGGTTTTGGGGGCTAGGGGCTAGGGGCTAGGGAGATCTCTGGAAAAGATTTCCCATTGGTAGGGTGTCATATAGCCCTATGGGCATGGCTGCGCTAAAGCGCAGCGAATGCACCACAGCCCGGCATTTTTGTTCCTGCGGATCTTCGAGATAGTCGGTATGAGTCCAGATGCCTACCCCTTACCCAGCACCCAAAACCCAGCACCTAAAACCCTAATCTCCGATCAAATTCTTTGGAGTTCAGTCATGAGTTGCTCAACCTGGTGAGTTACGAGGTCGTTGGGGTCGTTGCGCATGAGGGGGAGCAGTTCTCGCAGAACGCGCGGAGAGGCGACCTTGAGGTAGGAGAGAACGGCTTCGCGGACAAAGCCGACAGGATGTTTGAGACTCGCGACGGTATTTTCAGCACTCAGCCCCCAGCGTTGGGCTCGGGCGAGATGAAAACAACAGGCTAAAGCCCAGTCAGAGAGGAAGTAGCGCAGGTCGAGCAGATACCGCAGGCGATCGCTGGGTGGCATCGGGTGATAGACAAACAGGTGGCTTTCGCTGAGGACTTCGACTTTTTCTAACCAACTGCGGCGATCGAGAATGGTGAGAATGGCGCGTTTGCTGGGAATATCCAGGGTGTTGTCGAGAATCTCGATGCCTCGGGCGCTATTGGAGGCAGAGCCCCCTTGCCAGCTGATTTGGGCCGCTTGAATGGCCCCAGGGGGGGAGATGAAGCGCAGCAGCATGAAGATCCGTTCGATCGCATCTCCCTGTTGTTCTTCCAGGGCTCGCTGGAGCAAATCGGCCTCACGCCCCTGGAGCGTGGCGTCACCCAAGTCGAGCAGCGCGCCATAGACTTGGCCGATGAAGGTCAGTTCCTGGTTGATCAAATCTTCGACTCCATCCCGACCAAAGCGATCGAGGGCGGCGTCAATGCCCTGATTCCGCTTAAAGCCGGTTTCTTGCATCATGCGCAACAGGATGCGCAGTAGGGTCCGGCGGGTGCTGCCCCAACTGGTAATCAGGTTTTGCAGGAGGCAGTCGATCGCCGCGTCGCTGCCCATGTTGCCGATCGCCTGCCAGGCCTGGTTACGCAAGCTATCGGGACGATAGGGATCGAGGGCGACTTCTTCGAGCATGGCGATCGCGTCATTGCCGAGGCGAGTTAAGGCTTGGCTGGCGGCCTCACGGGTTGACTTGTACTGCAAGGCTTTCATGAGGGAGGGGTAGTATTCCTTGAGGTTGGTAGCGGCGATCGCCTCCAGCAGTGCTCGTCTGACCCGCAAAGACTCATCCTGCAAGAGATTGGGAATATAGAGCCGCAGTGATTGCAGATAATCCGCTTCGCCCAAGGCCCGGCAGCCCATGACGCGCTCGCGTTCGCGTTCGTGGGTCAGCATTTGCCGCAGGGTATTGACCGCTTCGTTTTTTTCGCGGGCATTGCCGTGTTTCAACATGAGGGAAGCCGCCGTGCCCCGCACCACGGGATCAACCTCCGGCTGAAGATAGGAATGGAGATGGTCAATGTTGGGATTGTCTTCCGTAATCCAGATGTAGCGCAGGGCCAGCGCCAAAATTTCGGGGGGCTGTTCGTGGGTGTCGATGAGTTGCACTACGGCGGAGGTGTGCTCCCGCTTGGGATACTCCAGCATGGCTTCCAGGCTCTGGCGACGCAGTGACAGGGGCAATGAGTCCAGCCGGGGAGCTAAGACCTCCCCGACACTATGGGGATCAAACTGGGAAAGAATTTCGATGCAAGAGCGCTTGTCTGCTTCAGAGCCCGGTTTTTCCAGCGCTTCGACGATCGCCTTACGCAACGCCCGCAAGCTCGCTTCAGAAGAACTCAACAAGCCCCGTTGGGCACTTTTCACCAGGAGTTCCAGATATTGCGATCGCAACAGCAAGATCGCGATTAACCAGACGACCGCCAAAAAGGCCACCACCCCCAAAAAGAACTGAGACTGCAGCAATTGATTGTTAAAGCCGAGGTAGTTGGCCCAGGCAATTACCAGCAAGATAAAGACGCCCGTGCCCCCCATGGCCAGCGGTTCGGCAATGCCGCCGACCAGCGATTGAAACAGCGTGCGCTCGCTATCGGGAATGGGTTGAAACAACACCGGACGGGTGCTAGCGACGAGGGTGTAGCGCAGCCATTCGTCAAAAAATTTGAGTACGACCAGCCCAATGAAGAGGGCGGAGCCTCCTAGCAGAGCTGGAAAGCCGCCCACCAGGGTCATCAAGCTGATCCCGACGATGACCAGGGGCAAGATTGCCAAGACGGCAAAGACGCCCTGCCGCTCAATCAGACGACTGGAGGTAAACCACTGGGTCAGGAGTTCGATCAGGCCCAGTAAGCCGCTAAAGATCCCCAAAAAGGCGGCAATCCCATCCGCCTCCAAGTTGATATTGAGCTGGGTCAAAAATTCAAACTCGATCAGATACATCAAGATCTGCGCCAGCACAAAAAAGCTGAACAGCATGGTCACGTAGCTGCGAATGGTGCCCCGCGATCGCTGGGCTTTGTGATCATCCTGACCGGCTTCGGCCTGGCGCTGCAAGGAGTCAGGAAAGGCGTGGTCGTAGTTTCGGCTGATGATCAGCAGCACCCCCGCCCCCACCATCATGATTACGAATGACAGCACCAGCACGTTATCCAGCCCCACAAAGGAGACTAAAAAGAAGACGGAAAAGCCGCTGAGTACGTCCGCCACCAAGTTGCCACTGCTAATCAGCGGAAAGGTGCGTTTAATTTCACGAATGTTGAATAGCTGGTTGGCGGTGATCGAGACGTTTAAGTCATTGAGTCCGTAGATAGCTTCCATCCACAGGCGCAGGCCAAAAATTGTGAACGGCAATAACGGCTCAACGGCCAGCCCCCACCGAAACAGCAGCACCGGCACCGCCATTAGCACGGCGATGATAACAATGACCCGGCGCAGCGGCAAAAACTTCTGGAGCCAAGAGTAAACAAAGGTCAGCCCAAACCCAACGCCAGCGCTGAAAATGTAAATCCACGGCAGCGAAGCCGGGCCATAGGTCTCTAGAAAAAGGGCCGCCGAACTGACCTCCAGCCACAGGATGCCCATGGAGGTGGCCGTGTAAAAGCTGAACATCAAAAACGTGCGTTCGGCCTCATTGGGCCGCAAGTTAATGATGCGCAGCAGCCTTTGCTGCCAGTTTGACAGCGGCGGTAGTGCAGTCCGGCTTGAGTTCATACCTGAGACAAAAAAGGTCAGTGGCCATCACCTACCGAATCACCCGGATGGCTATTTCTTCGGCGATAACAGCATCATCATATTCCGACCTTCCCGTTTCGGAGCCTGTTGCATTTCGGCAACTTCTTCCAGGTCATTGGCCATGCGCCGGAGCAGCTTCTCCGCCAGGTCAGAATGCTGGATCTCGCGCCCCCGAAACATGACGGTGGCCTTGACCTTATCGCCAGACTTGAGGAAGCGATGAGCACTTTTGACCCGCACATCGTAATCATGCTGGTCAATCTTGTAACGCATCTTGACTTCTTTGACTTCGGCGTTGTGCTGCCGTTTGCGGGCTTCGCGGGCGCGCTTTTCTTGCTCAAACTTGTATTTACCGTAGTTAATGATGCGACAGACCGGCGGAGTCGCCTTATCGCTCACCAACACCAGATCGAGATCTAGCTCTTCAGCCATCCGGAGAGCCTCACTGGGGGACATGATGCCCAACTGGTCTCCATCTGCCCCAATCAGACGGATCTCCGGGAAACGAATGTTTTCATTAATGGGAGGGACGTTTCGAGGATTTCGGCTTCGCATGCGCGGAAAAAAATAGGAAATAATACGAAAACGACGGACGCAAATTTCAGTCGTCCTATAGCCTAATGGCTGCCCTAAATTTCGTCCAGAGGGAAAACCCCTCAAGGGAGTGACCCGCTCATTCGTCAGGTCTCAGAAGATATCTTTACCGATATTAAGGGTGAAGTCTAAATCTGCACATCAGTTCGTTGCGAAGTCAGACAAAATATTTACATTATGCTAAGCTCGCCAACGAAATAGGTTGGCTGAACAGTCGCTGGAGCCATTGTTGTCAGAGCGATCGCGCGTTGCAGTAACCGAGACCTGGGCCAGGTTTTGCAGGCCGTTCTGGGGTGTCGAGTCAATCGGAACTGACTCCCCCTCATCCCTGCGCTCAGGAGGCCAAAACCACCGTTCACCGACTCCTACTAACGGCTATGTTCACCGTTTCCTGATTCACCGTTGGGGCCTCTTAACAAAAGCCGCTGGTCAAGTTACGATTAGCTGTTGTCTTGCACACGTTACTGGTCTGGGGCGGCAGTCTGGTTGCCGAAGTTATGAAACACACATTGTCAGTTTTGGTCGAAGATGAAGCGGGCGTCTTAACTCGTATTGCCGGGTTGTTTGCGCGGCGGGGGTTCAATATTGAGAGTCTGGCGGTAGGGCCAGCAGAGCAGATGGGGGTATCCCGTATCACGATGATGGTACCGGGGGACGACCAGGTGATCGAGCAGATCACGAAACAACTTTATAAGCTGATCAACGTCCTCAAAGTGCAGGACATTACTGAAATTCCCTGTGTCGAACGGGAACTTATGTTGATCAAGGTCAACGCCACCAGCAGCAACCGCTCCGAGATTTTGGAACTGGTGCAAATTTTTCGGGCGCGAGTGGTGGATGTCTCAGAAGACTCGCTCACGATTGAGGTGGTTGGCGACCCTGGCAAGATGGTGGCGATCGTTCAGGTGTTGGCGCGGTTTGGGCTGCGGGAGATTGCCCGCACCGGCAAAATCGCCCTCACTCGTGAATCAGGCGTGAATACGGAATTTCTAAAATCGCTGCAAAGCAAGTTGCAGTAGGGGGCAGCGATCGCCTCTGCCGATTCTTCCTAGCTGAGGGATGAGGATCATTTAATATCTAAATTTCCGCGAAGAATCGACCTGGCCGGACTAGTACCCGGCGGCTTAAGTCTCGATACCGATTGAAAGTCCCTCTCCCAAAGTTGGGAGAGGGATTTAGGGTGAGGGCTAAGGGGGGGCAAATTTACGCCGCACTGTACTAGGGACAGCGGAGACGGCCATC
>Ga0081520_100365_pt1 | contig 20709 bp, 16 predicted proteins | sample HotLakmasection1_FD_70988 | JGI IMG/M metagenome (GOLD analysis project Ga0081520, IMG submission 70988) | Hypersaline microbial mat communities from Hot Lake, Washington, USA - Section #1 (SPADES assembly) (version 2) | ecosystem: Environmental > Aquatic > Non-marine Saline and Alkaline >... | reverse complement strand
TTGCCATGCGGGTAGAGCCCGTTCCTGTTGTGGCGGGCACACCCCCCGCCCCCCCCCGGGGTGCCCCCCCCGCCCCCCCGGCGCCCCCCCACTCGAACCCGGCCCCGCCGGAAGCGCTGGTTGCGGCGCGCCGTGCCGCCCGCCGCCGCGCGTCGGCTACGGCGTCTGAGCCCTCAGGCGCGGCGCAGGCCGCCGGTCCCGGACCGGACGCCTCTTCTGCAGGCCGCAGTGCGGGCGTTCGCGTGATCGCACCCCGCGCCCCGGCACGCACGACCGGACGGGCTTCTGCGGGTCGTGCGGTGATCGATCTCGTCTCGCTTTCCGGCGAGACCCTGCCACCGACGGCCGAGGCCGATCTTGGCGCGCGGGTGCTGCGGACACTGGAAACCGCACCAGTGAACGGCCTTGAGCGCTTCCGGACACCGGAGGGGCGCGACGGAAAGCTCTATGTCACCGACACTCGCATCGACACAGGCATCCGGCTCGTGCGCCGCAATGCGGCGATTGCCCAGCTGCCGGCGAGCGTTCGACTGGAATCGGGCTGGTTCGTCGTGCGCGAGGCAACCGCGCTGCGGGCGGTGCCCGGCCATGCGCCCGGCGGGCTGGCGCCCGTGGCGACAGGCCTGCCGATTGAGCGCATGGCCTCGCTGGAAGACCCTTATGGCGTGCGCTGGTACCTGTTCGGACAGGAGGGAACGGGCATCGGCTATCTGCCCGCGCAAGAGGTGATGCCGGCGGAACTTTATTCCGGCGAACTGTCAGCGCCACTGGAACTCGCAATCCGTGATACGGTGGTTGATGCGGTCGAGGCGACGACGAGCTGCCGCGGCCTCTATGTGCAGATTGACGGCGTGGAGCCCAAGGGCACTAGCTTCTGCAGAGGAGCCTCCGGCGACTGGCAGGCTGAGGGCTTCGGCGAGCCGGCCGTGATGCCGGTCGCGCGCAATGCGAAACTCTGGAGCGGTGACGGTCCTGTGCGGCTTGAGGAGGCGGCGGTGCTGGCCATCCAGGCCGATGCACCCGAGGGCGATGATGGTCGCGGCCTGGAGCTTGCGCGCACGCTACGGCACTGGCTGTCCACCGCCGAGGCTGGCGAGGAGAAGCGATTGATCCTTCGAGACGGTACGCCTGTGACCGCCAGCTTTGGTCCGTACCGTGACGAGATGCGCTCCATGACGATTGCGCGCACCGCCGACGTCACGCCACTGCCGAGCGGGATGCGCTTCGAGACGGGCTGGCTGGAAGCGCTCAAGGTGACCGGCCTTCAGGCCGTGCCCTCCCCGACCGCAGGGGCAGAGCTCGCAAGGCTGGACCGCGGTCGCCTGATCGAGAAGCTTGCCATGTTCGAAAGCGCCGCCGGGGGGAGCTGGTATCTGGTGGGGCTCGACGGTACCGGGCTTGGCTTCGTTCCGATGACCGCCATGGCTCTGGCCGACACGCCCGAGGCCACCGATCCGCGGATTGCGGTGCTCACCATTGGCCGCGTCGCACGCGACCAGGTGCGCGCCGGCGTGACCTGCCGCGACATGTCTTTGACCGTTGCGCGTATCAGTCGCGCCTTTTCGGGCTGTCGGGCCGCTGATGGCGGCTGGGTGCTGGAAGCCGACATGGGCGGCTGGGTGGATGTCATGCCCATGGCAGTGCGCGCGCAATAATCCGTGCAGGGTTTGACAGGTTTCGCCGTTCGCGCGAGACCGCTCCAAGTCCATTCACTCCTTCCGGAGACCAGAACGCCATGAAATGCACCCGCGCCGCCCTGTCCGCCCTAATCGCTGCCGTCTCTCTTGCCGCCTGCGGGGAAAACGAACCAACCACGGGCACGGATGCGGCCATTTCCACGGACACCGAAGCCGATGCAGCGAAAGGACCGGACGAGTCCGCCCCCGCCGCACTGCCCGATCACCGCTTCCGCGCTTTTGTCGACAGCGAGACCCTTGATGAGGCGAACGTCACCGCGACGGGCTCCGGACTTGAATATGTCGTGCTCGAAAGTGGCGACGCCGACGGTGTGTCGCCCGGTGCCAATGACTGTGCCACGGTCCATTATGAAGGCCGTCTGGCGGAGACCGGCGAAAAATTCGACAGCTCATATGATCGTCGGCAGCCGGCGACCTTCAATGTGTCCGGCGTGATCGCGGGCTGGACCGAGGCGCTGCAGTTGATGGTGCCGGGCGATGAATGGGTACTGCTCATCCCCGCCGATCTTGCCTATGGAGACAGCCCGCGCCCCGGCGGTCTGATCAAGCCGGGCGACGATCTGTCTTTCCGCGTTGAACTGCTTGACGCGGTCAGCATGCCCGCGCTCGGGACTGCAGGCTGGGAGGCGCTTCCGGACTGGACCGCCGAGGACGCCGAATTCGAGACGACCGAGAGCGGCCTGAAATACGTCGTTCTTGATGCCGCGCCGGAAGACGCAAGCAGACCTGAGCGATCCGACCGTGTTGTCGTCCATTATGAAGGCCGCTTTGCGAGCAGCGGCGAGACGTTCGACGCATCGTTCATCCGCTGCGAACCCGCCATGTTCGGTGTCGGACAGGTCATTCCGGGCTGGACCGAGATGTTGCAGTTGATGGATGAGGGAGAGGAAGTCGTCGTCTGGATCCCGTCAGATCTCGCCTATGGCAAGCGCGGCAAGGGCCCGATCGGTCCGGACGAGGACCTCGTCTTCCATGTGAAGCTGCTGGATATTCTGTCTGTCAACTGAGCCCGCCAATCATCGAACCATCCTCGTTGCAGACGATGCTCTGCGGTGCCTCAAAAGAGTCATGAAATGGGCCGTATTCAAGTGTGAATAAGGTGTTTGCCGCACCCGCGAGATTTGTTTTGCAATTCGCCGGACGTTGTAGTGAATGCCGGTTTGGCGGGGTGGTTGTCCAGGAGGGATGCATGTGTGGTATCATAGCTGTTGTCGGCGATGCAGACGCCGTGCCGAGACTGGTCAGTGCGCTGAAACGGCTCGAATATCGCGGATATGACAGTGCGGGTGTCGCAACGGTACACGAGGGCAAACTCGACCGCAGGCGCGCAAAGGGGAAGATATTCACGCTCGAGGCGGAGCTGGAGACGTTTCCCCTGAAGGGCACCGTTGGCATCGGACACACGCGCTGGGCAACACATGGACCGGCAACCCGGACAAACGCCCATCCCCACCAGTCCGCTGGCGTTGTGGTCGTGCACAATGGCATTATCGAGAACTTTGCGGACCTGCGCGCCGAACTGGAGGCTGCCGGCCACCTGTTCGAGACCGAAACCGACACCGAAACGATCGCTCATCTCATCGGCGACAAGCTGAAATCCGGGGCAAGTCCGCATGAAGCCGTGAAGGCGGCGCTGCCAAGACTTCAAGGCGCCTTCGCGATTGCCGCTCTCTTTGAAGGTGAGGAGGATCTCGTCATCGGTGCCCGTCGTGGCAGTCCGCTCGTGATTGGCGTCGGAGAGGGCGAGAACACGCTGGGCTCCGACGCGCTGGCGGTTGCGCCCTTCACCAATCGGGTGATCTATCTCGAAGAAGGCGACTGGTGTGCGGTCCGGCGTTCGGGTTACGACATATATGACGAGAATAACGCTCTTGTGGAACGACCTGTCAGCCAGATCGATGCCGGAGCGGTGGCGGCCGACAAGGGCAATTATCGCCACTTCATGCAGAAGGAAATGTATGAGCAGCCGGTTTCGACAGCGCGCACGGTCAAGGCCTATATTGACGAGCTGAATCAGACGGTGGAGTTGCCGCCCGGAAGCCGGTCCAGAATCGATTTTTCGCGTTTTTCAAAGGTCCACATGGTGGCCTGCGGAACCGCGCATTATGCGTGCCGCGTGGCTGAGTACTGGTTTGAACAGCTGGCCGGGCTGCCGGTGAAGGCAGATATTGCCAGCGAGTTCAGGTATCGCCAGCCCGCCCTCGGCGACGATGAATTGCTGCTCGTCGTCTCACAGTCCGGCGAAACCGCCGACACGCTGGCAGCGCTCAGATACGGCAAGCAGAATGGATTGACGACAGCTGCGGTGGTGAATGTCCCGAGTTCCACCATGGCGCGGGAGTGTGACATCCTGCTGCCGACTTTGGCGGGGCCCGAAATCGGCGTCGCCTCGACCAAGGCCTTCACCGCCCAACTCGTCGCGCTGGCGGCAGCGGCCATCATTGCCGGCCGGGACAGGGGCCGCCTGGGCGAAGAGGCCGTGCATGAGCTCAGCCAGTCGCTCCTGGAGGTGCCGCGGCTCATCGGGGAAGCATTGGACAACAATGATGCCATTGCCGATCTCGCGATCGATCTCTCAAAGGCGCGCGATGTCATTTATCTTGGCCGCGGTGTCTTTTATCCCATCGCTCTGGAAGGCGCGCTGAAGCTGAAGGAAGTGTCCTACATCCACGCCGAAGGTTACGCATCGGGCGAACTCAAGCATGGACCGATTGCGCTGATCGACGAGAAGACACCTGTGGTGTTCATCGCGCCTGACGATGATCTCTTCGAAAAGTCGCTGTCAAACCTGCAGGAAGTCGCCGCGCGGCACGGCAAGGTGCTTCTGATATCCGACAACAAGGGACTGGCGAAAGCCGGTGACCTTCCGGCCTGGAAGCTGCGCGTGCCTGACTGCAATTCCTTTCTGGCACCCATAATCTATTCTGTGCCGATACAGCTGCTCGCCTATGAAGTGGCTGTGGAGAAGGGCACGGATGTGGACCAGCCGCGAAACCTGGCAAAGTCAGTGACGGTCGAATAGCCGCCGGACGGTTTATCGGGATTGTAAGCGAAGAGGGTGACAAGCATGGTGCGGAAATTCTTTGGTACCGATGGTGTTCGCGGTGAAACGAACACGCCCCCCATGACACCGGACGTGGTCATGAGCCTCGGCATGGCGACCGGGCGGTACTTTCGTCGCGGCGGAGAGCGACGTCATTCGGTCGTCATCGGCAAGGACACCCGCCTGTCGGGCTACATGCTCGAATCGGCACTTGTCGCCGGCTTCACCGCCGTTGGCATGGACGTCAAACTTCTGGGTCCGTTGCCCACTCCGGGTGTGGCCATGATGACGCGCTCCCTGCGCGCTGATCTCGGAGTGATGATTTCTGCGTCCCACAACGCCTTTGCGGATAATGGCATCAAGCTTTTCGGTCCGGACGGGATGAAACTCTCCGACGAGATCGAGCTGGAGATCGAAGCGCTGATGCAGCAGCACGGTGCCATTCAGTTGGCCGCCCCGCATGATGTGGGACGCGCGAGGCGGATTGACGACTGCCAGGCCCGGTATGTGGAAATCGTGAAGTCGGCCTTCCCGAAGCGACGCAGCCTGAATGGCCTTCGGGTGGCCCTGGATTGCGCGAATGGCGCTGCCTACAAGGTGGCGCCGGAAGCCCTTTACGAACTGGGCGCTGACATCATCACCACGGGTAACGAGCCCAACGGGGTGAACATCAATGAGGGTGTGGGTTCCACACATCCCGATTCCATCGTGCAGCTTGTTGATCGTTTTCGCGCGGATATCGGTATTTCCCTGGATGGTGATGCTGACAGGGTCGTTCTTTGCGACGAGCGTGGACAGATCATTGATGGCGACAAGCTCCTTGGCCTTGTGGCGACGAACTGGAAAGCGCGTGGCAAACTGGCCAGGCCCGCAATCGTTTCCACTGTCATGAGCAATCTCGGCCTGGAGCGCTATCTTTCAACACTCGGCATAGCGCTCAGGCGCGAGAAGGTCGGCGACCGGTATGTCTCGCAAAGAATGTGCGAAGAAGGCATCAATCTCGGCGGAGAGCCCTCCGGACATATTCTGATGCCGGACTATGCCACGACCGGGGATGGCCTGATCGCGGCCCTGCAGGTTCTGAGCCTGCTGGTCGAGGAGGGCAAGCCTCTGAGCGAGATGGCCAATCTCTTCGAGACAGTGCCGCAGACAATGCGAAACTACCGCTGGAACGGCACCGAAGACCCGCTCGATCGGACGGAAGTCCAGTCGGCGATCAATGAAGCGGAAAAGGCTCTCGCTGGTCGGGGACAACTCGTTGTTCGCAAGTCTGGAACAGAACCGGTGATCCGCGTCATGGCGCAAGCCGAAGACATGGCGCTGGCAGAGAATGCCGTGGACGACGTCATGAATGCCTTTGCCAATCAGGCCGCCTGACGAGGGTTTGCTCGGGTCGCTCGGTGATTGTATCAGCGGAGCGGACGCACGAGCGGTCTCCGACTGCCAATGATCCAGGGCCACCAGGCCATGCTTCTCAACCAGCGTCCCCAGTGCTTCGGATAGGTCGGTCCCCGCCAGTCCTTGGAGCGACGAATGCTGAAACCGTGCCTGAACCCCTGCTTGACGCCGTCGATCATGCCGGAATGGCCAAGATCTCTTCGGTTTCGCAGATAGATGTAGGCGATGATCGCCAAATGCCCCGGCAGGGTGAGAAACAGCATCGGGAGTGGCATATTCTTGAGATAGGTCCATGTGCGGTTTCGATTGCCATGGAAGGCGGTGAAGTAACTGTCGCGGCCCGAGGTTCCGCTGCCGGCGTGTTCAATGAAAGCCTTCGGCAGGAAGATGCATTTCTCGCCGGAAAGTTGCATCCGAAAGCCTAGGTCAACATCTTCGCAGTAGCAGAAGAAGCGTTCGTCAAAACCACCATGCGCCATAAAGAGGTCGCGACGGTAAATGGCAGCTGCGCCGCAAGGACTGAAGCATTCGCCCTCTTCGGGAAGGCAGGTTGCAGGCAGACCGAAACCGCCGCGCCACGGTATTCCGAACACCAGATAGGCATCACCGGCACCGTCGAGAGTTCTGCGGTCGTGCAGTTCATACTGCGCGCTCGCGAAGACCCCGACCCCCGGATGCCGCCGGATACCGTCGGCCACGGATTGAAGCCAGTCCGGAGCGGCCTCAGCGTCGGGATTGAGCAAGGCGAGCCACTCGCCTGATGCGGCCCTGGCTGCGATATTGTTCCCGCGCGCGAAACCGTGATTTTCGTCCTGCGGCATGAAGCGCGCACTGGGAAGCCCCGAAAAATCGAGATTGTCCGCCGATTGGTCGCTGGACGCGTTATCAATCAGGATCACCTCGAAATCATTCAGGGTCTGCTGTTTCAGGGAGTCGAGAGCCGACTGGATATATGACCCGCCATTATAATTCACGATGATGACAGAGAACATCACGGGCATCTCGGGCAGTCCTCATCGTTTTGGGGCTTCACTCTCTGCCTCCTCGCACCGGAGGGCCGAACTTGGCAAGCGCTGCGCACGCTTCGAAATCCTCGAACGCCGTTTGGGCCGACCCTCGCAGACGGACCGATAGCGCGAACGCCCGTCAGCGCGGGCACCTTGGGCGCAAGATCTGAACGGCCTGAGGGCGGTGATCGCCGTCTGGCTGATGCCATACACCTTCGCCAAAGCTGGAAGCGCATTTAAGCGGTTGGCTCACGTCAATCGGACTGAAACAGCGTGGCCAGGGTGACTGCCGCAGCTTGGTCTTTCCGTCCGGCATCTGGCACGGCCGACAATCCGGCAACGTCATGCCGGAATTCCTGATAAAACCTCCGCGTCTCAGGCACCGAAAGCAACGGCATGAAGATCACGCAGCGTGCGCAGCAGGTTCTCTGCATCCGCAAGGGCAAGGCAGCTCGGCGCATCGCAGAGCGCCTTGTCAGGCTCGGGATGAAATTCGAGGAACACGCCGTCCGCGCCAGCGGCGACAGCGGACTTCGCGATGATGGGCACACCTTCCCTGCGTCCGCCCGTGGATCCTCCCGCCGTTCTCGGGTCAGCACCCGGAAGCTGGACGGCATGGGTGGCATCAATCGTCACCGGCACGCCAAGCGCCTTCATGGCGGGAATTCCGAGCATGTCGACGACAAGATTGTTGTAACCGAAGCTTGTGCCGCGCTCGCAGAGGATGACAGGGTTCTGACCTTCGACGACCTCACCCACTTTACTGACGATATTCTTGCAGTCCCAGGGCGCAAGAAATTGCGCCTTCTTGACATGGAGCCAGCCATCGCGCGCGGCCACGGCTCTTGCGCCGGCAACCACAAGATCGGTCTGCCTGACAAGAAATGCCGGCACCTGAACGACTTCAGCGACCTCGGCGACGACCTCGGCCTGTTCGGGGGTGTGATAGTCTGTGACGACAGGAACGCCATGGGCCTTTTTCACATCGTCGAGAATGCGAAGCCCTTCGTCCAGACCAGGCCCTCGATAGGAATGAATCGATGAACGGTTCGCCTTGTCGAAACTGGCCTTGAAAATGTAGGCAAGGCCCAGTCGCTCGCACACCTGTTTAAGATGCTCACCGATGCTCAGCGCCAGATCGCGGCTTTCGAGAACGTTCATGCCCGCCATCACGCAAAGTGGCGCGTCCCCGCCGATCGAGATGTCGTAAGCTTTCAAATTGAGTTGCGGCATGGGGCCCCCCTTGTTTGACGTGCTGATAATCGGTCCTCCCACCACCTGCAAGGGTGCATTCATCTTGCCGCCCCAACGGGTTGTGATTGGCACCATGACGCGATGTGGGCAAATTGGGGAAGATGTTGCGGGCCCTGATTGTGCTTCCGGTGCGCATCGGATCGACGCGCTTGCCGGCCAAGCCCCGTCACAAGATCGCAGGTGGCAACCTGCCTGGCCGTGTCACCACATTGCGGTCCGGCCGGCCTTTGAAGCCCCCCGAATCGGTATTATCGTTGCCACCAATGATGAAGGTATCAAACGCCATTACGAGAATACTGGCGCGAGCGCCGTGGTGACGGTCCGGAACCGCCCTCCGGCGGAACCGACCTGGCGCTCGCAGCCGTCCCATCGCACGACCTCCCGCCTGGTTTCGTGATCAACCTTCAGGGTGGCAAGCTCTTCACGCCGCCCATGGAGACCTGTAGAGGGATGCCGATTCAGTATGCGACGGGTCCGCCGTGTGAGCCATGGAGGCACCTTCGATCCCGGAGACCCGGTTGCGCGGGCCGACGAACGATCCGAATGTTTTGTGAGGCGAGGCTGACGGGGCGTCGCGCAATCTGCAGTTCAGATTTGCAAAAACCGTCTGACAATCGCACAGAGTCCTGAATGTTGCGTGGAAAGAGACTGCTCGGAGACATGCAAGCGGCGAGGCGCCTGCTGGCTTCTGGCACGTTTGACGCTCAGAGTTATCGAAGATTCAATCGCGATCTGGATGGATCGGATTTTCGCCTGGCGCTGCATTATGTCCGCCACGGGCGATGGGAAGAGCGGCGGTTCCTGCGCGACGGACTGGCAGACTGGCTGGTGCTTCCGGTCATATCCGGCCGCGTGGATCCGTCTGACGTCAGCCGCCTTCGCGCTGCGTTAGGTTCCGGTGTTGATATTGATAACCGCAGTATCATTGATGCTTTCTGCCGTTCTACGGGGTTGGACGGGCGGGATTACCTGTTCCATGACGCTTTCGGAAAGGGCGATTTCGCCCGGGCAGCAGGCCTGATTCCGGAGCTCGACCCAGAGGCGCACTTCTGGGCTGCTCACAGAATGGCCGTCCGGCTTGGTGTGACGAGCTTCCTTCCACAGGCGTTCGAGACCGGATTTCGCCAACTGGAGAATGGCCAGTTCACCGGACACACGCCCAAGCTCACGGCACTGGCCGATATGGCAGAGGCGATCGGGGCTGATGGACCGGCATTCAACGCGCTCCTGCTTGACGCGGCTCAGACCTCGCGTAATCAGACCGATCTAAGAGCAAGGCTTTGGCGCATGCGCCTGCCGATCCTGCTCGGTCCCGGCGCGATCGGCGAGCAATTGCGCAGTCAACTGTCAGGCCATCTTTGCGAAGCGCTTGCCAGCGATGATGAGCCTCTGCCCCCGATAGCGCGCGACTGCCTGTCGCTGTTCGATGCCGCCGCTGCCAACAATCTGGGTCTGGGCCCGCATAATCTCGTTCAGGTGGATGGGACATGGAGCGAAGCGCCGTCCGGACAGCCGACCGTGCTCCTGCGCTTGCCGCATGCCACTCACTGGCTGTTGGCGGAGCAACAGGAGATGTCGCTCAGCTTCCTGCAGGCTTTCAAGCGATTGATTGCACTGGTGCTGGACCTTGGATTCGCGGTGCGTCCGATCTCGGCCGGGCGGATTCACAATGTGACCGATGTGGCACCGACCGACCTGCCGATTGTCAGTTATCACGGTTTTCTGGAGGCACCCCGTCCGGCGCTTTTCATGAAGGAGAGCGCTCTGCCCGGCATCTTTCACGTCAATCCGACGGGCTATTGCGGCTGGGCATTGTCTCTCAAGCGATCGATTCAGGCTCCCGAAGCGGCTCGTCGCACGCATGAAGAGCTGGTGGAGACTTTTTCCGGCGGACAGCGGAGCAAGTACGCTCAGGAGACTGGAATTGCTGCGCCTGGTGGCGACTATATCTTCTTCGCCCTGCAGGTGACCGAGGATTCCGTTGCCCAGCATGCTTCGCTGCGGCGAGCCGAGATCCTGTATTGTCTGCTCGAACACTATGCGGGGTCGGGGACGACGGTGGTTGTCAAGAAGCATCCCATGGATTCGCGACTTGAAACCGACCGGCTTCTCGAATCTTTTTCAAAGAAATACAATCACTTGCAAGTTTCCAGGGCACCCATACACGCGCTCGTTTCCGGTGCGCGCTGCGTCGTAACCATCAATTCGGGCGTGGGCATTGAGGCCCTTCTTCAGCTCAAGCCCGTGATCACCACCGGGCGAAGCGAGTATGGCGAGGCGACGCTGGTCGCCCATGATATGGATCAATTGAAGGCCGCCCTTCGCCAGGTGGATCAACATGGCGACGCCTGCATTTCGAAGGACCGGATCATCGGTTTCCTGCACGAGCTTTTCGCACACAATTGTTTCACGCTGCTCGGCACCCCGCAGACGGTCATCGACATGGCCCGGGAAAGTCTCATGAGGGATGTGCACAAGCCCGTGGATAGCGCGCGGCCCATCAGACCAGACCGGGCCTCGGGTTAGGTTCCTGGCATCCGCACAGGAGCCAGACATGAACCCGATTTCGCCCAATCTTTCGATGCCCTACCTCGCGCCGGCGCAGGCGCAGGCGCAGAAGAATGTGACCATCAATGAGGCCTTGCGCCAACTCGATGCCGTCGTTCAACTCAGCGTCTCAGCCACAAATGTCACCGACCCCCCTGCGGCGCCCATCGACGGCACGCGAGTGATTGTCGGGGAGGGTGCCACCGGCCCCTTTTCCGGAAAGGCGGGCCATATTGCTGCTTTCCAGGACGGTGCATGGATGATAGCGGCGCCGACGACCGGCTGGCGTGCCTGGTCTGAGGATGAGCGCCGGCTGCTCGTCTTCAGGGACGATGCCTGGCAGCCCGCAAGCACACCCCCCGACAGTCTGGAGCGCCTTGGCATCAACACTGCGCCGGACACGAATAACCGTCTCAGCGTCAGCGGTCAGTCCACGATCTTCAATCATGATCGGTCCGACCATCGTGTTTCCATCAACCGAGCCGGCCCGGCCGACACCGCAAGCCTGGTCTTTCAGACAGGGTTCTCAGGGCGCGCGGAATTCGGACTGGCGGGCGAGAACGGCCTGCAACTGCGATCAAGCGTTGATGGTTCAACCTGGGTCACCAGACTGATGCTCTCAGACACCGATCCGGCCGTCCTGTTGCCGAGCCTGAGGTCTGGCCAGGTCGATGTGAGCTTTGGCGAAGCGGTTTCGATAGAAGCGCCCTCGGCGGGAGGCTTCTTCATTGTGCTGGTCGGTGATGAGGGAGACTTTCCACAGATCAATGCGTCGGCAATTATCGCCTTTGATTGTGGAAGCTCTCCGGGCGTGACTCCGGTTTTTTTTCGGCAACTGGATCAGCAATGAAGGAAGTGCGGTGTTGTCGGGGACAAGCGGCGAGCAAGGAGCAGTGTCCTTGTCTGCTCATGACGGGGTGATTCAGATCGAGAATCGCAGGCTTGATACCGTCAAGCCCACGACATTTCGCTTCCTGTTCATCGCCTAGAACCCATGGCAATCCGGGCGATGCCGGAGATCCTTCCGACTGTTGGACAGTCATGGTTGAACCGACTAATAGTGGGCCTTGCGAGCACAAGCGCTGGAGGGATGTGACTGTGGAAAAAACTGTGACCGACCGTTTAGCGCATGAGATTGCGTCGGAAGTGATCGCGACCGAGATCGAAGGTCTCCGCTTTCTGAAGGCGCGTCTCGACAATCCGGACTCGGTCCTGTCAAGAGCGGTCAACGAAGCCGCTGATGCTTGCCGAAACCTGAAGGGGCGGCTGATCGTCACCGGAATGGGCAAGTCGGGACACGTTGCGCGCAAAATCGCGGCAACCCTGGCTTCGACCGGGACACGCGCCAGTTATGTGCACCCTGGCGAGGCGAGTCATGGCGATCTCGGCATGATTTCAAGAGAGGATGCCATTCTGGCCTTATCGAATTCCGGAGAGACCACGGAACTCGGGGACATGATTGGATATGCCGGGCGCTTCAACATCACGCTGATGTCCATGACGTCCAATCCCGATTCAACCCTGGCACGCGCGGGGGACATAAAGCTCATCGTTCCGAAGGCAAATGAGGCTTGTGCCATCACCGGTGCCCCAACGACATCAACCACGATCATGATGGCCCTCGGAGATGCCATTGCGGTTGCAATCCTGCGGAAGAATGGTTTCACGGCGGACGATTTTCACACCTTTCACCCAGGCGGCAAGCTTGGCGCGGCGCTGAAGCGGGTCACTGAACTGATGCATCACACGGAAATGCCTTTGTGCCGGCCAGGCGACGCCGTTTCCAACGCTGTTGAGGCCATTACGGCTTCCGGCTTCGGTTGCGCGGGCGTCGTCGACGGAACTGGCCGGCTCATCGGGATTGTCACCGACGGCGACCTGCGTCGCCACTTCAGGCAGAATCTCAGTGACGCTCTGGTCGCCGACATCATGACGACATCCCCGGCAACCGTCAGTGTCAGGAGCCTCGCAGCGGAGGCGCTCGCCCTTCTCAGCCGACGGAAGATCACGGCGCTGTTCATTGTCGATGACGAAAACAAGCCCCAGGGACTGCTGCATGTGCACGACTGTCTCGACAGTGGTGTCATATAGTCTGCCGGATCACGGTTCAGTTTCTGCCGTCATTGCTGCAGGTGTGTGGAAATACCGACCCAGAACGGTCATGAAATCACCTCTTGTTGCTGTAATCCCGACTGGCTAAAAGGTCGTGAATCAAGGAAGGGTGTACATCATGGCATTCGTTCGATCTTCAATTTCCATTGCGGCGATGCTGTCGGCAGTCATTCTGGCGGGGTGCGGAGGCGACACGTCCGAAACTGATGCATCTGAGGCGCCGGCCGCCTCGGCAACGTCTTCAACCACGGCCGCCGCAAGTGCGCCCGATGCCGACGCGACGCCATTGCCGACTGAACAGGTTTTCAGCGGCGCTGAACTGGCCGAGGCCATGGTTGCGCGCAACGATCAAATCACGATCGAAGCCACCGATGACGGCGTGCTGATTTCGGGAATGGTCGATAATCCGAGATCATCGGGCGACCTGCTCGACTCGGCGACTGTCGAATTGTCGTCCGGCTTTGAAGAGTTTGTCACCGGTCGCACTGTCATCGTTGAAATAGATGCTGCCGGCGGGGCTTTTTCTGCGGTATATTCCACCAGCGAAATTGGGAATTCCGGCTGGCAGCCATTTGAAGCCAGCGAGACCTTCACATCGAGATCCTTCAGCTATGCCGTGAGGGACAGCAAGCACGAAGACGGCGATTTTGTCGGTATCGTGCCGTCCACTGAAGAGGCCGTGCGGGTGAAGAAGCTTCGCGTGACAGTCGAATAAGCGCCGCAGCGCCCGCACCGTTCTGAAAGTCGGGGGCTTTAATCGTCCCCCTCTGACAATTGTGTCCCCCACTGGGCATTCAGCCGTTTGTTCTGCTCGCCGTAATGAGCAATAATCCGAGCGCGGAGCGCGTCGTCCGCGCGAAGCTTTGACCCGGGAATGTCAGCGTCTTCAATTATTCTCACAATGCGTTTCCGGAACGTCGGGATCGGTTCAGTGCCTTCAAAGCTGCGCGCGGCCACGTTGACCTCGCGGACAAGATCCTGTTTCACCGTCACCAAAGCGCTATTTACTGTCGCGGGTGCCTCGTAACGATCCAGCTCCGCCGTTTTCCCGAAGAGGGCGAACAGTTCGGGAACCAGGTTCTGCCCGCGATACTCAAATACCTTCAGGCGCTCGCCGAACACACTTTGCCATAAATTTACATTGTCGAAATAGTTGAGCGTGCGATTTCGAATAAGCATTCGCTCGACAAATTCCTGAAAGCGGTCCGTGCCGCCGACTCTCAGCGAAGTGGAATAAAAGCTCTCCAGCCACGACACCTGATCTCGTACGTAGAGAACAATCTTGGCGTCCTCCAATTTCGGGTCCAGATTCTTTCGCAAATTGGTGATGCGCTCTTCACTCCCGAGATCCCTGTAGAAGAATTCGCTGATTAACAACCTGTCGGCATCTGCCTCAAAATCTCTTAGCAGCGTCGACGTTGCGCCAGTCCTTGAGCATTCAACCAGTTCCTTAGCCAGCCCTTGCGCGAAGACATAGTCAATCCCCACATCGGCCAGGATGGCGTCATGATTGTTCTTGAAGAAACGCTGGAGATAGGTTGTTGAGGTCTTCTCCGCGCCGATCACCACGATGTTCATGCATGGACCTCCTATTCATAGACGGGCTTGAGATATTTTTCCCTAACACAAAAGAACTTGTTGTGCGTTCGCTCTGCAGACACCGGCTCCAAACCAAGGGTAACAATGGTGGGTACAGGTTCGTCTGGGATGTGCGCTCGGCGGTTCATAACGGAAGGCGTCCACGATGAACAGGCCGCTGAGGATTGAGTCTTGCAACCATCTTTTCTAACTGTAAAACAAGGACCTGTCATTAGCCATAGGGTACTGTTTCAATGGCTCGAACGAAAAGATTCCACATTTCCTGCTGCGGTCGGAGCGGAAGCAAATTCATTGCCGCAGCGATCCGAAACATGGGTTTCTCAGTCATTCATGAAATGGGTGACGACTGGCCAATCGAGATTGACGAAGGAGTGAGCTTCTTTGCCTCGAACCCGCGGGTGTTCGCCAATTATGACGGCATTGTGGGCTGGAAATGGTCGTTGCTCACGCCCCGCTATGCGGAGAGATTTCCCATTCAGATCCATTTGGTTCGCCATCCGGTGGGGGCGATCGAATCCGCGACAACTCATGCAGACTCACTGTTCACCTCGATCGAAAGGCGTCTCAAGGCACCGTCTTTTATTGACGATTCACTTAGTGAGGAAATGGTACGCCTCGGTAGGGCCGTTAACTACTGGATCGAATACAATAAAACGATTGGAGAAGGAAAGCGCACGATACGTCTGGAGGACTTTCGCCCCGGCGGTGACAGTGCTAACATCTTCTGCGAATTGACGGGGACGCCGACGGAGGCTCAGCAACTCATTGCCGGAGTTTCGACCGCTACGAATGCCAGACCAGAAGCGAAACGGCGAGTGAAGACTTCCTGGGAGATTCTCGACGCAGTATTTCCTGAGCAGGCGGCGATATTGAAGGAAATGGCAGTTGGTTATGGGTACGAGGTTGCGTCAGCCGAAAACGTACAGGCTTCTTCGCGCATTTGATTTGGCATGCGGTTCGTTTCAGACGGGAAGGACCGAGGATGGACGAGAGCAGGCAAGTCGATGGGAGAGGTGATCTGCATCAATGAGGCCCGGATCAGGGGTCATCGGAGAGGGTTGGTGCGGGGGCACTCGAAGAAGCGCTGAATGCGATGCCGGACGCCGAAGCTGACCGGTTGTGCGTAGCGGATCGTCGCTTTGCAGGCCAATCATCTTCCTGCGCCAATTACTCGGCAGGTTCGTCAACCCGCTTCTGCAGGCGAGCCCTGAGTGGCGGGCGGCCCTCCGACACGGCCATTTCATTCAGCACATCGTCGGTATCACCAAATGCTCTGACCTTGCCTTTGTGTAGCCAGAGTACCTTGTCGCATTCGTCCCGAAGCGTTTTCGCATTGTGAGACGCCAGAACGAGGATCCCGGCCGTGTTGACCAAGGTGCGCATTCGAAGGCGTGCCTTCTTCTTGAATTCCGGGTCGCCAGCGCCGAGCCATTCGTCGAGCAGAAGAATATCAGGTTTGAACGCTGTCCCGCACGCAAACTTCAAGCGCATGGCCATGCCATTCGAGTATGTACGAACGGGCAATTGAAGATAATCGCCCAAGCCGGAGAATTCCGCCACCGCCGATTTCAGGTCTTCAACCTCCTTCTTGGAGAAGCCCGCAATGGTGCCGAGCAGTTCGATGTTTCTATAGCCCGATGACTCCGGGTTCATCCCGAGGCCAACGTTAAACATGGCGGATATTCTCCCTTGAACATATACCGACCCTCTCTGAGGCTCATATATGCCCGCCATGACCCGGAGCAGCGTGGACTTTCCCGATCCGTTTCGCCCAACCAGGCCCAGGCGATCTCCGTCCCGTAATGTCAGAGAGACGTCATCCAAAGCGTGAATGCTCCGGGACGCCGCCGATGCGTCACTTATGATCGCTCCGGCGCTGTCCATCGCGTTACCTGACACGCGCTTTCGGACGCCGGCGCCCAGAAGCGGAAACGATAAGCTTACACTGTCAAGCTGCACCAGAGCCATACGCTAAACCCAGAATGGAATCCTGCGCCTCGCCACCGAGAAAAGAAGCAGGGACGCTGTCAAACCGACACCTGAAATGACACCAACCACGGTGATGCTAAGCATCGGAACGGAATCGTACAGGAGCGGATCACGAATCGAGATCAGAAAGTGCGCAAAGGGATTGAAGATGAGCACGCGATCCCAGAGCGCACCCATTTGCTCGGGAATCCAGAATATGGGCGTCAGGAACAACATGATGCGCATGATCGTCGAGACCAGGTGCACAAAGTCCTGATACCGTGCACCAAGCGCGCCAAGAAAGAACATCACCCAAATCGCATTCAGCAACATCACCATGAACATGCCCAGAGCGATGAAAGCTGTTGTGGAGATTGTTCGATGAAAATACGCAATTATGAGAAAGGCCACAATGCCGTTGATCAATGTCAAGATTGTGTTCCGAAGTACGGAACGATAAGCAAAGACGCTCAACGGTATTCGGCTGCCCTTGATCCAGTTCTTCGCTGATATGAAGGTTGTGCTGCCTTCAGCCATTGAATAACTTATAAAGGTCCATACGAAAAAGCCCACGGTTACGTAAGGGGCGAAAAATTCGAGGCTCTTGCCGGAAAGCGGCGCAAAAATGATGATCTTCACGAGCACAAAGAATGCGAAAGACACAAAGACCCAGCCGATACCGATAAATGATCTAAGGTAACGCGACCGAATATCTTCTACGGCAAGTTCAATCCAAATCCGGTATTGAGCGGCACCCGACGCGATGTCCTTCAGGGCAAGAAACAGGTCAGTGAACGGCGAATCCTGCTTCCATCTGATGTGCATTTCAGGCTGGGTACTCACACAAATGTCCTCAATTCCTTGCTGGCATGGCTTCAAGTGCCCTTCGCCGGAAGCCAAGCACACCATAAGTCGGGCCTGCGGACCACGCCACGAATATCAACAGTTTCAGCGCTCGGCGTCTGGTCCTATCTGGACATCGTCGATAGCAGTTTCGGTTCAGTCAAAGCGGCATTGTCAAGCAGCATGGCGTCAGACTGCAGGGTCGGCTGCGACTTTATAATCTGATCGTACAGCCGGATATGAGCTGCGATCACGCCGTCCCAGGTGGGGCAAGGTGTCAACTCGTGTGCCCCTTGAACCAAACGATCATACAACTGGCCGTCATTGTTAGCGAAGCGGAACAGAGCGTGCGCATCGCGATTTGGATTGCCTGTAAGGAACACACCATTTGCCCCGTCAGTCACCATGTCCCTGGCCAGGCCGATCGGGCTGCTGAAGACGGGCGTTCCCGTGGCTATCGCCTCGGGAATGTTTGCGGGTCCGCCCTCGTAGGGGCTCATCATCAAAAGCGCATCAATCGCTTCGTAGGCCTTCTGAAAAAGACGGTATGGCAAGGTGTCGAACACCGAGACCGAGAAGCCAAGCTGGCGCATATGCGCAGCATCTTCCGCGCGGCCTTCACCAACGAGCAGAAAGCTGAACTTTCTGGGGTCCAGCCGATCCAGCAATCCGTGCAGATAGGCCTCTCCCTTGACCCTTCTGGAATACCGCTTCGAAATGATTCCCAAGGTCAGTTTTCTGTTCGGGTCGAAGCCGCGCAGGGGTTTCTTTCTGAGCATCGAGTGGTCGAAACCGTGTGGGATCCGCACCGTGTGCTTGATCCCGAAATCGTCCAGACGCTTCTGCTGGCACGAGTTCAGACAGATCACCACCTTCGCCGCCCTGAACTTCGGCAGGAACCGGCTGATATGCACAAACGGGTCCGGGTCATCGATGTCGTGGTGGACGGTTATGACGCTCTTGGGACGGATATCGTCCGCGATCTGAGCCCTGTGATAGTGATAGATATCGCAATCAGGGGCAGGTGTGTTGCTCACCACGACGTTGACACGGCCGGAGTCCATGAAACGCCTGAAAATGTCCACGAAGATCTTGCTCGCCTTGTCATCGCTGATAACAAAATTTACCCGCATCAGTCCCCCCTCCGATTTTCCAGACGCAATTGTCTGCTGCGATGCCGATTTCCGACTGCCGTTCCGTCCCAACCCCCTCATGATATTTCTACGCTTCCGTTCAGCCGGAGCTGCGAAAGGTCGTATGTCGGAGCAATGCTGGTCTCGATACCGCCGAATGGCTTGCGAGCGTAGCGCTGAATCGGTCGAAGCTTTGACAACACGCTATTCTGTCCAACAGATTGGTTGGATACCAGATGCTGGGTGAACATCGCAACCATAAATTGCTCGAAGCCAGCATATTCGGCCAAACTCAATTCCGGATTGACGGCGTCGTCACGTATGGCCGCGCCGGCCAGTTCGGGAGTCGCGAAATTGTGACTGAACCCTCCCGTGCCATAATAGGTGCCCCCAATTGTGATGGGCTTGATCCCCTCCATGGCCGCTTCGATTGCCGCCTGCGAGCAAATGGTCACAACATATCTGGACACGCGCAGCAGCTGCTTGATGTTCCAGTCAGAAACAATCCAGACGCGCGAGCGCTGCTCCGCAGGCAACGACTGAACAAACTGCTCCAACCTCTCTTTTGTGAAGTCGGAACGGATGTTGGTCTTCTTTCGCTCCCAGGGGTGCCCCTTGAACACAATCATTGCATCCGGGTTTTCAAGAATTCTTTCGAACAGCGCCCGGTAGGCCGGAATCGAGCAGAGCACACTGCCTTGACCGGATATCAGGGAAAAGTCATTCACGACCTGCCCCACGACAAGCGTCACTGAGCGCCCTTTGAGCTGGGGAGGCAGCGGCTCCGGCGCGGGCTGAGTCACGTTCTTGTTTCGCATATGGCGAAGTCTGTCGATCGCCTCGGCGCGATGTCGATCAAGTGCGTCCTTGTCGGAAATTTTCGCGTAGTAGCTGTTCAGAACCGTACTGAAACCAATGCGCGAACCATTCGGGACCGGATGGTAACTCTCCTCGAAAAAGTAGTCCTCGCCGGTAATGAACCCTTCGCAAACGAAGCAGCGACCGCGCCGATGCGACAACAGCTGGATAAGCACCGCCCCATAAATGAAGGCCCCAGAGAAAATCAGAGCAGCGTCATAGGTGTAGATGTTCTCCTTGAAATTCTTGCGATGGTTGACCCAGAAATTCGTCCAGAACATGGCTGCAGCGCAACACTTTCTCAGGACTTCCAGATGCTCGTCATGGGCAAAGAAATGATCAATGATCGCGTCCGGCGTCTTGTTGATTGCTCGCGACTGCCAGTGGTCACTTGCTATGCAGGCGCTCAGCGCCTCGGAATAGGCCGCCTCGAAAACTCGAACACCCTTGTATTTGAAATCGAGCAATTCGTCTCTGTCGAGGCGCTTTATCTGATCATGAAAGCGGGCCAGACGGGACATGTGTTCGTCATAATTCCCGCAAGCGAGAAGAAGGGGCTTGAGGTTGCTGTCCTTGTCAATCGCAAGCTTCACGGTGCAGGTCGGCTCAGCGATTGCGTCGAGAAGTGACTTGAAATTGCGCTCGTTCAAATGGAAGTTTTCAGTACGCAGAACCTTGAGCTTTGGAATCTTCGGCGCGCCGCCACTCATATCTGTAGCAGTAGAAGAGATGAATTCCGTCTCCAGCGGCAGTGAATTCACCATTTCCGTGAGGGCTTGCAGTCGACGAATGTTATCTCGTGTCAAGTTGTGCGTCGCCGGAAGATGACGCAAGCTTGACATAAACTTGAATAATTTGCCGATCATAAGCTGCACACCCTTCAGTAGCCCAACTAATCGAGGCTTGCCTCAGCGTTTTAACCAACCATGTATAAAGATCAAGGCTGCCACTGGCATCCGAAAACACGCCTGAAGCGCAACTTCATCGGCATGACGTTCTTATGTTGGGCGAATCGGCTTTGCGGCTCCTCATGCCTGTTTATTCGTAAGCGATGTCTGACGGTCACGGCTTCGCCGGGTTGTTTCCGCCGCCTGCATTGGGTAGCGTCCCATCCCATGGTGTAAATCGTGCACGCCGTCTCGGCTGCGGTGATGTGTTCAGCCGCCCACGCCGGGCAGGCTGAGAACTGGGTTATCGACGATCCTGGCGAGACTTTCCAGTGACATGTATCGCCGGGCGAGGGCCCACTC
>Ga0081520_100358_pt1 | contig 21156 bp, 19 predicted proteins | sample HotLakmasection1_FD_70988 | JGI IMG/M metagenome (GOLD analysis project Ga0081520, IMG submission 70988) | Hypersaline microbial mat communities from Hot Lake, Washington, USA - Section #1 (SPADES assembly) (version 2) | ecosystem: Environmental > Aquatic > Non-marine Saline and Alkaline >... | reverse complement strand
TCCTAAAAAAAAAAAAAAAAAAAAATTTTTTTTGAAAAAAAAAAAAAAAATCCTCTCTTTCTCTTCCCTTCTTTTCCAAAATTCACAAAATTTCATTTCATAATGCATCCTCATACCATGAAATAGAAATAATAAAAAACAATTTTTTAGTTGAAATTCTTCTTTCAATGCTAAAAACCAAGAAAAACCTTTCCATGTTGGGAAAAAAACCCACAATGGTGAACAAGATAAAAGAGAAGAAAAAGGAAACAAATCCACCTCCTCCTTTCTTAAACGAATCATACTACCACCTTGACGTAATACTACCTCTTTTAGGAATAAATACTCTTCTTCTCCTAATCCTACTTCTTGAAAAATTAACAAAACACCTTTCTCTTCCTTCTTATATAAAAGACGATATAAAAACTCCCAATAGGAACGTCGATTACTCTTTAAACTCAGCATCTTCTTGAATTTTAGGTCTATTCATAGAACTTAAAACACTTAATAACTGAGAAACCACTTCTTTATCAATTGGTTTCCCATGGTAGTAACAATACAATCTTACCCAATCATAAAAACGAAGAAAATCCATTTTTTCTACCTCAGCTGTTAGTTGATCCCATAAAAACTGTAACGTTGGCCCTCCCAAAAAAATTTGATAATTTTTTGAACGATCAATCTCAATTTTAACAGGAAGAGGAACTCCCGCTTCATAATCTTTTGTAAGTTCGTTCAATTCTTTACAAACTTTCATCATATCTAATTGAAATTGGGCCAACAACGGACCTAGAGGAGGGGCTGTTTTCGCTTCCCTCGCCTCTACCATCGATTTTAATTGGCACATTAGCGTGAAGAAAAAACTTTTGAGAAAAAAAAATGCCATACTCCTTCATTCAATTCACGTGACAAAGCACGATAAATCGGATAAAAAATAGCAGAGTTTTCAACATAATCATATAAGCCTTTTTCAAATTTTGAAACGTTCCCTAAATCTACTTGATCTAAATATCCTTTCACTCCTGCGAAGATCATCAAAATTTGTTTTTCAACCGATAATGGGTTATATTGAGGCTGCTTTAACAATTCTGTTAGCTTCCTTCCTCGATTTAAAAGATGTTTTGTCGCTTCATCCAAATCAGAACCAAACTGAGCAAAAGACTCAATTTCACGAAACTGCGCCAATTCTAATTTCAAAGAACCAGCAATTTGTTTTAAAGTACGAATTTGAGCAGCAGAACCTACTCGACTTACGGATAAACCCGGATTAATTGCTGGACGGATACCTCGGAAAAATAAATTCGTTTCCAAAAAAATCTGTCCATCTGTAATAGAGATTACATTAGTTGGGATATAAGCTGAAACGTCACCTCCTTGCGTTTCAACAATTGGCAATGCAGTTAAAGATCCTGCTCCTAATGCATCATTTAATTTTGCTGCCCTTTCCAATAAACGCGAATGCAGATAAAAAACATCTCCTGGGTAAGCTTCACGTCCTGGAGGGCGACGCAACAACAAAGACATCTGACGGTATGCTACTGCATGTTTACTCAAATCATCATATACCACTAACGCATGATGGCCATGAGTTAGAAAATACTCGGCCATTGCACATCCAGCATAAGGAACTAGATATTGTAAAGGAGCAACATCCGAAGCTACTGCAGCTACTACAATAGACAAAGGAAGTGCACGATATTGTTCTAATTTTTTTTTCAATTTGGCTACCGTTGATTTTTTTTGGCCAACCGCTACATATACACTATAAACTTGATCTTTTTTTAAACCTTTTCCACTACTTTTTTTTGAACTTACAATTTTTGCAAAACGACCGTATTTAATTCGAACACGTCGCTGATTCAAAATGGTATCTAAACAAATAGCTGTTTTTCCCGTTTGACGATCCCCAATCACCAACTCTCGCTGACCTCGTCCAATTGGTACTAAACTATCAATTGCCTTTAAACCTGTCTGTAATGGTTCGTGAACCGATTTTCGAGTAATAATACCTGGGGCTTTAATTTCAACCAGACTTTTTTCCGAGCTTTCTAACGCTCCTAGACCATCCAACCCATTTCCCAATGGATCCACTACACGACCTAATAAGGATTCCCCTACCGGTACCTGCAATACTTCACCAGTCTTATGAGCCAAGTCACCATAACTTACTTCACGATCAGGACCCAATAAAACAGCTCCCACTTGATCCTCTTCTAGATTTAAAACCAATGCTTTTGATTTGCTTGGCAAAAAACGGATCACCTCTCCTGCACGCACATCGGTTAACCCATAAATTCGAACAATTCCATCCGAAACTGCCTCTACAAATCCAATAAAACTCCAAGAACGATTTTCTTTTTTTTCCATATCGTTCCTACATAAATAGGATTAAGAAAGCCATCATCAAACCCAACAATCCAACGGCTTCCGTTAAAGCAAAACCTAAGATTGCATAACGGAATAATTCACCACGTAAAGATGGATTACGAGATAAACCTAAAATCAACGAACCAAATACGATCCCTACTCCTGCTCCTGCTCCTACCAAACCAATCGTTGCTAATCCAGATCCAATCATTTTGCTACAAGTTAATAAAATTGTTAAATCCATAGGAAATGTTTATTTTTTTTTTTAAACATTCACCTTGTTCTTTTAATGATATTTGAAATAAGTAACTACTTCATTTAAATCCAAGGGATAAGGGTAAAAAATTTCCTTGCAACGAGGACGGTAAACCAGCATGACCTTTCTTAAAGGGAAATTAACCTCTAGATATCCAGGGGGATATCTTAAATGAAGCCAACGATTAAGCTGATCCACCAATGCTTTTTCAGGAAGTTCTCTAGTAGATTTTCCAATCTTTTTACGGAAGCTTCTTTTCTTTTTCCAAAACTTCAAAACACGAAATTCCTTTAAATTTTTAAACCAAAAAGGAAAAAAAAACTTCCTCTCTCCATTTGGGCTACCTACGGTCACCTTCCTTAGATGAGCAATCCCATGTAAATCACCTTTCACCAAATCCAATACTTGTCCTGGCAATAAAACATAATTATAACTTTTTATTTTACGACCATCGACCGTTAACCCGTGATGCACGATATATTGAACACCTATTCTCATACTATCAAAATAACCCAAGCGATAAGCAATAGATAACAAACGACTTTCTAAAAGTCCTGCAAAATTATCAGCCAAAAGTCCTTTTTCTAATCTGGCTTTCTCATAAATCCTTTTTAATTGCTTTTCACGAGCAAAACCATAAAAAAATTGAGTCTTTTGTTTCTCTTGCATCCTTTTTTTAAAGACACTTCGATGACGTCCAAAACCTTTTCGCAAACGGTAAGACTTCCATAGTTGATATTTCTCATTCAATTTCCAACGACGAGGCCCTTTAATCATATGGGTACGATATAAGATCTTAGCTAGAACCTTAAACAAACGATTCGTACGTTGATACATTAACCAACCCCATAAATCTACATTATATTTATGATATAGTCGAAATTTCCTTATTTTATGCATTTTTTTCCTTTTTATTACCCACTATCGGACTTGAACCGATACCTGGAATTCCAGATCAGATTTTAAGTCTGACGCGTCTACCATTTCCGCCAAGTGGTTTTTTCAAAAAATGGGGAGGGGTGGAATCGAACCACCACACCAACCTTTTCAGGGTTATACTCTGCCGTTAAGCTACCTCCCTTTTCTCAAAACCACTCGCTTTCGGTTCCACCTACGAAAAACTTTTAACCAACGCTGTCGAACTCGAAACCTTCCTGTACGTATTCCTTCCAACACTAATAAAAATAATAAACGAGTTCCTTCATAACTATCGTTATTCCCGAAAATAGGAAAACAAAACCATCTCGGATCCATTTCAGAATCACAATAACCAAAAAAGGGAAGTTGTAAACGGCCACACTCCTTCACTGCATGCAAACAGTTTTTCGTATCTGCTATACAAACAACCCCCGGAAGCTCCCGCATCAATCGAACCGATCTATAGTTACTAATCGTACCGGGAATATACCGCCCTTTTACAGCATAATGACCTAGACGATGAATCCGACTATTTTCATAATCTCTTCCTTCCTTTTCACTTGAAACAAATAAAACTGAACGGTGAAAAGAAAGAGCTCGAGAAAGATAAAAAAGCCCCCTACGCAAATAAATTAAACTTGAAGAAAGAGAAATCAAATAAAAACTATGTCGTTGGCCTAAAACAAATTGAGACATTTCTTGATTCCATTGCGAATAATGTCCACCTAAATGCAATCCTGCATTAACCAGTTGCTGCATACTTACCTGAGAACAAAACCGAGGTGAAAAATAATGGGTTAATAAAACAACCCTTTTTTTCGATTCACCGAAAAGAAACCATTTCGGATTACCTATTAGCCGTTTTTTTTGAATTGGCCGGTATCTTTTTTTCATCATCATTCTTCTTATACCTTTCTTTTTCCACAACCTTCTTACTTTCCTTCTCATTTTAAGAAATTCACGACGCTCTTTTTCATAATCCAAATGTTTCCTCATTCCCTTCAGCAGGATTCGAACCTACAACTTAACCATTATGAGTGGCACGTTTTACCTTTAAACTATGAAGCTCCGGGGAGATGGGATTCGAACCCATGTTGCAATTTTCTTACAAATCTCATTAGCAATGAGACGCCTTCAACCACTCAGCCACTCCCTTTTACTTCGCCCATAAAACCGAAGGACCTAAAACCCACCATTTTTGAAAACTACGATCCGATTTTCGATATAAATAATTTTTCTTTAACCGTTTGCCTGAATAATAAACCAACTTTTTCCCTTCTTGGTAATAAACAACTACCGCCGATTTCCCTTTTTCTCCTTCCATCTTTCGTGGATTAACTAGCTTTCTTTGAATTCTTCTTACTTTCATACTGATAAATTGGCCAAAAAAAATCAAAATTTCCTAACGATCGTACGTAGGTACGATTTTTTTCAAACGAAGCACCTCCTCTTAAATAATAAAAAAAACGACGAAAATCCAAATAAAAATAAAAATGATCTCCTTGTCGAGAAAAACTACCCAACTTTACTCGCTTCTTTCCGTTTTCCTCACATTTCACTAAATGGACTGCATTTTTTCCTATCTTCTTCACTTGAATCTTCATACTCCTATACCCTCTAAAAGCCAAACGTATACATACTTTTGAAAGAAAAAGAAAAATAATGAAAAATAACCTACAAAAATTAAAAACCAAAGACTACCTACTTCTCTCCAAGAATCGGAAATAGAACCAGACCAATACCATCCAGAAAAAAAAAACATACGAATTAACCTTAAATAATAAAAAGCCGCTACCACACTAAAAAGAACCAACAGAAAACCTATCAAATAATTTCCTATTTGTATTAAACCAAACCATAGATAGTATTTCATAAAAAAGCCACTTAAAGGAGGTACTCCTGTAATTGAAAACATCGCTACAGCTAGCAAAAACCCAAACCAAGGGAAAAATTCTTTTAACTTATGCAAAGAAAAAACTTGATTCCACCACAACAATAAAATCCAAAGACTATTCAAACTTACATATAACCAAAAATAACTCAATGTTGCCATCAACCCAAAACCGTTTCCTATGCCAATACCAAACATTAAAAATCCCATATGGCTAATTCCACTATACCCTATTAACCTTTTCATATTTACTTGATTCACTGCACCTAGTGTACCTATCCATAAAGAAAAAAAGGCCAACCAAAAGAACAGAAAAGAAATCCACTCAAAAGGAATTATACATACAGTATAAACAAACCTTAAAAAAAACCCAAACATACCTATTTTGCTAATTACGACCAAAAAATAAACCACAGACCAAGAAGAACCATGATAAACATCTGGAATCCAAAAATGAAAAGGAGCTACCCCTAATTTGAAAAAAATACCAACTAAAAAAAAAAACAATGCAATTAAGTAAGGAGGTGAATAACCGGCTTCACTCCACAAAATTAACTCAGAAAATACCAATGTACCTGTTATACCATAACAAAGAACAACACCTATTAATAGTAGAATAGAACCGAAAGAACCTAAAACAAAAAATTTTAACCCTGCTTCTGTTGAATCCAAACTTTCACGCCTTGAACCTACAAGCAAATATAAAATAAAAGAACTAAGTTCTAAACTTAAATAAAAAACTAAAAAATGGGAAGCACTTAACAGAACAAAAGTTGCTAATTGGAAAAGCAATACCAATGTAAACCATTCAAAAGAACTCTTCTCTTTTTTCAAAAAAAAAAGAAAAAAAAAGATGAAGAATAAGAAGAAAACTTTCCAAGTAATCACCCAACCATCAACCACATAACTATTCAAAAAAAGAAAAGACCAATTTGTCTGATTCACCCAGCTCCATCCAAAAATTAATAAAAGAACAACCCAAAACAGAATCACTTTTCCTTGAATACTCAACTCCCAAGAAAAATCTTTTTCTATTCCATACATAAAATAAAATAAAAGAACTAAAGACAAAAAAAATTCAGGCAAAAAACCCAACCAATCAAACAAAAAGAGCGTCATTTAACCAATAATCCAAAGCTCCCACATTCCAACTTACTGTTTCAATTAGCCTGCTTGGAAAAAGACCAAAGAAAAAAACCAAAACAAGAAATAAAATTAAAATTAAACTTTCTCTTTTATTTACATCCATATTAGCGGTTAAAAAAGAAGAAAGAGGACCGAAACTCAATCGATTTAAAAACCATAAATTATAAACTGTACTTAGTAATAAGCCTAACCCACCTATAAAAAAAACAACACTGTTTGAACCACATAAACCTAACAAAATTAAAAATTCACCCACAAAACTGCTTGTGCCAGGAAAACCAAAATTGGCAAAAGTTAAAAAAAAAAGAACCGTTGTATATAAAGGCATCAATTGGACTAATCCACCATAATAAAACAAATTCCTACTATGATAGCGATCATACAAAATACCAATACATAAAAAAAGACCACTTGAAACAAAACCATGACTTATCATCATATAGTAAGATCCTAAAACACCCTCCACCGAATTAGAAAATAACCCCAAAACAACATAATTCATATGACCAACCGAGGAATAAGCAATAATTTTTTTCAAATCAATTTGGCGAATCGTAGTCAAAGAACTGTACCAAATTCCTATAAGACTCAACACATAAACAATTGGTTGAAAATATAGGGTAGCTATAGGGAAAAGTGGCAATAAGAAACGAACCATCCCATATCCCCCCAATTTCAGCAAAATTCCTGCTAATAAGACGGAACCAGCCGTTGGAGCTTCCACATGAGCTTCTGGCAACCACAGGTGAACGGGAACCATTGGAATTTTTATTGCAAAAGAAAAAAAAAACAAAATCCATAAATAAATTTGTTCTTTTACTGAAAAAGAAGTTTCATACAACAATAACAAATTACCAGTTCCTTTTTCTAAATAAATATAAATAATTCCTAATAACATAAAAAGAGAACCTAAAAGAGTATATAAAAAAAATTGATAAGCAGCATGGATTTTCCTTTCTCGAGATCCCCAAATTCCAATAATCAAAAACATTGGAATTAACACTGCTTCAAAAAAACAATAGAATAAAAATAAATCCATTACTAAAAAAACATTTATTAAGAAAAATTCCATTAGAAATAAACAAATTAAAAATTCTTTCCATCTTGCTACCACGGACTCCCAACTACACAAAATCGAAACAGGAATTAAAAAAATGCTTAACCATAACAAATAATAAGATAGAAAATCCATACCAATTTGGAAATCAAACCCAAACATCTCAAACCAAAAAGGACTTTTTTCTTCCAACCAAAAAAGGAGACCTTCTTGAAGCGCCTCTTCACAACGTCCGTATAATAGCCAAGAACTCCCCATTAACAAAACAGACATCCATAAGCCAAACCTTTTTAATTCTTTCACTTTGTCTGACGGTATCACACTTATGCCTAAAAGAGCAAATAAATTAAGACCAATTAAAAGTTGCCAACTCATTGGAAAAATGAAAAAAGAAGAACAAAGACCTTAAAAAAAAAGAAAATGGAAATCGAAAAAAACCAATAAGCTAACAAACTAAAATTAGCTATCCACCAAATCCAATATTCTAAAAGAAAAGCCCATACATACAATTGAAGATTCCAACCAAATATAAAAAGTTTTATAGTTACATAAAAAAAAAAACAAAAATACCTTATCAAATACCAAATTCCATTTACCAACGGAACAAGAAAAAAATTTTCATGAAGTTGACCCCACCAACCTCTGTAAAAACAAAAATTATATTTCGGGAAGAAAGAAGAAAAAGAGAAAGAGGTTGGATCCCATTCCCAATATAAAAAATAGGATTTTACCCAATTCGGATCCATGTTTACTTCACCTATAGATAAAAGAGAGATTTTTGGAGGACCATTAAATAAATTTCCATGAAAACACTCCTGAACCAAACGAAACCAAACTTCCCATATAAACCCTATTGGAAGAAGAATACCTTTCCAAAAAAAAGTACCTATAAGTGGCCACCAATAAGAAAAATACCACCTTTCTACAATTTGAAAACCCCAACCACACCAATCAAGCAATAAACCAAAGAGACCAACCAAACCCGCCCCAAAAATTCTGAAAATACGTAAAGTTGTGCCCCAAAACGTAAAACAAACATCCGTTATCGACCAAATTCCTTCACGAATTTGATAAAGCTCCATTTGGTAATTATTCTTTAAAAAATCAAAATCAGTACTATAACCATAAGATAACTCTTCGACCCAATTCGCTCTTCCAGGACCATCCACATACCAATCCTTTCCTGGAAGTTCGGGAATTACATATTTTCCATAAGGAGGATCTTCTAATCCTTGAACATTACGGACTCCTTTATTTAAATAATTACGAACAAATAAAAGTTGACGCCTTTGGCGATTTTTACGAACTTTCTTTTCTACCATTTTCGATTTATAACTTTTTTTTGAAATTTGTGGTTCTTCTCCCTCTTCTTCTTTCACCATACCAAAAATAGGAACCACCTCTCTTACCCAACTTCCTGCTATGTACATAAAAGAGGTAATGTTAGAACCAAACCAATCTAACAACCGTAAAACTTTATTTTGAAGCTGCCAATCGAAAAAATCCCTTAATCGAAAATGATACTTTTTTTGAATCGATTGTTCAAAAGATAAATAATAAGGATCTACATATTTTTTACGTTTATCTTTTATAAACTCCAAATAAGCATTCGTTGGATACCGGCTAGGTTTTATCCAATCGCTTTCCGAAGTCCACTTCAAACGCGGATCTGTTTTACGACCTAAAATTGGCATAGTGTTCCAACATAAATAGGAAATAACCACCATTGACATGATCCAATAATCCGCCATCGCCAATGCCTCTTGAACTCTTAAATCTCCAACCTCATTATCTAGATTTGCTGTGGATTGGTAAGAAGAAATCCAATCTTCCTCTTCTTCCCATTCTTCCCATATTTGATATTCACCCATCCAAATTAATTCTAATGGGTCATCAAACCAACTTTCCATACCATAAACCCAACTACCCCAATTTCCTTTTTTTAATTGATTATACTCTGATTCTAAAACCTTCTTTTCACTTTCTCTTTGATTTACCCCCTCGCCCATTTCAATCAATTCCGCCATATACTCTTCCAACCAAAAGGTACGATGGTTTATTAAATTTAACGTCTGGTTCTCCGACCAAGAATTCGATCCGCTTAAGCCCACGCGGTTAGAAAACAAATGATCTTCCTCAAAAAGTGTTTGGTAGCGTCGAGAAAGCCATAAGTCGATAAATTCTGTTTCCTCATCCTCTTCGTATTGAAAAATACCTAGTGAATTTCTTTCATCTTCAGAATCTCCATGACGACCTCCCATCCAATCCAATTCAGGTTCCCAAAAATAAGTCCTTTTTGAACGCTCATCTTGAAAGAAACCTAGCTGAAAAACAGATTGTCTAAACCGGTCCCAACCAGACTCACGCATTACAGGAAAAATAGGAACTTCCTCCTCCCCTATAAAATCGCGACCCTCTGCTTTCGAAAACCACTCCTCCCAACCAATCAAGTTCCCTGATTTTTCTAAAAGGTCCTTCCAAGAAAAATCTTCTACATTTAAACCTTTTTTCTCGACAGGAAAAGGGTTTGGAAGCGTTAACATTATGAAACGTGAACCATACTTTTTCCAGAGAACTTCTCCTTTCCACGATTGGTCCGCTGTTACGCGGCTTTCTTTGCCAAATAATTGTTCCTCCCATTCAGATTGTCGAAAACCACCATCATAAATGAAAAAATCATCTTTATCTTCTAATTCCTTAGAAATCATTTTTACACGCCGATAAAAACGATCTCCCTCCCATTCATCAAATAAATCCAAGTTATGGAACTTCTCAGTCAAATCTTCACTTTTTTCCGTTGACCATCGAGCCAAAGAAAAAAAAAACCAGAAAAGCCATAAAAAAAACCCCACCCACCATGGGATGAAATAAATAGAAAACCCTTTAATTTTTAACCAAAAACTTTCTGAAAAGAAAAAAATACCAACCGTATCCAACCATGGTTGAACCAAAAAAAGAAAAGAAACCAAAATCAAAATTAAAAGCCCTACAATACCGACCCAAATGGAACCAAACAAAACAGAAAAAAAAAAAGAATTTTTTCTAAAAAAAACCCATTGAGAACCATACACCTTCCATTCATAAAACAACCATGCCTTTTGATGAGCAATCCAGTTTTTTATTAAGGACCAAGCTAGACGAAATCCTGTAGTATAAAACTCTAATCTAACACGAATTGGAATCCATATACGATAAAATTGATTGAGAAATACTTCACGACGATATGTACGTCCCTTTTGGAAACGTAACTGTTCACTATTCAACTCTGGACTCTCTTTAAGGATCCTTTTTTTCCACTCGACTGACTTTCCTTTCTTCCAACTTAATCCCCTGATTGTTCGCAAAAACGAAAGGGGAAAGAAAACACATAATAGAAATTTTTCCACAAAACGACTCATTTTGCACCAAATCAACCTAAACCTCATCTTTTTTTCCAAAACCTAACAAAGTGGATGATATAAAAACCAAAAAAAGAAAAAAAATACAAAACAAAACGAGCCAGAGAAAAAAAAAAAAGGAAGAAAAGATCAAACGGAAAGAAAAACCATCGGAGAGAAGAAAAGGGGCCAGAAGGCCCCTTTGAAGTAGTAGAAGATAAAAGGAACCAGCGACGATTAAATTCAAACCAAGAATCACCCATCGTTTGAATCCATTTCGATCTCCCCCACCTTTCAATTATCTTTTTATTCAAACACTCCGTTGACATTTGATTTTTTCGAACAAGTTTCCAAGACTCACTTTCTACCCAAATTTTTTCTTCCTCCAAAATAGGGTTTTTTTCCCACCTATTTTTCTCTTTTTGGTATCGAACCCAAAAAAAATGAACCCCATGACTCCATTTTTTTAAATTCCAATTTCGATTCCTTTTTTTGAAAGAAAAAAAAACAAATGAAAAATTAAAAAGTTTTCCTTCTAAACTATAAAACAACGAAAGAAAATAATTTCGGAAAGTTATCCATTTTTCTCCTACCGTTTGTTCCAATTTATTTAACCAATTTTCTACTCGCTTATAAAAAAATAAAACAAAAAAAGGATGACGATGCTCAATCCAACTTAAAGTCCGTTTTTTGAATCCAAACCACTGTTCCAACTTTTTCTCTTGCCAAGAAAAAAATTTTTCTTCTAACCAAGAACGAAAACGTACATATTGTCGTCCTACATAAAAACGAAACGGTATTTTCTTTAAACTTTTTTGAAAAAAAAAATCCTTTCCATTTTGAAAACAATAAATAGAAATCAAAAATAGTTTTTTAATTAACCAAAACAAAGAAAAAAAAAAGACTGTTAAAAGAAAAAGAGAAAAAAAAAGAAGAGAAAGAAACTCATTCCAAAATAGTATTAGATTACTAATTTTACAAATCGATTTTTTTTCAATATTTTTCTTTTTTTCAATAACAAAAAAAAATGGAAGTCTACGATTCCAAAAAATCCATTCACATAAGGAAAAAAAACGAAATATCTTTAATAAAACTGTTAAAAAAAAAAAAAAAACTTTCCTAACTATCCATACTAAAAATAACATTACCTCTCTTCAATAGAAATCCATAAAACCCATACCATCAGCCCTACTAATAAGAAACTCTCATCAGCGGAAAAAAGAGAAAAAAAAATCAAACCAACCACACCGAATAACATACCTCCTAAATAATGGTACAAGTAACCACTTTGAAGCATGGTAACTTTCTCCGAAAACCAATAAACCAAACGAGATAAACCTGTTGGACCGAACCACTCAAAAGCACCACGATCTAGCGCTTTGAAAGTTGAAGAATAACCCTCCTTCAAATGAAAACGAACAACATAGTTTACAATAGAATCAAAAAACCACTTCTGATTTAAAAAAAGGACTAGACCATAACCTTTCTCTTTTAACCAAAAAAGAAAATACATGCTTAAAGGCGATTGAATTAGGTAACTTACAAAAGCCCCAGAAAGAGCAAAAAATAACGGAATCAACTTCATCCAATATGGAAGAAACTCTGCTTCTACACCACGGTAATTTGTATAATTTATATGAATAGAATAATTCCAAAAGTCAGTTCCCAAACCAATTAATAAATCTTTAAAAAGATATCCTACAGAAATGGAACAAATCATCAACAAAAAAAAAGGAATACCCATAAAGAAAGGAACTTCATGGACAGAACGGTAATAAACCTGATTGCTTCTCGGAAGAGATAAAAAAGCAAGATAAATTAAACGAATAGAATAAAAACTTGTAAAAAAGGCACTCAAAACTCCCAAACCATATAAAAATAAATAAAACGGATCAAACGATTGACTCGCTACTACTTCTAAAATCCATTCCTTGGAATAAAAACCAGCCAAAAAAGGGAAACCCATCAAAGAAATAGATCCAATAAAAATCGATGTATAAGTAAATGGTAAATAATGAGATAAACCCCCCATTTTTCTCAAATCCTGTTCATCTAAAAAACTATGAATCACTCCTCCTGCACCTAAAAACAATAATGCTTTAAAAAAAGCATGGGTAAACAAATGAAACATAGCACCATCATAAGAAGATAACCCGCAGGCTAGAAACATATAACCTAACTGACTACAAGTAGAATAAGCAATAACTTTTTTAAAATCATTTTGAAAAAGACCAGTACTAGCAGCGAAAAAGGCCGTTAAACCTCCTAACAAAGCCACTAAACGTAACACCGAAGGAACCGATTCAAAAAGAGCCGAACAACGAACAACTAAAAAAACACCTGCGGTTACCATTGTAGCTGCATGAATTAAGGCTGAAACAGGCGTTGGACCCTCCATCGCATCTGGCAACCACATATGCAATCCTAATTGAGCCGATTTCCCAACCGCTCCTACCAATAACAAAAAAGCAACCACCTCTAAATAAGTAAATCCAAACCAAAAAGGAATTCCTTCCATATATGGTGTCATCAAAAAAATTACCGAAAAATCTAAACTTTTATATTTCCAATAAATCAAACAAAAAGCTAACATTAATCCTATATCTCCAACACGGTTAACAACCATCGCTTTCAGTCCTGATTTATTTGCTTGTTTACGGGTAAACCAAAAATTTATCAATAAATAGGAACATAACCCTACACCTTCCCAACCAACAAATAATTGTAAAAAATTGGCTGAACTTACTAATAAAGTCATAAAAAAGGTAAAGAGAGATAAATAGGCTAAAAAACGAGGTAAATGGGGATCTCCTTTCATATAATCTATCGAATAGGTGTGAACCAAACTAGAAATTCCTACAATCACCACTAACATTAAAATAGTTAAACTATCCAAACAAAAAGTCCAACGAACCTCTAATCCATTTGCTTGGAACCAAACGGGACCTTCTAATAAAAACACTTTTTTCTCCAAAGCTTTTGGAAACAAATAAAAAAAATTCCAAAAAAAAGTTAACCAGACTCCTCCTAGAGTAAAAAAAATCGATCCTTTCTCTCCTAACCATCTACCAATCCCCAAAACCATCAAACCTGTGACTCCTGTTAAAAATAAAAAGCTTAAAATCATCCTTTCAATTTATTAATTAAATCCAACCAAATTTCGCCCCTTAATCGATAATAAGATACTAAAATAGCCAAACCAACTCCAGATTCTGCACCTGCTACAGTTAAAATATATAGAAAAAATAATTGGCCCATCAAGTCATCCAAACTAATGGAATAAATAGCAAAATTCAAATTAATTCCAAAGAACAAAAATTCCATCCCCATTAAAACCAATAATAAATTGGTACGAAATAATGTTAAACCTCCCAAACCGATTGACAAGATCGATGCTATCAACAAAAAAATTTCTGTTCTCATTTAAACCAAACTATTTTTGCTACCTTTCAGCTTTAACGGTCCCCTTCTCTCTTCCTTTTCCGATACCAACCCCAACGTCCAAACTGTCTTCTCTTCCATAACTTCCTCCAAGGATTCAATCCATTTTTCACGTAAACCCTCTAATTGATCGGGAGAAGTCCAAAAACCATCATGAACGGGAAAACATTTACAATTTTTTTCTAAAAAAGTACGTAAAATACCTGCTTCTAGAGAATGAATTAAATGAGCACCAAAACCTCTTCTACCTGAAAAAAACACTCTATCCCCTTGACGAGGTTCCCAAACAAAAGATCCGGTAAACTGCTGAATCCGGCACCAATCCGAAAAAGGACCTAACGTTTCCAAAAAGTCCCACAACTCTTTTACTGAAAACTGTTTTTCATAACTCTTTTTTTGAAAACCATACATTTTACGTATCATTACCATCTTAACCATTTTTCGAAGTTCTTCACGGCGAGATAAATAAACTGGATAATCAGACAAGAACTTTTCCAAGACCTCCGAATAATAATTTCTAACTGGATCTTTACGACCCTGCGGAACTAAATTAACTTTTGGATAATACTCTTCTGCTCGAAACAATAAAAAAATTAATTGGATTCCGTGAGCTGTTCCATCCAAAGGAAAAAGGATTGGCCAATTCATCCAAACACCCTTCCAAAACACTTGCTTGCTACGAATCCATTCTAACCATAAAGAAATTTTTTGATAATCCCCTTCCCAAAAATAAAATCCATTCTTTAATTTCTCCTCTAATTCAGGCCACCTTTTTTGGCGTTCCTCCCAGGAGGTCTCTTTCCAATCCTCAAAAACCAAACCCATCCGATTCTTTAACCATTCCTCCCATTCTTCTTTTTGACCCGTATACGGAGAATTTCCCCGTAAGCTCATTCGAACCAACCAGCTGGAAAGAGGATTTAAAAAACCTTTCGTATATAAACGACCGCGACCATCCATCGTCCAAGGAAAATAGATCGGATCCCCTGGCAATAAATAAGTTCTCAACCAAAAAAACCAATCTACTTGAACTCTCATCCATTCTCTTCCCTTCTCTTTTGGAAATAAATCAAAAAGAGAGATTATCTTTAGGAAATCCCAATCCACTTGATACCCTTCATGTTGCAATCGATTTACACTTTCAAAAGAACGTGCTCCCAATTCAATGTAAACCTCCTCTTTTCTTTTCTTCGATTGCAAAGGAAACCAACAACATTCCTTATTTCTCCAATAACCTCCAGAATAAACATCCTCTTTCTTCCAATCAGTTGGCAAAGCAACCATTGGTAAAAAAGGAGTTAATTCTTTCGATAACTTTTCCACCATCGCTCTCCAATTGTTTTCTATAGGAAAGAACCGTATCAGTTCTTCTCCTTTCTCTGTTTTACAATTTTTTATTTTTCCTTTCCTTTCCATCGACCTCCAAAAAGAAAACAATTCTTCTTCCTTCCTACCAAATTTTTTCTTCCATTCTCCCTCTATTTCTTTTTTTAAACACCAACGTACACCACAAAACAAAAGCATTAACCCACTCCAATAAACAAAATCTTCTTTTCCATCTCCTAGTTCTTTTACTAAAAAAGAACCAATTCTCTTTTTTCTCCAATTTTGTCTCAGCCAAAAGGAAGGGGTCGAAATGCTAAAAAAACGTTCTTCCATATAATGTTGGCAAAAATTTGAAAGAGAACTTTTCAAAAAAAGATTCGTCCCCCAATCTAACAACTTCTCCTCTTTATCCCAATTAAAATAAGATAAAATCTTTTCACAACCCCTTCCTCTTCCTTTTTCTCCTCTCCAAATACGAAAGAGCACACGATCTCCTTTTTTATACTGAACCCAAAAATAGAAATACCCTCTTTCCCCCCAATCGACAGTCAACAAACATTCCTCTAATTTTTTTCTTTTTATTTATCTACCCACCAACCTAACAAAGTAAATCCAACAAAAAACAAAACAAAACCTATAGGAAGCCACCAAGAAGAGCCATTCCCAACCTCCCCCAAAAAAACAAAATAGGTACCATAAAATTCTTGAAAATCATGATCATCAAAAACAGAACGGTTTGGAAAACTTTCTTCTAAGAGTTGACGAATCTCCTCCTCTGTCCAAACACTTGGGCCTGATCTTCTCCATTCTTCTAAAACTTTATTATAAAAATCTCCTCGATCCATACCACGAGAAAAATCCACTTGCACTCCTGTCCAAAAAGAAACCATAGTAGACTGCCCTGTAAAAATTAGTTCACGCAACCTTTCACAGCTTGAATAAAAAACCAAGCTTAATATTAATTTTAGGCGAACATTGCCCTTTGTATAAAATAACAAAACTAGAAAAACCAAATAAAGTCCCAAAAATACATACTCTGAAAACTCAAAAATCAAGTTTTCTGAAATCACCCGAGCGGTAAAAAACAACAGCTTAGGACAGAACAAACACCTTAAAATCCAAAATAAACCTAAAACAAACAAAATCGATAGATCTACATTTCCTAAAAAAGCTTTGAATTGGACCCAATTCAATTTATTAACAGTCTTTATCATTTTTTTTTTTGAATTAACACAAGATTTTCCACCTTTAGATAATGAACAAAATGCTAGTAAACAATGTATAGAAAACTTCTCGAAAGAGGGAAGAGGGCGAGATGGGATTCGAACCCATGACCGAACAAACGGTACCTCGGTTTTCAAGACCGGTGCTTTCAACCACTCAGCCACTCGCTTCTCACCCCCTCCACACGATCCTTTACTCTTCAAAAATTATTCCTAAATAAACAGCTAACTTCACACATTGAATCCATACCAATCCCAATAACTTTCCAACTTTAAACCTAGAGATAAACCAAAACATAAAGATGTCACCATTTCATTTCTCTTTTACATTCCTTTCTGGTTCTATTTAAAACATCAAGACAACCCCTCTACCTTCAGTTATCAAAAGATCGCCCCACTTCACTTAACTCTTTCATGTTTTTCAAACCAGCCAATATTCCTTTCGAAATACCCTTTACAAACCCTCCAACATCTTCTAACAGGTTCCAAAAGATCAGTTGTTCCGAATAATAAGCAATGACCAAACCCATTCCAGTCACCAGAACAGAACCAATGGCCATCATCTGGTAAGGATAAACCCAATATCAACTTACGGAAAAATATTAGAAGCGAAAAAAAAATATATAAAATAAATACCAAACCGAATAATAAAAAATTCTGTTAAAAAACATCCAGCTTAAAAAACTTGGACAATAAAGGATTCGAACCTTTGCTTCCTCCGCGTAAAAGAGGCACTCTAACCAGCTAAGTTAATTGTCCGAGGCTGGAACGGATGGGACTCGAACCCATATCATCTGCGTGCAAAACAGACATTTTAGCCAGTTAAACTACCATCCCATTTTATTAAAGGGTAAGGATGGGCTCGAACCATCATCTAAGCTTTTGCAGAGCCTCGCATTTACCTATTATGCTACTTACAGTGATCCCTATGGGACTCGAACCCATCTCTTTACCTTGAAAGGGTAACGTCCTAACCACTAGACGAAGGGACCACTCTAAAATGGAATATAAAGAAAGGGGTAGGAAAGAATCGAACTTTCAACATCAACTTTGGAGGATGACATTTTACCTATTAAAACTACTACCCTCTCTCTTTTTGGAAAAATCCTGACAAAGTTCGGGAGATTCGGATTCGAACCGAAACCTTCAGATTATGAGTCTGACGAACTGACCCTTTGTTCGATCTCCCTACTCCACTTTGTAACAACTCCCAAAAAAGAACATTTAGCTCAAAATAAAAAGATAAACCAATTTTCATAAAAAGAAAATTCGAAGATGCTTGTTGACCAAGCTATAAAAACACCAACAAAACAAATTGGGATGAAAAAATGGAAGTAGCTTAATTGACAGAGCGCTAGTTACGGGATTAGAAGGTATAGGTTTAATTCCTATCTTCCATTTTTTCATCCCTTAAGACCCTAGTCTTTTTTCTTTCTAACAAAAACCATAATCGTATACCCTAAAATCTGAAACAGTTCCGTACCCACTTGAACCGCCTCCTCTTCCGTCATACTACTTGGCAAACTATGGCGAAAACCAAGATAAAACCCAGCCGAAAAAGCACCAGCACTTATGATCGTTCCCAAAAGAAAAAAAAGAGGAGACCCTTGGTTCTTTTTTATCTCGTCCAAATCTTTCCTCACCTCCTCGTGATGCTCTTGCTGAGCTGTTAGATGAGAAGAAATTTTGGAGCTTAACTCCAATACAGATTCCGTATTTTGAGCTACGAATCGACCTAATTTTTGCGATTCGTTGGTAATCCTCAAAAATTGGTCACGTAACCGTTCAGAGTCCTGCTCCTTTGATTTCTGAAAGTCATCAAACAGTTTTTTCAGCTTAGGATCCAATTGGCCCATAGTCTTTTCTTGAAAATGGCCAGAATCCTTCTTCCAAAGGTCAAAATTAAACGGCTTTTTCGGATCATCACCTCCAGGATCAGTATTAGAACGAGAAAAAAAGAACTTTTCACGACTTTACCAGAATGCAAATAAAAAGTCTTTTTCATCTGATTATGCTGAACTTTCCACAGCTGTTGCGCCATTTTGTTGCAACAGGTGCGTTGCCAAGGCAGACAAGATATCGATTTTTTGCGACTCCGTGAAAGGAGTCACTCCCTCTGCATTAAAAAGCATATTATGCCCAAATCTACACAAAGGAGTCGAATAATCGACTAACTCCTGTAGTAATTCTTTGTTCTCAGCTAAAAATTTTAAAGTTGGAGATAACTCCAAAATCAAATTATTTAGCTTGACCCATTGAGTACCGTACTCATTCAATAAGGTGCTTAGTTTTGCTACTTTAAAAGACAAATCGGCTAATTCCTTGGAATTAACCGCTGTTAATTCAGCCAATTCATGAGTATCCTTCAAACTTTGAACCGTACCTTCCGAAACTTTTTCCAACGATACTCCTAATTTCGCCAAAAATCCCCAAACAACCGTTTGATCATACCAAAAAGTAAAAATCAAACCTGCTGCTGAAAGAACCGCAGAGCCAATTAGCACCGATTGCTGAGGATGGCTCAGCATCCAATCCCAAATAAGGGAAAAATTCTCCCATAAACGAAAAGTAGATGATACCTCTTTTTTCATTTGTTCTTCAATCTTTAACAAGTCCTCTTTTAAAATAGATAAAGAACCACCAGAATTTTGACATAAAACAGCTATCAGATTTTTTTTTTCGATATATGCCAACAATTCTGGCTTAATTGCACAAAAATCAAGTAAATGCTCCTTCAGCTCCTCAATAGAATAAACATATCTTAAACTTAATAGGCCACGCCCAAATGTCCCTACCTCTTGAACACCTGCCCCAATTTTGATTAACAAAATAGACAAAGGAGTAGCTAAGGAAGAAAAAAAGTAAGTTTTTTTTCATTTTTTTAATACGCTTTAATGCAGATGAAAATAAAAAACCCGGAAGACGAGACTTGAACTCGCACTCCCTAGTTCGACAAACTAGTGCTCTGCCAATTAAGCTACTTCCGAGTTTGCCCAAAAAACTCTTTCCCTTTGGAAAGAATCGAACTTCCACCTTCAGGTCCGCAACCTGACGCTCTGCCAATTAAGCTACAAAGAGGTTCGTTTCAATTGGTACCAATTCAAAAAGTCAGGCAATTCTACTGCCTTAATTTCTATCGGCATAAAACCGTGATTCACACCACAAATTTCACTACATTGGCCACGATAAACTCCTGGATGTTTTAAATAAACTACTGTTTGATTTTGTCGGCCAGGGATTGCATCTACTTTTACTCCTAAACTTGGGACCGCAAAACTATGAATAACATCCGCTCCTGTTACCAAGAAACGAATCGGGGTTTTTACTGGCAATACTAATGGTTCTGTAGTAGCTAATAAACGTAATTCACCTGGTTCTAATTCTTCTTCCGCTTTCATATAACTATCCAACTGAATCACACCTTCTCCATTCAAAGAACTTATTTCTTTATGAAAATCATTCCATAACTGAACCAATTCTGAATGAATAGGGATTTCATTTTTCTCAATAACTTGAGAAATTAATTCTTCTCCACCTTCTGAATTAATCTCAATTTTATACCCTTCTAATTTCTCTGAAAAGATCGATTCAGGGGAATATTCAAAACTCCAATACCACTGGTGGCCTACTACTTTTACGGTCAATTTTGGATGAACAACCTCATCCATAGCATACAATAAGGCAAAAGAAGGAATTCCTATAGCAATTAGGATAAAACTTGGCAATAGAGTCCAAATCGTTTCTAATGCCGTATCGTGTAAAATACGACGGCTTTCTAAAACATAGATACGATCCTTTACCTCCCCTTCCGATAAATTCCACCAAAAATGGTACAATGTTGTACCAAACACCCAAACAACCACTCCGAAAACAAAAACTAAAAAACCAAAAATATGATTATGAAGATCTATAATTCCATCCATAATTGGAGTGACACTTGGTTGAAACCATAATTTTCCGCTCATTTTTTTAATACAATACTTTTTCGAGACACTTGATTATAAATTTCCTGTTTTTTCAAACGAGATGTTTTTACATAAGTCAAATAAATTGCACCAATCATTGCAACTAATAAAATATAACCACTTAATAGAAAAGGTAAGAAATAATAAGTATACAATACTTGCCCAATTTGAACAATATTTAAGACTTGAAAAAAATGGGCTGTCCAATCC
>Ga0081520_100353_pt1 | contig 21544 bp, 25 predicted proteins | sample HotLakmasection1_FD_70988 | JGI IMG/M metagenome (GOLD analysis project Ga0081520, IMG submission 70988) | Hypersaline microbial mat communities from Hot Lake, Washington, USA - Section #1 (SPADES assembly) (version 2) | ecosystem: Environmental > Aquatic > Non-marine Saline and Alkaline >... | reverse complement strand
AAAAACAAATAATCCTGCATTAATAAACTCTAAGTTTTTCATGTTTTCAACATCTAAATCTAATATTTTTAACAATTGTTCGCTTGGTAATGTCCAAATAAGATCATCTATATTAAAATTTTCGTTCTTTGTTTCAACTGTTCTTATTATTCCATTTAAATTAATAATTTTATTAATCTTTGTATTTTTTAAGATTTTCACACCTGCTTTTTGCAGTTTAGATTCTAACAAGTCAATAATTTTACCAACTCCTCCATCTTTAGGATAATACTTCATTGAACCATCAACTCTTACATGATGTCCCATTTTTGAATTATATATTGGTAATGTACACAATCTTTTTGTAACACTATCATTAAATATAGAAAATATAGAAAAATAAATAAAGGCTTTCCTATATTATCAAAGGATTTTGTAGAAAGTCAACATAGAGTTAATAATTTTTGTGAAGAATATTTTAAAAATGTCAAGTTTGTGGGAAGATCAACATCAAAAGACTTTTTCATGCCAGAAGTTTTGGTTAATGCCTATAATAAGATTACAAAGGAGTAATTAAAATGTCTTTTGATACGCACTGGGAAAGAAAAGTTTATTCGAATGGAAAGCAACTTAATAAATATCCTTACGGAGAATTAATATCTGTAGTATTTAACTCTTTAAAGTTTCTAGATTTTTCAAAAAGAAGTAAGTCAGATGTAAAGATTGTTGAACTAGGCTCTGGAGGAGGAAATAATTTATGGTTTTTATCTGAACTAGGCTTTAAAGTATATGGTGTAGATGGTAGCAAATCAGCATGTGATAATGCTATAGAACTTCAAAATTTTCGAGGCTCTAAAGCGGAGGTTAAAAATGCTTATTTTGATAGTTTGCCCTTTAATGATGAAGAAGTTGATGTGATAATTGATCGATGTGCCACTTATTGTGGAACCTCTAAAGATGTTAGAAGTTGGTGGAATGAAGCAAGTCGAATTATTAAAAGAGGTGGGTTAATTATTTCTTTTAAGTTCACAGATACACATCCAGATTTAAAAAAAATATTAGATGGTAAATTGAGTGCAGAAAAAATTGAAGAAAAAACATATAATAAAATAGAGAGTGGACCATTTAAAGATACAGGGTTAGTTAACTTTATTTCATACGATGAAATATTTGAAATTTTTGATTTTTGTGATATAAAGTCAATTCATAAGCATACTAATGAATTGATTTATAGTGATGATGTTAATGAATATAATTATTCAGAATGGATAATAGTAGGAGTTAAAAAGTGAGTATATTTATAATTGCTGAAGTGGGTGTAAATCATAATGGTGATATTAATATTGCAAAGAAGATGATTTTAGAAGCAAAAAAAGCGGGTGCAGATTGTGTTAAATTTCAAACATTTTCAGCTGAAGAATTTGTTAGTGACCCTAAGCAAACTTATACATATAAGTCTCAAGGGAAAGAAGTTACAGAATCAATGTTGACAATGTTTAAACGCTATCAGTTTTCTAAAGAAGAATGGCTAGAGATAATTAATTACTGTAAAGAGGTTGATATTTTATTTAGTTCAACAGCTCAAAATAAATCTGACTTGGATTTTTTACTTTCAATAACGAAATTACCATTTTTAAAAATAGGCAGTGATGATTTAACAAACTTAATGGCTATGGAATATTATGCATCAAAGAATATTCCTATGATAATTTCAGCAGGTATGGCATATGCATATGAAATTGAAGATGCCATTAAAACTATACGTAAGACTGGCAATAATGATATTACAGTATTACATTGTATCTCATCATATCCCACTGAAGCGACACAAGTTAATTTAAAGAAAATACCTGTGATAAAAGATGCGTTTAGTGTTAATGTTGGTTTTTCAGATCATACAATTGGAAGTGCAGCCGCTGTTGGTTCTGTATGTTTTGGTGCATCCATTATTGAAAAACATTTCACGTTGGGTAATGATATGGTTGGACCGGATCATTGGTTCAGTATTAATCCAGGTGAATTGAAAAGTTACATTGACGACATAAGGTTTATAGAAAGTGCTATTGGTAAAGCAGAACTAAAGCCAACAGAAAAAGAAATAGAGATGAGAAAAGTTATGCAAAGGAAAATTGTTTATTCTCAAAATAAAAACATTGATCATATAGTTACTAATAATGATTTAGAGTTTAAAAGAGCTGAATTTGGAATCAACCCTAAAGACATCACTTATATTGTGAATCGAAAGTTAAAAAAAAGTGTTAATAAAAATGACATTGTTAAGTTGGATGATTTTATATGAAAATTATGATTCTAACACATGATTTTGAATGTAAGTTAGTAAATGAATTAAAAAAGATAAATAACATTATTTTAAAATGCAGTTATAACTATCAGGACATCTCTTCAGATTTTGACATCGTATTTGCTCACAATTATGATAAACTTATTCCTGAAGCTTTTTTTGCCACTCCAAAGGTAGGTTTGTTTGTATTACATTCTACTGACTTACCTAAAGGTAGAGGTTGGGCACCTATTTATTATTCTATATCTAATAATGAAAGTCTATATACAATTTCGTTAATTAAGATTTCTAAAAAAGTGGATGAGGGCAATATATTTTTAAAGTTGAAAATTAAAAAACCATTATTAATTACAAATGATAACCTGAGAGAAATTGATGAGGATGCTATAACATTTTTAATTAAAGAATTTATATTTTTATGTGAAAAAAATATAATAATAAGAAATTCTTTGGGTCAAGTACAAGATCATTCTAAAGCAACGTACAATAAAAAAAGAACACCTGAAGATAACAATTTAAACAAAGAACGTAGTATTGAGAATCAACTTAGTAAGATATTGGCTACAAATAGTGATTACCCAGCTTATATAATAATAGAAAATACAAAAGTTTACCTTAGTGCACGAATTGATAAATATTATAATTTTGATGATTTGGAATATACTATAGAGAGGTTTATATGATTATTTCAGCACATCAGCCCGCATATAATCCATGGTTGGGTTTTATTCATAAGATATTATTATCAGATATTTTTGTTGTTATGGATGATGTTCAGTATGAGAAGAATTCTTTTATAAATCGAAATAAAATTTTACAAAATAGTTCTGAAGTAATGTTGAGTATACCAGTTAAAATGAAGAATTATCAGTCCAAGACTCTTAGAGATATGCTGGTTGTGGATCAAAGGTGGAAAACAAAACATTTAAAAAGTATTGAACAATCGTATCGAAAATCAAAAAACTATGATCAAATTTTTCCTATTGTGGAAAAAATATATCAATTAGAAAGTGAACATTTAATTGATTATACAAATGAGTATTTAAATTTAATTGTAAATTATTTATCTATAGAAACAAAAATTATTTATGCTAGTTCGTTAAATATTGAAGTGAAAAAACTTGATTATGTGTGTGATATGGTTAGAAAACTTGATGGAAGCTTGTTTGTATTTGGTAAACAAGGTAAAGATTATGCTGATGTAGAATATTTAGAGCTAAAAGGTATAAAAAGTTATTTTCAAGATTATCAACATCCATCTTATATGCAACTTTCAAAAAAATTTCATCCATACATGGGAATATTAGATTTATTATTTAATGAGGATAAACAAGATGTCAAATCTATAATTTTGAATAACAATATAACAAAAAATAAACTGGAGTTATAAATGCAAAAAAAAATTTTAATAGTGGCTGCACATCCTGATGATGAGGTTCTTGGATGTTTTGGTACTGTCGCTAAATTGATACAAGAAGGTTATGAAGCATATACCTTGATACTTGGTGAAGGAAAAACAAGTAGAGGAGATACTAGAGAATTAGAAGATAAAAAAGATGAAATAGAATACTTAAACCAAGAGATAAAAAATGCTAACGATATGATAGGAATTAAAAAAGTATTTATTGAGAGCTTCCCAGATAATAGATTTGATAGCGTAGATCTTTTAGATATTATTAAAGTCATTTTAAAAGTTAAAGATGAAATTAAGCCAGATATTATATTTACACATTATCAAAATGATTTGAATATTGACCATCAAATAACATACCAGGCTGTTATCACTGCCACAAGGCCAATGGAAAGTGAATGTGTAAAAGAAATTTATAGTTTTGAAGTTCTATCATCAACAGAATGGAATTATCCTCTTTCTTTTTCACCTGATGTATTTTTTGATATTGAAGACACAATAGATTTAAAATTACAAGCTATGAAAAAGTATGATTCAGAGTTATGTAAATACCCTCACCCAAGAAGTATTAAAGGACTTGAATTGAATGCAGAATTACAAGGTGTGAAAGTTGGTCGAAAGTTTGTAGAATCATTTAAGTCTATTAGAGTTATTAGATAGAAAAAGTATCTTAAAGGAAGTTCTATGGACATAAATAGATATAAATCATTTAGTATTTTTAATCGTGATAAAAGTTGGGTGGAGACATGTGATTTTGTAGAAAAAAATATAGATGGTTTAAGTACGATTCAAGAAGCATTAAATAAAAAGCATATAAATGATAATAGATTATCTAGTGATATTGTCATGTATGAAATAATGACATGGTATAGTAATCAACCATACAAAGACAAAGTATTAAAAAATAATTATTTTAAATGGTCTTTGATTTATGTATTTGTTTTCTTTTCTTTTTTTATAATAGGAATCATTTCATTGATCTTATCTTTTTTTGAAAAGAAAGTGCATTATTCACTTTTGCTTGAGGATGTTAGGACTCAACATGATTGGTATAAAAGGTTTTATACTTATGTTGTGAAGAATTTGAATGATGATGTACTGAGAAAAACCACTATGCTTCTAACTATGAATGGTTTATTTGATAAAAACTTTTTTATTAAAAAAGTAGATCTGTGGAATGGTGCAGTGAAAAACTATAAATATAAAAATATCCTATTTAGTTACAAGCAAGTATTTAAAATTATGTATTTAGACTTTTTTTATATTTATAAATTATATAGATTATCTAAAAAGTTAAATATCAATTATATATATATTTATTTACGCATATTACGAAAACTTTTAACATATACTTCTCAAGTTGAGAATATTACAGCTGATGTTTTGATATCTGCCGGTGACTATTACTGGAGTCCTATGAAGTATTATTGCTATAACGAAAAGGTAGATAATATTATGTTAATTCAGCATAACTTTAAATATGGTTTGATTAATTGTATCTTCCAGTATTGTGATATATATTTTGCTCATTCAGATGATGCGATTAGTAAAACAGAAGGAAGTGAAGTTTCAAAAAAAATGTCAATAGGAAGCTTGCAACTTTCCCCCTTTTTAAGTGAAAATGTAAAAATAGAATATGATATTTTATTTATTAATCAGACTGTAAATGATAATTTGACGAAAGCAACTCCAAATTTAGATCAAGACAAGTTAATTAAGGAACATTGGAGACTTATAGATAATTTTCAAGAATATATGAAAAAAAATAAACAAAAAAGGGCTATTGTAATTGCTAAGCCAGGATATGAGAAAAAACTACCTTTTTCTCAAATAAAAGAAGAGTTTTTGAATATTAAGAATATAGAATTTGGATCAGCATATGGTCCTGAAACTTTTGAATTGATTAAGAAGTCTAAAATAGTGATTAATATGTACTCAAGTGCTGGTTTTGAGGCCTATGGACTTAATAAGAAGGTTCTCTGGGTCAATTATAATGGTTGTTGTGACGTATTTCAATATGTATTAGATGAGGGGATCCATCATTTAAAAGATACAAACTATGATTCTTTTGAAGAGCGTTTAAGGATACTATTTTCTGCAGAATCTAATCAAAAATATAAAGCTTTAAAAGAAAAATATATGAATATACAAATGGACCCAGCAAAAGTAATTGCAGATACAATTGAAAGCAATATAAAAAAGATATGTTGAAATGGAATTAAAAAATTATAAAAATATTATTTTTGATTTTGATGGAGTTATTGTTGATAGTAATGATATGAAAAAAAGTGCTATTTTTAAGGCTGCTGATCAATATACTATAGCCGAAAAAAGGGATGAGTTTGTGGAATATTTTATTCATAATAATGGTTTGCCAAGGGAATTGAAAATAAATAATTACTTTGATAAAACTACTTCTGCAAAAATATTAAACTTATATAATTCATTACTAAAAACGATGTTAATTAACACAAGTTTCACTACTGGTTTTCAAAATTTTTTAAATCTAGTAAAATTTAATCAATTAAATTCATATATTGTTTCTGGTGGAGATAAAAATGAGATAATTGATATATTAAAAAGTAATAATATACTTGAACACTTTATAGATATAAAAGCTGCTCCATATACAAAAGAAAAAAATATTGAGATGTTAAATATAAACTGTGAAAAAACACTTTATATTGGAGATAGTTTAATAGATTACAAAGCAGCAAAAAAGTACAATATTTCATTTATATTTATGTATGGATACAGTCAGTTTTATAATTGGAAAGAATATTTTAAAAACGAGAAAGATATTATATTTATTAGAGACTTTAATACTTTGGTAAATTGTAAATGTTAATAAAGGTAGTACTATGGTAAAAGTTGGAATTAATGGGTTTGGTAGAATAGGTAAAGCCATATTTAGAAGTAATTTAAATAAAAATTTTTTTAAAGTTGTAGCAATAAATGATATAAATCCTGATGTGGGTAACCTTGTATATCAACTTAATTATGATACTTTATATGACACATTGTCAGAAAAATTTAAAGATGAAAAAGACACCATTTATAATGACAATTATAGTATTAAAATATTTAAAAATCCGCATATAGATGAAGTTGACTGGAAGTCATGTGAGGTTGATATCGTAATTGATGCTTCAGGTATTTTAGATAATGTTTTAAGAGCTAAAAGTGCTATTGAAAAACAAAACTTAAAAAAAGTAGTTGTCACTCATTCTCCAAATGAAGTTGATTTCACTATGGTTCTTGGTGCTAATGAAAATCAACTTGATTTAGAAAAACATGATGTAATATCATCAAGCATTTGTGACGCTACTGCTTTAGGTCCTGTTATTAAACTTATAGAAAATAACTTTGGAATAAAATCTGGATATATTACTACTTTACACCCTTGGTTAAATTATCAAACTCTTCAAGATGGACCTTCAAGCTCGTGGTCTGTTCCAGGTGAAATATACCATCATTACGCAATGGGAAGATCAGCGATTGGAAATATGATACCAAAACCAACTTCTGCGATGGGAGCAACTTGTAAAGTTGTAGATAATATAAGTGAAGATATTATAGGTTCTTTTTCATACAGAACACCTACTGCAATAGTTGGAAGTGCAGATATCACACTAAATCTTTCAAGAAGTACAACAAAAGATGATGTTATAAAAATATTTGAAAATGTTGAAAATACACAGGTTATAGATGTAATACATAACAATTTTGAACCACTAGTGTCTCTTGATTTTAAAAAGTCAGAGTTTTCAGCCATAGTTGATCATAGATGGACAGATATAATTGCAGGAGATGTACTAAAGATAGTTCTTTGGTATGATAATGAATGGGGTTATTCTACAAGAGTAGTTGACCAAGTAGATTTTATAGCAAAAAAACTCGGATTATAAATAATGAGAATAATAGCTGTGATTCCAGTTAAAGAGAAGTCAGAAAGAGTAGAGAGTAAAAATTTCATACAGTTCGTATAATTAGATGCTTATGTATATGACTTTTAACAATTTTTTCAGCTTCAAATTTTGACTTATGATGAATTGTAGTTGGATTAGAATTATCAAATTCATCATAAGGGTCTTTTTCTTTTTCGCGTCCATAGATTCCTGTACTCGAGAGGTATACGAATAATATATCTTTTTCTATACAAAAATTCACTAAGTTCTGAGTCCCTAAAGTATTTATTCTATATGCTTCGTTCCTATTTTTCTCAGAACCTTCTACATCTGTATTAGCAGCTGCATGAATAATGATATCTGGATTTGCATGCTTTAAAGCAAGACCAAGTTTTTTTGCATCTGTTATATCAAGCTCCCTACCACATCCCACTATATTATCATTATGGATCAAATGTAACAAATTTGATCCAAGCATACCACTAGTTCCACTTATAAATATTTTTTTACCACTCATAAGGTATCTCTTCAATCTCTTTATTTACAGATTCGTCTGGGTCATGTTCCATAGATGCTAAGTTTAATAACATACTATTTTCTTCAATACCTCGAAATGCCATCCATAAGCCCGCACTCACTGTAAGCCTTTGGTAATTTCCTGAAGATAAAGTAACACTAAAAAACTCTTGTTTGTTCTCATTATAAACCACAAACTCTATAGCACCAACAGGGACAACAAGGTTAAGCACCATTTGCTTATGTTTCTTCCAACCCTTTATATCATTTTTGTAAATCATAGAAAAATAAGCTTCACCAAATTCACTAAATTCCTCATCACTCTTTTTCATAACATGAAAAATATCTCCCTTGGGGTTGTGAATACGCTTTAATCGTGAAAGTATTACTCCGTCCAAGCTAACTCTTTTTCTTTTGCCATATTTTCATACTCTAAGATTTGTTCCATAGTCTTATCTAAAATATTTTTCTCTGAATTATAAAAATCATAGTACCATTCACTAGTAAATCTTATCGTATCTTTATATTCTAAATTTGCCTGCCATTTCATAAAAAACAGTGTCTTGTCACAATTTAGTTTTAATAGTCCTGCTTCATGAAAAGATATATTGTCCGTAACATTAAAAGCGTCATTTACATTTTCAAAATTCCAATATTCGCTTAAATCTTGAAGGAGTTGTTTTACTGTATTATTTTGTTCTGCTCTTGGACCAAAATTAAATGCTTCACCATGTAAAGAATCATTGAAAAAAAGCTCTGCACCAAGATTAAGGTAACCACTTAAAGGCTCTAAAACATGTTGCCATGGTCTTGTTGCTTCTGGACTTCGTATCTCTACGCTTTGACTTTGACTCCAAGATTCCATACAATCAACAACAATTCTATCTTTAGCCCAATCGCCACCACCAATAACATTTCCAGCACGACCAATTGCTAACTTTACATTTGTATCTTGAGATTTAAAGAATGAATGGTAGTAAGACTTAATGATTAGTTCAGCTGCACCTTTACTTCCACTGTAAATATCTCGACCACCCATCTTGTCATCTTCTTTATATCCCCATACTTGTTCTACATTGTCATACGCCTTATCACTTGTAATAATAATAGCTGTACATTTATAGTTAGAAATTTTCAATACCTCAAGTATATTTGCTGTTCCCATAACATTTGAAGAAATTGTTTCTATTGGGTCACTATAAGATGAAGAAACAATAGGCTGAGCGGCAAGATGAAATAAAAACTCTGGCTTTTCAGATAAAAAAATTTCAGTCATTTTTGATAGGTCTCTAATATCTTCTTGATAATGTTTCATTTTATCTTCTAAGTGTAACTCTTCAAACATCGATGGATCAGTAGGTATATCCTTTGATATTCCAATAACATCTGCACCTAACTTTATAAGCCACGTTGTAAGCCAAGCACCTTTAAAACCAGTATGCCCAGTAACTAAAACTTTTTTATTTTTATAAACATTTTTGAACATTATTTGTCCCAAATTTTCCAAGGGGCTTGGTTAGTATCCCAGAGTTCATTTAATTTCATTTTATCTCTTAATGTATCCATGGGCATCCAAAAAGAATCATGTTTATATGTAAATATTTCACCATCTTTTGCTAGGTTTTTTAAAGGTGCTTGTTCAAAAACTGTTGTATCACCCTCAACAATATAATCGAATACTTTAGGCTCACATACAAAATATCCTGCATTAATCCAACTTCCATCGCCCTTTGGTTTTTCTTTAAATTCTTTTACTTGACTGTTACTATCAATATCCAAGGCACCAAATCTACCATCTGGCTGAGCAGATGTCATGGTCATCGCTTTTTTGTGTGATTTATGAAATTCTACAAGTTCTTCAATATTTATATCTGCAACTCCATCCCCATAGGTAAGCATAAATTGCTCATTTCCTATAAAATCTTGAGCTCTTTTAATTCTACCACCAGTCATGCTGTTTAAACCAGTATCAAGTAAAGTTACTTTCCAAGATTCACTCGAATTATTATGCACTTGCATTGAACCATCTGACATATCAATTGTAACATCACTTTGATGTAAAAAGTAATTTGCAAAATATTCTTTAATATAATAACCTTTATATCCAAGGAGTACTACAAACTCATTAAAACCGTATTCAGAATAAGTTTTCATAATATGCCAAAGAATAGGTTTTCCACCTATTTCAACCATTGGCTTTGGTCTTATATCTGTTTCCTCACTAAGTCTAGTACCGAAACCACCTGCTAATAGCAATACTTTCATACGTTTTTATCCTTTATCTAATTCAAATGCTTTTATAATATTTTCTTCTGTAGGTTCTACAAAAAAATTACCTTTATACCAAGTAGCTATTTCTTTTAGTTCTTCTGCATTACTATTTCTATAATCTAATAAATTATTATATAATATTTTCACATCATTTTTACTAAAAGCAACATCCCATATTTTCCCTTTTCCATAATCAACTAATGGAATAGAATTAAACCCTTTTTTATTTGACATTATTATTGTTGATTTTCCCATACATACAGATTCTAAAGATGTTCCAGTAGCACCATTAGTAATTACCATATAAGATTTATCCATTACATCACTCATCGATTCATTAACAGATAATACCCACTCCGTGTTTATATACTTTTTATACATATTAAAACTATGAGTAGGGTGTAATCTAAGGATAACTTTTAAACTTGTATCAAATTTATTTACAATCTTAATTAAGTTTACCGTCTCATCTTTAATAAATGAACCTAAAACCAAAATATATTCCTCTTTCCTTTGAATTACTTTTGTATTAAAAATATGTTGATATCTTAATGAAACACCAACTTTTTTATTAAGCCCAATATGATTTAAATAATAAACTCCGTTTGTTAACACAACATCTGGAGTTAGCGCATATTTTTCTTCAGATTTAGGTATTGAAAAATTTAACCAGGAATCATATGAAACAAGAAATTGACATCCATAAATATATATATCATTTTGTACTTCCTTTATTCCCTTATAGAATGCTTTATCAATATCTTGATACTCACACCAACTTAAAACCTTTGTGAAACTATTGTTATTATTTATTTTTTTACCTACTATATATCTAACGAATGACTGAAATTCATTTCCATTTATTGAGTCAATTAAACTATAATCAAAAACAAAATTCTCATTTTTATATTGTTCAAAAACTTTTTTTATTTTAAATGGATAGAGTACAATAAAAAGGACTATTCTAAATAAATCAACTATATTAATAAAATCAAATTCAGAGATTATATTTTTATCACTTTTATTCAATATTCTTATGACTTTATAAAATTTTTTTACATTTAATGCCGATCCATAGAAGTTTTTAACAAGATATGTATATTCTTCATTTTTTAAAACTTTATCAATACCAGTAAAATAAGTATCTTGAAAATTGGAGTTTTCTAGAATTTTATCTACAATGAAGAAAGTATCAACTAGAATTTTATTATTGACATTTTTCCTCTGTCTGTAAGTTTTATAAATTAAAAGCTTTAGTATATAGAAAGAAAACAATACAAAAGCTTTTAAGTAATATTGAAGAAAAGAAGAAAAGAAAAACCTGTTATTCACGCTTGTAATAGTACTTTCTTCCGATAGTATTTTAGATGCAAAAGGATTTCTTGTCAGGGTACTATTTGCAATATAATAAATATCGTCATTACTTCCCAGTATCTTTTCATTAAGATTTATAATATAATCATTGATTTTTTTGTATTTACTGTTAATCATTCGCGATGTTTTCTATTGTTTTTTTGCACGCAAAGTACCATTTTCTTGACCTTCAACAATAAAAGCAAAAGAACTTACCATTTTACCTATTCCTCTAGCAATATATATTCCACTGTAATGCAACTGAAAAGATACCGCTGAAAGCCCCATTGATATATAAAAAACCATCTTGATAGTATCTTCCAATATTAATTTTTAGAACAAGTTTTTCATGTAAAACAGGAATAATCACTCTAACATCTATACAAGGAGCTCTTACAATTATTATATATATCATTAGGCATACCTAATTCACCAAAAATCAATTGATTTGTAGTTCCATAAATAACATATACCCCCCCCCTTTGATATATTTCTTAACTTTTCAGCTATATCTTTTACGATGAGTATTCTTCTCTGTATTTTGAAGAGAATTAAGAACGCTGGCATAATTTAAAATTTATATTGATGATAAATTGTATCATTTTGCATTTTTTTTGTAACATATTTTAAATCATCTTCAGTATCAACACTTACAGAGTCACTATCAACCATTACACCTTGAATTTTATAGCCATTTTCTAGTATTCTTAAATACTCATTGTATTCTATTTTTTCAAGAGGTGTCTGTTCTAAGCTAGCATATTTTATTAAAAAATCTTTTCTAAACGCAACTACATGGTACGCCTTAAGCATTGAGTTCACTTCAGCTCTAGCGTTTGATGGCAAGTCAGTTCTTGAAAAATACATAATCTCATTTTTTAAATTTACAACTGCTTTAATGTCGCCAGGTGAATTTTTCTTAGAATACTTTGTTAAAAGAATTGAGGCTTGTGCATCTGAGTTTATTAACCCTTGAATACTTTGGTCAATATGTTTTGGATTAACTAATGCTTCATCTCCTTGAATATTAACGATAATATTCGCTTCTATTTTGGAAGCAGCCTCTGCTAATCTGTCTGAACCAGTTTGATGATGAGTAGCAGTCATAATAACTTTTCCATCATGTGATTCTACAAGTTTTTTAATTTCTTCAGAATCTGTCACAATATATAACTCATCCAATTTTTTTGCAAGCATAGTCCTTTTTAAAGTATGAATAATCATAGGTAATCCACATATATCTTTTATAGCTTTATTAGGTAGTCTAGTTGACTCCATTCTTACAGGTATCATCCCTATAATTTTCATACTACTACCCTTAGTTTTGGTAGGTCGCTAATTATATATTTACTTTCATTTATAAAATAAATTATATTCCATGTAGCAATTGTTAATTGCTTATTCTCAAGTTTTTCTTTTAAAAAGTTTTTCTTTAGCATATAGGGTCCTATTTAAATATCGTTGGGGTTACAAAAAGTATATCAACTTCTTTTTGCAAACTATCTAGTGAATTTTGAATAATTTTATTCTGTTCTATCAATTCTTTATTGTCATAAATCACACTAGTTTCTACATAACTATAATTATATCTATCAACTTTGTAACCATCTAAGCCTGCGATTTCAACTCTGTTTATATTTTTCGAAATTAAGTAATTTAAACATACTATAGTTACATTACTGACAAAGTTATTGTTAACAAATACCAAGCTGTTAAAATCCAATACAAAGTCTAAGTCAATATTACTTTTAATATTACTTGTAATTATTGTTTTGCTCATTGGTACAATGTCATTAAATTCATCAAATCTTTTTTGATTTGAAAAAAAGTAATAATCACAGAAAAATTTAGGCTGATGATTTAATGCAATTGTTATATAGTCGTGACTATCTATTTTTGTTTTTATAAGATTATAGTTTTCTTTTACACTTTCCCCGGATGCAATCAACAACACCTTCTTCTTATTAATATTCCAATCACCTTTAATAGCTGTTTTAACTTCCATTAAATATTCTATGTAAAGCTGTTCAATAAATTCTTTATCATAAGAAGATTTTTTATTCTCCGGTAATTTTTCCAAAACCTTTCTTACTCCAACAATATGATTTGTATTTTTATTAATCAAATATGATGCATAATTAGGATGACAATCAAATGAAGCAGACAAATATTGAGCCGGCGAAAAACCCCAAGGTTTCTCTTTTATTAAAGAATTTAAAAACTCATCAATAACTTCTAGTAATGGTAAGATTTCATAGTTTTTATCTGCAGATGTATTCAAATAGTCAGCTATTAACTCAGTATTTAAATTTCCCGCACCTCTACCAACACCATAAATGCTGGCATCTACAATAATATCTCTATTTAAATTAGCTGTGCACATATTAATGGCATTTGAAAAAGCAAGTTGCATATTATTATGTGAATGGTAGCCTAAAGTAATTCCATTATTAAGATGTTTATCAGCTTCTAGCATATAGTTTTGGAACTCATTTAATGTCATTGAACCAAAACTGTCTACAATATAAAAAGCATAAATATTTAATCGGTTTGCCTTAGCAATTAATGATCTAAATTCACTTAAAGAATAATTTTTTGTGACCATTGGCTGAAAATACAACTTGTAACCTAGGTCAATGATTTTAGCAGCAGTATGTAAAACATTTTGAATATCTTGTTTATGAAACGCTAGTCTAATACCATCTATTGAGCCAATGTTCTTTTGAGGTAATAAATCAACATCATAATCTCCATAATTAATCATAATTACTTTTTCTATGTTACGATTAAAATTTGATAGCAAAGCATCTACTGTAGAGAGACTATTGAATAATGTAGAATTAAATTGTTTACCCTTTAAAGTATTCAAATAACCACATTCAATAGTGTCTATATTAGATTTTTCAAGTGCGTTAATAATGTCTAAAGTTTGCTGATTAGAAAAATTCCAATCATTTATATATCCACCATCCCGGAGTGTACAATCTAAAATTTTCATGCTAATACTTAACCTTATAATCATTTAAATATGCTGTAAACTTAAAATTTATTCAATTTACAAATAGTAGCTCTAAAATATATTATAAATGGTAATTGAAAAGCTGATAAAAAACTATATTTTTTGCATTATCTTTAAGTGATTTATGGTATTGTACAATAATTTTTATTTAATTATGAGGATATTTTTTGCTTTTTAATTCATATGAATTCATTTTTGCATTTTTACCAATAACATTCTTCATATATTTTTACCTAAATAAAAAAAAACTCACTGAAGTTTCAAAAGCTTTCTTAGTTTTTAGCAGTCTATTTTTTTATAGCTGGTGGAATATAACATACCTACCAATCATATTATCTTCTATGCTGTTTAATTATGTGATAGGTAATAGTTTAAATAAACAAAATATTAAAGGGGACCACAAGTTTTCCAGAAAAGGACTTTTAACTGTCGGTATACTTTTTAATATTGCCTTACTTGCTTACTTCAAATATGCAAACTTTTTCATAGAAAATCTCAATATTACTTTTGATTCCAATATAGGACTCTTGCATCTAGCATTACCGTTAGCCATTTCATTTTTTACTTTTCAACAAATATCTTATCTTGTAGATAGTTATAGAAAAGAGACTCATGAATATGACTTTTTAAACTATGCACTATTTGTAACTTTTTTCCCTCAACTTATAGCAGGACCTATTGTTCATCATAAAGAAATGATGCACCAATTTACAAACTTAAAAAGTAAAGCTATAAACTATAGGAATATAGCTATGGGGCTCTTTATCTTTTCAATAGGGTTATTCAAAAAGGTAGTTATAGCCGATACATTTTCAACATGGGCAAGCACTGGATTTGATAAAACAGAAATTTTAAATTTCTTTGAAGCATGGGCTACATCATTATCATACACTTTTCAACTCTACTTTGATTTTAGTGGGTATGCAGATATGGCAATAGGTGTAGCTCTCTTGTTTAATATCAAACTACCTATAAACTTCAACAGCCCTTACAAGGCTACAAGTATACAAGACTTTTGGCGAAGATGGCATATTACACTTAGTAGGTTTTTAAAGGATTACATATATATATCTCTTGGTGGTAATAGAAAAGGAGAACTAAAGACATACAACAATCTTTTGATCACCTTTATTATCGGTGGAATTTGGCATGGTGCAGGTTGGACTTTTATTTTTTGGGGCTTTTTACATGGAATAGCATTAGTTATACATAGAGCTTGGTGCAAACTAAATTTTAAACTTTGGGGCTGGATTGCATGGTTAATTACTTTTAATTTTATAAATGTTACTTGGATATTTTTTAGAGCAAAAGAATGGAATGATGCTATAAAAGTATTAACTGGAATGCTATCGATTGAGACAATTGTTTTGCCTTCTAGACTACAAAATAGTTTACATTTTCTAAGTGAATATATATCATTTGGTGCTTTTTCCCCAAATAGTAATATTTCTATTATAACACCAGTAATTATAATCATTGGAATAATAATATCATTACTATTTAAAAACTCTTACTCACTAATGTTAAACTTTAAAATAAATCATTTATATTCTATTATTATTGCACTATTGTTACTAGTTTCTTTACTAACATTAAGTAATCAAAAATCAGAATTTTTATATTTCAACTTTTGAGCTATTTGATGTCATATAAGAAATGGATTAAAATAACAATAAAGTATTTATTTACAATCTACATATTTATCATAAGCTTAAATTACATAGTAAATCCTATGCAAATTTTTGAGCATAATCTACTAAACAATAAAAAATATAAGTACACTACAGAAAATGCTGTTTTTAAGTATAATACATTGAAAAAAAATAGGTTCAATCTTATCTTTGGTACATCTAGAAGTCATTTAGTTTCATCAAAAATGTTGTCTTATCAAACTCTAAATTTACACTCTATTTATGGGTACCCTTCTAATGTGGAACATTTTTTATTTTCCTTGAATGAAAAACAGTTGAAAAACATCAATAAAATTTATTATCTAATAGACTTGCATACACTCAATATCAATAATCAGAACAAGCTAATTAATTATAATGATACAATTGAGATACGTTATAATCAAATTAAAGGGTTAGTTTTCATTAATATTAAAGAACTAATATCTAATATATTTAATAACTATGTCAAGCAAGCAACATCTTACCTTGATCAAAAGCATGGCTATAGTATCATGCAAAACACACAAACGTCCACCCCCCATTCATATTTTAATAATTTCAAGTTTACAGACTCACAAACATATAATTTAGATATAGTGAAAAAAATTATAAAAATACAAAACTTCTGCTATAAACATAATGTTAAAATTGTATTTTTAACTCCCACATTTCCAATGGAAACATTAAATCTTATGAATTTAGATAAAGAATATAACAAAATTAATTTTTTATTGGAAAATGGTTTAGAAAAGATAGAAGTACTTTACTATATCCCTAATATCAGTGACTTAATAATTGACAAAAAATATTTAGCATTTACCGACCCTGTTCACTTAAATTATAAATATCAAGAAATTATTATGAATACATTACTACATGACAAATATGAGATAAAAAATAAAAAAATATTAAAAGAACATTTTCGAAGTATACGAAACTCTCTTAGAAATTAATATTTTATTCTAATATATACAGTGGCATATCTTTATACGTTTTATAGGCTATATTTTTTTTACCGTTAATATATTGTTTCAGAACACTTCTTAGTTCTTTTTGATTTTCAACAAAACAAATATTACTTCCCTCTATAAATTTAATATGCTCATATATTCCATTATTACCAAATAAAATAATTTTTTTATCTTTTAGCATACTTTCTTCTATTGTCGTAGATGAATAGCTCAAAAGAATGTCTGCTTTATTTAAATAATACTGAAAAGTTTTATCAGTAGCAATTTCTATATTTGTATAATCTTTTAAAATATGTTTTATAGTGTTTAAAGATATTGTATCAACTTTGCGAAACCTCACAATATATCTTATATTTTCCACTCCATGAATTGCCTTTGCAATATTTATTATATTTTCAATATACTCAAAAGAGGTTTCAAATATTATTGGTCTTATTAATGATTTTGGAGTAGATGCATGTAGGCAAATCAATTGATTATTACCTTTATTGTCAACTAAGAAACTCTTATCAAAGGAATCTCCCCACATAATTGGTTTAGATTTAAATACATTATTTCGTCGGCTTTTAATAAATTCATATGCATAAGGAGATTGAACTACAACATTGCTATAACATGGAGTATCAATCTGTCCTAAGGCTAAATAATCTTGTTCTATTCCTGTAAGTCCATCATGTTTAATATGACTTCCATGAGATACTAATGTAGAAGTAATACCAAGACTACTCGCTACTTCAGCTAAAGCAGACGAAAAGCCTAAGCTAGATATAGATAAAACTCTTACATCGTTAAGCATACAAAGGTATTCTTTAGTATTTGCTAAGGAATTCTCTACAAATAAAGTATGCCCTATTAATTGATAAAGCTTTCTATCCATAATTTTAAATATCTCAAAACTTTCAAACTTTAATATATTCGATTTCTCTAAGTCCATAAAGATATTATTAACTTGTTTTTCATCTACAGTTGAAGGCACAGTAACTATTGGGATTCTTTTAATTAAACAATACAATGAGTAAAGTATTTCTAAAAAGATATTTTTGGAAATACTTCGAAATCGTAACTTTTTAAAAGATTTTTGTTCATAAAGATATTCTAAATATTTCCGCATATTGCCATTTTGAAAAGTTGTTAATATAAGCGGAGTATTCTGATATTTTAATATTTTGTATTTATTTATCAGTTTTATTGCTTTATGAAAAAGTATATAGTTTCCAGTAGACTTAAAAGCATTCGTATGCTTATTAAACATCCCTTTGAAAAAAGAATCATCATCCCTTAATATTGGTTGTTCTGAAAAGTTTATATTAGTAGTTTCATTACTTTTAAGATCATTTATTTTATCATTTGGATACTCTTTTTTCAAGTTCTTATACACTATGATAATCATAAAAACATGAGAAAGATAAAGTTTCAAATAAAATCTAAATGTTATAAGTGCTGAATCTGTTTTAAAATAGCTATTATGATTTAAAAAAGAACAAACCTTATTGCAATATTCATGACTACTTTGAGATACACTCAAATGATCTTCTGGCTTAAAAAATTTATTAACCTTAAGTACTTTAAAGTTATTTTCTTTTAACTTAACAAAAATATCAGGAGTAAAAGCAATATGTAATTTGTTTTTATCAAATTTTTTTTTTACTAATAAATCAACCTGATTATTGTTTTCAACTAAATATATCATAATCCATTAACTATATTATATGGCATTTCACCTTCTAGTATTCGCTTTGCATTATATGCAGCTTTATTTCTCATTTCAAGATATGCTTTATCGCTATAATAAGCTGTATGTGGATTCAATATAAATCTACCATCTAACCATTCTTCTTTCGCTCTCCACGCACTTATCATTGGAGATTCTTTAGGTGGTTCTTGGGGTATTACATCTAAAGCAACATTTGATAATTTACCGCTCTTCAATGGCTTATAAAATATATCTACATCACTTATAATGCCACCTCTTGCCGTATTAACAAGAGAAGCTCCATCTTTCATCTTACTGATAAACTCATCATTAATCATACCGCTTGTTTCATTAGTTAAAGGACAATTAACAGAGATAATATCACATTCAATTAACAGCTCTTCTAAGCTTTCAACTCTTTTTGTATCAAGCATTTTTTCATGACCACGTACAACATATGGATCATAAAAATACGTTTGAAACCTTAATATTTTAGATTTAAGTAAAATACTTCCTCCTATTCTACCAGCCCCAATAATACCAACTTTATAATCACTATTTCTTCTGATTGATTTTATCGTATTTTCTTGCCAACCTTCTGTATATGCTCTACATTGATAATCATACCTAGTGATTCCTCTAGCAATATTCATAATCATTGCTATTGCTGTATCACTAACTTCTTCTGTCCCATAATCAGGAGTGTTACATACAAAGATATTCTTGCTTTTTGCATATTCTAAATCTATCGCATCATATCCAACACCATAACGAACAATACCTTTTAAATTTGGTAGCTTATCGATATACTCTTTTGTTATAAACTCGTGCCAAACAAGAATAACTTCAATATTTTCATTGAGTTTTGGTGATAATAAATCACCTAACACATCTTTTTCAATATATGGATTATCTATGTAATCTGTAATATATACTTTAGACATCATTTTTCCTTTTCAGATTGAAAATACTTTACAACATCAGTATATGATGCTCTTAACATCTCACAATCAACTAAATGAACTATATAATTTAACCCTAGATCTAAAAATGCTGTTATTTTTTCCTTAGATGTTGTGATAGTCCCAGCATATTTACCTGCATCACTTATTTTTTTTGTTAAGTCTTCTAAATAATTTAAAACTTTTTCGTTATCTACATCACCGGGGATACCCAAAGCTTTAGACAAATCAAATAGGCCTATAAAAATAATATCAAGTTCTTCTATTTTCAAAATATTATCAATATCTTCAATCGCCTCTTTCCCTTCAATATTAATAGCTATAAGAGTATTTTCATTTGCTTTTTGCGTTAAAGTTTTTGAGTTTTCAATAGAATAATTACCTGCTCTAGTAAAAGGTGAAAAACCACGTTTACCAACTGGAGGGTACTTAGCTAATTCAACTATTTTTTCAACATCTGCTTTTTTGCCTACATTAGGGATCTGTATACAATGCACACCGATGTCTAAAGCTTTTAAAATATCAGATTCATCAATAGTCCCTACTCTCATAACAGGTGAAACACCTTGTGATTCACAGATCATAGCCATATCTTGTGCCATTTCAAAAGAGACGGGACCATGTTCTGCATCAATTATAAGAAAATCAACACCCGAACTTGCGATAATATCTGTTGTAACAGTACTTGGAATCATTGACCATGTACCGATAACGCTATCACCTTTTTGAAGCTTTTCTTTTAAAAAATTTCTTTTTAACATCTTTACAGTCCTGTTAATTCATCTTGGTTTTTATACATAAGCTGTGCCATCTTAAAATCATACATAGTGTCTATGTCTATTGCTTCATAATCATTCACTTCAAACAAGTAAGGTTTTGTAGAACATACATACCTATTCTTAATCATCTCAGCTTTTTTTGCAATAAATAAAGCACCTGTTATTGCGAAGATTTTGTCAAGGTTCTGTGAATATTCATGCCAAACTCCCCAATCATAATTCATTGGTCTAGCTTTTTCACTTACAAGAAATTCTGTAATTTTAGAAACTGTTATCAGACCATTGAACTTATCATCTTTAATGACTTCTTTATACTTAGCTACTGCATTTGCATAGTTCTTAAAAAGTGGTGAAGTTGTATGACACCATGCTATTGTTGTATCATCATCTTCTGGAATACTTGAGGAGACTTCATGAATAACATCACTCCAAGATGTAACGTTGTTACAAAAATGATCTTCTCTATCAATTATTTTTATATTAGCATATTTTGCAGATATATCTTTTGCTCTAGGTGAATTTGTTGAGACATAAATATCGTCAAAAACATTAGAATTAACAAGATGCTGAAGTTTTAGCTCAAAAAGTGAAATATCATCTACGAACTGTATGAAATTTTTACTCTCTACTCTTTCTGACTTCTCTTTAACTGGAATCACAGCTATTATTCTCATTATTTATAATCCGAGTTTTTTTGCTATAAAATC
>Ga0081520_100352_pt1 | contig 21659 bp, 21 predicted proteins | sample HotLakmasection1_FD_70988 | JGI IMG/M metagenome (GOLD analysis project Ga0081520, IMG submission 70988) | Hypersaline microbial mat communities from Hot Lake, Washington, USA - Section #1 (SPADES assembly) (version 2) | ecosystem: Environmental > Aquatic > Non-marine Saline and Alkaline >... | reverse complement strand
AGGGGGGGGTTTTGGGGGGCTGTGCTGGAGGTTGGGTGGGTGGGGGGCCGCCCGCCGAAGGCGCGGCGCTCCCCCTGGGGGTGGGTGGTGGGCTAAAATGGAGGCGCGCAGCGCCCTCCACTTCGTCTTTAATTCTTGTTATCAACATCATCTTTGGTTTCATCAAATCTCTTTCGTGCTTCATCTATTTTTTCTTCGATGTCTTCGGGAATGCCTTCTTTGCGCCACAGCTCATCCAGCTCCCACATCCATTCTTCAAGCAGACGTTGAACGACTTCCGGAGGCATTGTTTTGAGATATTCTAGAATCCTCCGCAGTTTCTTGTCTCGACATGTACCTGGCGAATGTGACATGGTAGCTCTCCTTCATAGTCGGCGCGGCAAGGGCGTGTGGCGCAACATCGTTACCATGACTTGCTTTTTCGTGAAAATTACTCTATAAATTTAGAAAAAGCATCTTATGCTTTGCAATTGTAAACTTAATGTTTTCATTTGCAAATTAACGGGGATTACACGCTCTACGTGATCAGTAGAGAGGAAAACCGCTGTGGCACAGCCTTTGCCATTTTCTGAGATACTCCGCCTGCTGTTCGAGTATCGCTTACAACCAGACGGTTCGGCCTATAAAGCTGCGGATGTCGCACGCGAAAGTGGCGTTAGTGCGTCTCAGATCTCACTGTTGATCAACGGACAGCGCCAGTCGACATCGATTAGCAGTGCACGTAGTCTGCTGCATTTCTTCAAGGTCCCCATAACTATCCTGGATGTGGAAACTCGCGAACAAGCTATTGCGATGTTGAAAGCACTACCGCCAATGGGTGAACCAAGCATTCGTTTGCGTGGTCCACTCAGCCAGCAATTGTCACCGCGCGCTCTGACTCAGATTGGGCAGCTCGTAGAGTATGTGCTCGCACGCGAAGCAGCGCTTGAGAGAGGCTTACCAGAACCACCACTCCCCGATCTGGATGTTAACTCCAATGAATCATGAGCACACTGAAGCTCATGCACCGCAAAAAGATTCGCAGTATTCTGGACCAACTCGATTATGGATGGTCACAATTCACTATCGAGCATTTTGTTGCCCATGTAGCGGCGGTACGGAAGCGACCGATTGTCGTATCCGGGGTGGCGCTGCATGAAGTAACGGGGATGTGCGTGAGCCTGCCCACACGTGACTACATCTTTTACGATGTGCGTCGCCATCGTGCTGTTCAGGTACACATCACGCTGCATGAACTTGCGCATCTGCTGCTCGGTCACGTTTCGTCGGTTGAGTACACCTCACGGATTGGCGACCTACAATCCATTCTCCTCCACATCAATACGCGTATTGCAGTGACGCAGACCAATGAGTATCTGTGGCAGGAAGAGCTTGAAGCTGAGTATCTTGCGCACCTGATACAGCAATCCGTCCGCACAGCGAAGCGACTCGATGCCTTGACACGCACTGACAGTGCGGCAGATGTCTTCATTCCTCCCTTCACAGGCGACTTCGTAAAGGGGAAGTCTGACGATGATGTTTGATACGAGTCAGATGGTGCTTCTGATTTCAGCCTTTTGGTGGGTGGCATATTTCACACGCCTTATTCACGTCACACGCCGGGGCAACCTTCGGCATATGCCACGCCTTTATCTGTGGTTAAGCGTCTATGGAACCGGAATTATCTACTACCTTCACAACTACACGCTGGAGCTGCGCCTGCAGGAATATCTGGACTTTACGGGCCTGCCGCTTGCTGGTCTGCTAAAGGTCGCGATATCCAGTGGTGTTGTGGCATATGGTTACGTCCTTGTGGCGCGCCGATATACAACTTTGCAGATCCCAAAGGTAGTCGATTATCTCGTGATACCGATGTTCGTGATCTGCATCGTGTTCATGATTGGTGCGTATGGGAACCTGCCATATATCACACTTCAGATAATCAGCAATATTTGCGTCAGCGTCATCAATCTGACTATCGCAATTGCTTTGCGGCCGTCGATGCGTAGCATTTTGCGGCATGAACGCGGGCATGTGCGCCGTGTTCATCATATCTGGTTCGTGATTTTCATGATCTCCTCGGCGCTCGCGGCGCTGCTTTACCTCATAGACGGTGCGGACAAGCTCATAAACGGTGTATCTGTCATTGATTCCACGCTGTACGTAGCTGCAGAGATTTTCCGCAGCATCTACATGCTTGCACTCGCCATTCTGATTGGTCACGATCGTTACCTCTTCTGGATCTACTACCCGGTTCACATCGTGACGTTCATCCGTCTTAAGCAACTCGCCGAGCAGCTCCAACGCGAGACGCAGGCAAAAATGGTCTACACCATGCCGGTACTGGGTTTTCAGACACTACTGAAGCTCGATCTGGCGATATACCGGCTGTTCATCACAGTAATGGACTTGTACATGTATCTGGACAGCCATAGCCCGTTGTATAAGCGTATTCGCGCAATCGATCAGGCAGATGCGTCTTACGACACAACGATTCGGTTGCTCACACGCTTACGATGATGGAGTTCTTCACTATGAGCACACAACAGGAAACTCATGCAATCATCATTGGTGGCGGTATAGCCGGACTGCTGGCAGCACGGGTACTGAGTGAGCATTTTCACTGTGTAACGATTCTTGAAGCGGACGATGTTCTGAATGAGGATGCCAAACGAAAAGGTGTTCCCCAGCAGCATCACATCCATACCTTGTTGGCCAAGGGGAGAGAGATTCTCGAAAGTTTGTATCCAGGCCTTGATGACGAACTCGCGCAGCGCGACGTGCCGCTGCTGACCTGGGGGAAGGATACACGGGTGCTGACAACAGGGGGATATGTTCAATCGAGAAATACGGGGATTCAGGGTCGCGCCCATTCGCGGAATACGCTAGAAAGCTGTGTTCGGAAGCGTACCCACGCTCTGCCTAATGTCAGATTGCTGAGCGAGACCCGCGTTGTAGATCTGCTGCATGAATCTGGTCGAATTGTCGGCGTACAGATCAGCGCTCATCGCGACAAGCATTTCCTGGAGGAACTGCATGGTGATCTGGTCGTAGACGCGTCCGGACGACAGTCGCAGACACCAGATATGCTTAAGCGTCTGGGCTATCCAACACCTGAAGAATCCACTTCTAGGCTATGCCACGCGCTGGTATCGTCGACCCGCGACAGTATCGCTCGAGGTGCCTGCCGTATTGATTCAGCCGGGTGTTATTCCGGGCTTCTATCGAGGTGCTGCTGCGGCTCAAGCAGAAGCGAACCAGGTCGTGATCACGCTGGTCGGGGTGAACGGCGATTACCCACCAACCAATGAGACAGGCTTTCAGGCCTTTGCAGAAAGTCTACCGGATCCCATCGTTGCGCGCTGGTTGAACGAGCTGGAACCGGCGAGTCCCATCTATGGATTTCGAGCTGCCAATCACATTCGCCATTACGAACGTTTGGAGCACAACCCGGAGGGTTTCATTGTCCTCGGTGATGCCTTCTGTGTTTTCAATCCGATTTATGGGCAGGGTATGACGGTTGCAGCGCAGCAAGCGTTGTTGTTAGACCGTTTGCTGCACCGCTGGCAGGACATACACAAGAAGGGATTTGCGCGTCGTTTTCATCGTAAGCTCGCACGCCAGCTGACGATTCCCTGGTTGCTCGCGACAGGTGAAGACTCTCGCTATCCGCTGACGCAGGGCTCCGACCATTCGCCAGTCGTGCGCCTTCTGCATCGGTACCTGGATCGTGTGTTTGTTGCGGCAGCTCACGATTCAGAAGTTGCACTGAGTTTTCTGAAGGTCATGCAGATGCTCGCACCTCCGAGCATTCTTTTCAAACCGCGTATTGTGAAGGCTGCCATACAGGCACGCCCGTCCCATGATTTTAGGAAATCTACTAACGAAATGAGAAGAACTTGATTCGGTACTACTCAATCAAGTTCTTCATCGGATTGACGCTCACGCATTGTCAGGGCCATGTTCTCGAGCATGGTCAGCACAAAGTCCAACCGGTCGGGTGGGAACATGCTCAGAATGGCTGCTGCACGCTGCTCCAGGCTCATCGTATCATCCATGTAGAAGTACATGATGGGCTTGTTTAACGCCTCTGCCCATCGCGGCAAATCCGGTACATCAATCGTCGAGACACCGGTTTCCACGTTTGAGATCACGCCCTGACTGACACCCAGGCGTGCTGCAAGATCGCCTTGCTTGAGATCTGCTTCATGCCGGGCGCGACGGATTCTTTCGCCCAGCTTCTTTTTCGCTTCATCACCCATGACAGCCCCCGTGTATCAGGTCTGTAGATAGAATATCGGAAAAACTTGACAATAACAATGATTGAGTAATTTGCTGACAAGGACTTGAATCGGGTTGCGGAATCATGAAAAGCGGCATAATATTAGATTAGTAGATATATGATAGGGTTGCGGAGTTTGAGATGGCCCGTCGCCGCAGTAAAACCTTCCTCATGCAACTGATTGAGCGAGACCATCCAGGGAAAACCATTGAAGAACTCATGATAGATATGTACGCAAAACATGGTACGGAACGTGCGGCTGCACAGGCGCTAGGCGTCACTCAGCAGTCGTTTAACACCTGGAAGTTTCGCCTGGGCGTTGAGCAGGCCATGTTCGACCGACGAGCACAGTGGCTGGAGGCAGAACATGGCGAAGACCAACCGTGAGCTGCCACCGGACAAACTGCTCGAACGGGTGCTGGCGGTCGCCGAGTTGCTGGCTGCGCCGCCCGACAATACGAGTGTGAATGGGCAATCTGCCTCATCCAGCGCAACACCAATTGTAAACCAGTTCACATCGGGCCGTAAAATCCGCCTCAAAAACCGCGATGATCGCTCCTGATGTACACTCAGGGCGTTCCGCGTACCAGCCGAAAGAAATCCTATGCCCAGAAAACGAACTCGCTTGGCGACGAACCCTGGATTCGTTACCTACTTGCGTACGAGCAATGAAGAAGTGCAGTCACCAGAGCGATCACAGGAGGCGCAGCGACGGGACATCGATCAGCGACTCATCCAGTATCACCAGCTCCCTCATCTGGGTGAGTATGTTGATAACTTCACTGGCACTTCCGCCGATCGTAAGAACTACCAGCGCCTATTGACTGATGCACGTAAGGGTAGTTTCTCGCATGTCTTTGCGTCAGTGCCGGATCGTTTTGGTCGGGATGATGTCGAGGCACTCAGGGCAATTGATGAGATGACACGATTGGGCATCTGTGTGCGCTTTGCCTCGCATCCCGAACTTGACCCCGGTGATCCGGATGACCGGCTCTATCTCAACATCCTCTTTGGCATGGCGAAGCGCGAGTCGGCTGTCACCGCGCAGCGTGTACGCGGTGGGATGCTGTCCAAGCTGCTCGATGGTGGCTGGCCCTGGAAAGCGCCGGACGGATACGTCAACAAAGAGATGCGACTCAACGAAGTTGGACGCGAGGAACACCACAAGCATGCTCGCTACAAGCGCTGGATCGAGCGCCATCCGGAGCAGTGGAAGGTCTGGCGCTATGCGTGGGACCTGCTTCTGGAGGATGGGCCTGCTTACAGCGACATCTGTGAGGCATTATCCGCACGCGGATATCGTCTTCTGAGCGGTGCGCCCTTCATGCGTATCAATCGGCGTGGTCGGCGAGTGCCAAATCAGCAGGCTCTCTCGCGAGCGTTTCACAACTGGTTCTACGCGGGTTGGGTTGTCATCGAGAATGAGTGGGCCAATATTCCACCGAAGACCGTACAAGGGCAATGGGAGCCGATCGTCACGACCGAAGAATTCGAGTTGGGTTTGAGTATTCTGGCACGTCGGAATTACAAGCCTACGCCGCGCAAGGAGACGTTCTACCTGTTGCAAGGGATGGTCCATCTGGAAGAAGAAGGTGGTCGACTGACAAGATTAATCTGCTCAAGGCCAAACCGTAAGCGTACTCCTAACGGCGTCGCATACTACTGCATCCCCAGCAGCGATATCAACTTCCCGTGTCAGAACGTTGACGACCAGCTTCCTGCGCTGCTTCGGGATATCCAGGTAGAGCCAGAATTGGTGCCACGCATTCGGCAAGCATTCCGGTCGGATGTGCGCTATTACACAGGAAAACAAGCACGGGAGCACGAAGCACTCACGGAAGCCTTACACAGATCGCATGAGAAAGAGCTCAATCTCTGGCGCGCATTTACCGAACACGGCATGCGTCCACAGATATACGAGAAGCTGTCGCGAGAATATCAGGAGGATCGGCAGCGTGTTGAACTTGCATTAAAAGCAATTGAACAGGAAAATAGGGAATATATCGCGGACCTTGATTTTGCACTGAAGGTGATTTCCGAAATCGGAGCGCGATATGTGCAGCAGAGTGAGCAGCGAAAGCGCGCAATTCTGAGGCACGTCGTCGATAAGGTGGTGATCAATTTGGAAGGAATGGTCATCCGGTTGGAACTGCAGCGCCCGTTCACGTATTTGCGTGAGCTGGCCGCAGAGAACAGAAGTGGCAAAAGGCATGCGAAGAGGGATTGTGCGGAATGTCATCAGGATGGTGACGACGTCGGGCCTCTAGAAGCAAAAAGCAACGGGGATTCCGTTGCATGTTCACTTCAGGTCGGCCTTTGTACCCCTATTTGGAGACAACCCGAACATTTTCCACAAACCAGTACCACAAACTTCTTCCAGCACCTGATATTCCCCCAGAGCGCAAAGCTCCTGCGCCTCTCGAACAAACGCTAAGTCAAACGCGGAATCGGCTTTAGCGGTGAGCTGAGTAGAGCCTTGGTCTCTCCCAGCCCACCTTGAAGCACCATCGCGGAGGCTAACAGTACTCCCGCCCAACAGCATAGCACGGGTTGGAAGGTTGTGGGTTTCGCGAGCGGTTTTGTTCAAGCAGACGCGCAAGCGGAGGGAAGAATCGAGCATGACACGTTCAATCGTACTGACGAACCACAAGGGCGGCGTCGGGAAGTCGACGTCGGCGACGAGCATTGCGTTGGGGATGGCGGGGCTGCTGGGGCAGGCAGGCGCGAAGAATCCACGCGTCCTGTTGATCGACACCGACAGCCAGTGCCATGCGACGCTGGTGACGACGGGTCGGGACGACTTCGGAGCGGAGGACAGCCTGTATGCGGTGTTGATGGCAGAGCGGCAGGTGGCGGTGCAGACGCTGGCGAGCGTGCTGGTGCCGTCGCACTGGGACGAGAATTTGCACGTGCTGCCTGCATCGCCGCTGCTGGAGCAGGCGGAGCGGGAGTTGACGGGCACGGCTGGTGCGCCGTATCGGCTGGCGGACCCGCTGGCGAAGATCGCATCGCAGTATGCGGCGATCGTGATCGACACGCGCCCGTCGTTTTCGCTGCTGACGGAGATGGCACTCGTCGCCGCGACGGACGCCATCGTACCGGTGGAACCGCGCTATCTGGAGACGGTGGGTCTACTGAGCGTGATCGGGAAGATCAATGACATCCGCGATGGCTGGCGCATTCCGAACCTGCGGGTGAGTGGAGTGCTGGTGACGAAGATGGACAAGCGGGTGCGGGGGCACCGGAACATGCTGGAGGAGCTGAGGGCACATCCGCTGCTGGGCAGGCTGCTGTGCGGGGTGATCCCGATGAACGAGGCGGTGAGCTACGCGCATCGTGCGCACCAGAGCGTGTATGTGCAGGATCCGAAAGCGCCAGCGAGCCGCGCCTATGCGCAGCTGGTGGGGCGGCTGATCAAGCAGATGAGCGGCCAGATGAGCAGCCAGAATGGAGGGGCATGATGGCGAAGCGACGCGAGGTGGACAAGCTCAGTGAGCTGTTGGCGAACTTCAATGGCGATTTGCTCGGCGACGAGTTGCCCCGGCAGTTCACGGACGACAGCATCAAGGTGGAGCGGATTGTGCTGGATCTGGTGCGACCGGACCCGGTGCAGCCGCGGCGCGTGCTGCCTGATCGGGTGCATCACGCTTTCCACAACAACCAACTGACGCCGTCGCAGGCGCTGCGGGAGGTGGTGCAGATCGCGCAGGTGGCGGCGCGGCAACGAGGACGCCCCTTCAGCAACCTGCTCGAGCTGCTGCCCGACCCTGAGCGCGATGAAGAACCTGACCTCAGGTTCACACCCGAGGAAATCCTGCTGCGGGACCTGGTGAACCTGGCGGTGACGATTCGTGACGATGGGCAGGTCAACCCGATCACGGTGATCGATGTGACGCAGGGCGTCATCCGGATGTACCGCATCGAGACGGGGGAGCGGCGGTACTGGGCGGCCTGGCTGCTGCGCGATTTCCTGCCGGGCTATGAAGGCGATGGCATGCTCGACTGCATCGTCGTGCCCGCCACCAGCGCGACTGTGTTCCGGCAGGCGAAGGAGAACACCGCCCGATCGGGTCTCTCGGCAGTTGCGATGGCACGGCAGGCGGCACTGCTGCTGCTGGTAGTGCATGGCTACGAACTGCCCGGCTATGCCGTCACCAATGACTTCTACCGTCAGGCATTGGATTTGCGTATCCCGCGTGGTGAGGCATCTGGGATTTATGCCGCAATGGGTGGGATTGATAAGGTGTACTTCAGCTACATAAAGCGTCTCTTATGTCTCTGTGACGAAGCAATGGAACTCGCAGACCGATACAACCTTGATGAAGGTGTGCTTCGTCCGATTACCGGTCTTTCACCAGAAGATCAAGTTGAGATGATCCAGCAGATCATTCAGTTTGGCTTATCAGGGAAACAAGTTCAGAGTATTGTGCAGGAGGGTGTGGTAGATGATTCGGAGCAGAGACAAGAAGAACTTCCCATCTTTGCAACCAAGTTTGTACGCTCGTACCTGAAAGATGCCGATAAATTCAGCCCGGATATTTTGTGGAACGCTGTGTACAGAGAAAAAGGTGATCCGCATATGGCTCATGCCTACCTCATGCGCCTTGCGCAGATGGCGATGTCAGCCGCCGAGAGATTTTCTGACGAAGGATAAGTTCACACGTGTGAACTTATAAGAAGAAAGAGCGGCGAAAATGCCACGTTCCCCACCCTAGAAAGCGAAAACCCACCGCGCAAGTGCAGGTGGGCCGGAAGACTGTGATAGAAGTTTAGACTCGACACCTAGACTCTATCACAGTCTCCGGTCGCCTGCAACTGAATCTGACCATTTCGCTGTCATGTTCGCACATGACCTCAGTTCAGCTTTGCTTGTTGCCGAAACCCGGAGACAATCTCATGGATGTGTTGAATCACCTACGCCAGCTCATCTTCCGACTCAACCGCGATGACATCACGACGGTCCACGCGCTGCTGAAGCGCATCACTGGCGACCAGGTGGCCGCTGTCATGCTGGCTCGCCTGCTGTACTGGCTGCCGAAGTCACAGACGGGCTGGATCTTCAAGTCGTGGCGGGACTGGGAGGCGGAGTGCGGTCTGACGCGCGCCCAGATCAAGCGTGTGCATGGCGGGGGACTACTCGAAGCGGTCGGCGTGCAGCGTGAGCTGCGTAAGGCCTGTGGCGCGCCGACCGTTCACTACCGCGTCGACCTGGACGTGCTCTTTGAGAAGGTATCCGCCTGCCTGGGCACTTCTGTCACTGAAGTTTTGGATGAAGAGGTAGCGCCGAATCAACCAGAGTCAGCCGAGCTATTGGTTGAGAACCAGCCAATGGATTGGTCGGAAAGCGCCCAATGGATTGAGCCAGAATCGCCCAATGGATTGGTCGCAAATGACCCAATGGATTGGGTGGAAAGCGCCCAATCCATAACAGAGATAAACACACAAGAAGAACCAACAGACAAAAACAACATCGATCAACAACAGCAACAAGCAGTTGCTGCTGCTGTGGATCCATACCCCTTAGACCAGTTAGTTCGGCTTGGGTTCACTCGCGTGCTTGCGCAGAACATGCTGACGCAGCACGGCACGGATCGTATCCGCGAGGTGCTTGAGCGTTCCAGAGACACAGGCATCCACAACCCGGCGGGTTTTGTCCGACGTGCGCTGCTGGAGAACTGGGTCGTGAAGCCCCAGCGACCGAGCCTGCTGGACCACGACCCCATGCGCTACGTGACGGGCAAGTACGCCGCGTTCATTGAGCATTGAGACAACAGATATTGCCTGATAGGGGGCATTTCCAGTCGGGTGCGCAGTATGCAAACGATGCAGCGAGATGCGGTCGGAAATCTGCTGGCTTTCAGTCTCCATCTGCGACCGCTCCAACATTTGGTTTTGTTGAAGATTGGCATAACCCACAATTGGCACGACGTCTGCAACACTTTTGACGGTCGATGTCACTGAAGAATACAGTTATCCCATTCTGGGTGGCTTGCATCATGACTATCGCTACACGGCGTGAACAGTGGAAATCAGGGCAGATGGCTTAAGTAGCCACCACAGGTGTCTATAATTGCTATTTCCTGCCTAATTGTGGTTTCTATCTATAGCATTTTTGTTTGAGCAGAGACTCGAGGACGTATGGTGTATATCATCAACGATTGCTTGGCACAATATTAAGTTTTCCTGCCACAAGCTTGATGTATTCTGTAGGCATGGTCTATTACAAAACGGATGAGGGGATTATGATGTTTCCCGGCTTGAATGCGTTTTTTTATCCATTTCTTTGTGTGATGCAAGAAAATACCCTTTACGAACGAGATGAGATCGCTGAAAGAATTATTGAGTTCCTGAACTTGACGCCAGAACACCTGCAGATGCGAACGCGAAATAACGTTCCTCTACTTGTTCACCGTATGGCCTTCTGTGCTGGCCTTCTGGCGCGGGCTGGATTCGTGAACAGTGTGAAGCGTGAAAATGGACTTAACTCTCTGTATCAGATTACACCTCTAGGATTGAAACAACGACATCGCAAGGGCAGTGATCTAACCCTTAGTTATCTACAAACCTTTTACAAAGGTCGGATATACAGAGGGACAGGGTCTGATGACACTACGAGTAGTGCTGAAATTGAACTAATGGAACAATTGGAGAAGCTACCAGACACATACACGGTGTATCATAGCACTAACTGGATCGCTCATTCGTCAAGAAAAGGTAGTGTTGGTGAAGCAGACTTCATTGTTGCGCATCCTCAATACGGAATCGTGGTAATAGAAGTAAAGGGGGGGCGCATTTCGCTGAGCCGCAAGGGCGGACGTACCCAGTGGTATTCACAGGACTATGCTGACAAATTGCACGAAATTAACGATCCCATAGCACAAGTCATACGTAATGGGGAAAACTTACGTGCATGGCTAGAGAACGATAAACGAACACGCCACTTCAAGTACTCTATTTTCCATGCAGTCGCGTTTCCAGACACAACTGTTGAAGCCGATCTTCGTATGGATTGCCCTAAAGCAATCATTATTGATGCACGTGACATGAATGATATTGAGACTGCGATAAAACGTATATTTGATTACTGGCTGGAGCACTCTACAGAACGTAACAAGAATATGGGAGGCAATGAGGCTGTAAAGGCGCTAACTGAGCTTCTAGTACCTTCAAAGGGGCTTACGAATTCTGTTGCTACGATCTTTGAGCGAGAACGTAAGAAGATCGAAGCCCTTACTCGACGCCAGTTTCATGTCCTATCAATGCTCAATCGTCATCGTCGTGCTGCTATTGTAGGTGGAGCAGGTACAGGCAAGACAATGCTCGCAATGGAGAAAGCTAAGCAGTTGTCGCTATCAGGATTTCGTGTGTTGTTCTTGGCATACAACAGATACATCACTGAATGGATTGCTAATAATCTCAACGATGATCGTATCACAGTAAGTACGTTCCACAGTTTTGTCAACTGTGCTCGAGAAGAGGCAGGGTTCGAGTACCAGGGCTCCGGTGACGAATTCTTCAGGCAGGCAGCAGATCTTCTTGATCAAGCTTTGATTATTCTTCGGCAGCAGCGGCAGGAATGGTTATTTGATGCCATCATCGTTGATGAAGCTCAGGATTTCGAGGATATTTGGTGGCTGGTATTGCCTAATGCTTTGAAGGCTCAGGAAACTGGCGTGTTCTACGTATTTTTTGATGATAATCAGCAACTCTATAATCAAGTCAGCAATGTTCCGATAATCGGGGAGCCGCTATATCTTGTCGAGAACTGCCGCAACACCCAGAGTATTCATTGTGCTATTCAACGGTATGCTTTGACTCATGAAGAAAGCTACTGCGAAGGTCCTGAGGGGCGACCTGTACAGCATATTCCTGCAAGTACAATGCAGGAACAAAGAAAGGAACTGCAGAAGTTACTCCATCAACTTGTTAATGAAGCAAGAGTATTACCGAAAGAGATAGTGGTACTTACACCTGCCAGCCAAGATCGTAGTGAGCTCAATGAAGGAACCAAACTAGGCAATTTCATTTTGACTTGGAATTTAGGTACAGATACAGATCACGATATTTGTGTATCAACGATATATCGGTATAAAGGCCTAGAAGCCTCCGTTGTAATCCTGATGGAAATGGACAAAGCCAGTGCAGAGAAAGCAGGCACGCTTGTATATGTTGGCTTATCTCGTGCGCGCCACGATGCATACGTAATTGGCGCGCTTCCCAAACCCAAATAGCTGCTTAATGACCTATCGATTTAATAGCAGTCTGTGCTTCTTGCAGCAAAGGTCCTTTATCTGCAATACCTGTTAAGTATAGTGCTATCTTTGCGCGTGTTGCTCCAACATAGAATGTCGCACGATCTTTAGGTGTGTCTCTGTATTGGTCGATACCAATTAAGAATACCACCATCGCATCGTACCCCTTTGCACCGTTGACAGTAGACACTGTCAAGTAATCTGGGCGAAAGATAAAGGTATTGCAATCCTCGCGTTGACCATAAGGCTTCACGAATCCCTTCAGTAGGTTCTGTGTATCTTGTGATAGTATTTCTCCAAATAGATCCTGATATTCTTTATCACTTCTGAATAGGATTAGTATGTCTTCGGATCGAACCTTTTCAACAGTCAATAGGCGCAGTGTTTCGCGCACAATCCAACGTACTTCTTCCTGCCTTGAACTGAAGGCCTTTGTATGGGGCGGTGGTCCCATGCGTTTAGTGAAGTTCACATGTACGTGGCCATTTTCTTTTTCATAAACAGCATCTATCTGCTTCAAATAGGCGATGTCAGCGAAAGTTCGTGACTGCACAGTCTTATCTGCCGAATACGTACCAAGCAGCACATTAAAGGCCATCTCGACAATAGGCCGCGTGTTGCGGAAGCACTGGCGCATGACCGTGGATCGTCCACCAACGATGTTGACGCCTACTTGTTTCCAGTTTGGCCTGGGGCGTGCATACAGGTTCTGCGCATCGTCATAAAAGATTACAAAGGTTTTCTCCCCGGTAGACGGATCCGTTCGCGTAAGATCCATTAGCAACTGGTATTCACTTTGTGACAGATCCTGACCTTCATCTATAAAGATCGCATCAAACAAGAGACTGGCATGGTAATCAGGTTGGGACTCTTGCAAGTCCGCGAGTTGTTTGCGGTATTGGTCTGCACGTTTTGCTGCATCGTCGGGAACATTTCGATTTACTGGAATATAGGTGATGCCTTGATAATCATTACCAATTTGGTATAGAAGGCCATTTATATGCTTAATGACCATTCGGTCCGATAGTAAATTCTCACCAGTTTGTTCTTTGTAAGCCGCTTCAATCTTTCCTCGTAGCATAGCTACAAGCGCGCGGTTAAAACAAATTACCGCAATCCGTGGTTTCTCAGTTTCATCAAATAGTGGCTTCTGCCCAGTGCGAGTGATGTAACGTGCGATAATATTGGCAAGAACCACTGATTTTCCACTGCCGGCGACACCACGGATCAGACGTGGGACTCCTGCTATATCGATACGTGAGAGCATTTGTTGTTCTTCTGATAGTGTACGTTCCAAGCTGTACATCTCATCTAGAGCCAGACCAAGTGTACTTGAGCCATCCTTGCCTAGATCTCTCGGTTGCCGCACGACGTCATTAATAACACTATTGTCGCTAAATACTTTGCGGATGTTCTTGCTTTGCTTTGGCGTTAGCTTGACACTAGTTGTTCCTGGTTTGATCAATGCCTCAAGACGGTCTTGGAAATCAGCGACTGATTCGATATCTCCACTTAGGAATATCGCGCTGTCTGCGGTGTCATGACCCAGTTTATGGCTTTTCCACTCCGCTATGCTTATCTCAGGAAGCACCAATGCAAGATTGACACTTAGGTCCTTTTTCGTCCGTCTTAAAGCACTAGCGACTGCATATTGCACATCTATTCTCAATCGCTCACACTTGTCCAGAATGTCGTTGTCAGTTCGCTTACCTTTGCGAGTGACATAAAGCTCATCTGCGTTTTTTCGCTGTAGATGTTGAGCTTCGTAAGGTTCTTGAGAAAATACTACGATGTTCAATTTTGGATGATACATGATTGCAGCAGGAGGGTTATGAACGCTTTTGGGAACAGTTGGTCTAATGAGCAGGAATGCGTCTGGCTCGTTTCCGTATGCCTTTATTATTATCGTAATTAGTGGAGCCAGGTCTACGCTAACGTCATTGGGGCCACCGATTTGCATTTTTGCGGTTTCTATAACGTGTTCCAGAGTGACAATCGGAGCTTCTACCATACCACTGGGAGTTTCAGCGATAGCCATAACCACAGTTTCCCTTGCACTGAATTAAGCATGACACCAAGAGTAGGTTCAGATTGGTACTGTTGTTGAACATACATTATATTAGGGCTAAAGTCGTCACAGAGTTCATAAAGAAATAATGTTTTATGCAGATCTTTGTGCAGTTGCCTGATCGTACATATACTAGAAACGGTGTATCTGCAGCTAACTTAGCTTAGGAGAAGTGAGCTTTCTCATTACAACATGATGAATCCAGCTTTGAGAATTGTTGCAGACTGAACGATCGAACGTCAAAGAGAAGTCTCCTTAAACAGCCACCAATGCACTCGCGGAAAACGAGCAAAGATTTTGCCCTTTAGTGCTTACACAACTAATCATTCGGCTGGTTCAACGGTTTGCCAGCTCAAAGAAGTTGACTCACTACCACTTCACCTTTCAGGCCACTGATCAACAAAGCCTCCTTGTTCCTGAATGAAACGAATAGTCTGATCATAGACGCGTGAGTTCTTGCTCAATAGCTCTGCGTTGCCGAGCAGGATCAAGTGCTCTTTTGCTCGTGTGATTGCCACGTTGAGTTTGCGATCAATCTCTTGATTTTTGTGGCTCTCTGGCTCCGGGATGAACAAAGACTGTATCAACGGGACCTGTTGGGGTGTGGTAACTGAAAAAGAGACGATAATGATGTCTCGCTGTGCACCCTGGTAACGCTCGACCGTGTCAACCGTGATATCAGACCAGGAATCCGCGACTTCACGTTTGATTTGTGCGATCTGAGCTCGATAGGGGGTTATTACGCCAACAGTCTTTTTATGTCCATGCAGACGCTCAATTTCTTCCAGGAGGTACTTAACGCGTCTTGCTTCGATCTCATGTACATTCCGCTCGGCCTTGCTTGCACTACCAGGGGAGTTGAAGAACAACACGCGATGCTTTACAAGGTATTCTGCAAGACGAGTACGGGATTGCGCCGAAAAATCTGGCAACGGTTCTGTTTGTTTTGTCGTTATTGTCTTCAGCTTGCCATCGTACGTGCATTCATTAGGTAGAGCCTGAATGTCAACGTGCATTCGAGCTTGATCTTCCAGCATTCCATACGCATTCCAACCGTTTCTTTTGCAGACACGCCACAGTCGGCTGAAATAGGCCTCGCGCAAGTCGCGTACTTCTAACTCATGAAGTTCTGTGTTGTCTAACTTTGTTTGTTGTTCTGCTTGTGTAACTACGGCAGGCAGTTGATTCTGATCGCCGATGAGAACAAAACGCCTCACACGGCTAAGTACACCCACCAGGTGGACATCCAAGAGCTGGGAGGCTTCATCAACAATAGCCGTATCAAACCGCTTCAGTTTTGCTAATTCGGGCGAATTCATGAACGTTGCGACTGTAGCAACAACAACGCGAACTCCTGTCATCCGCTTGATGGTATCTTCCACTGCGTGTGCGCGCGCATATCGGCGCAACACTTTGTTGGAGTGTTTTGTGTTTCCCTCGTTACCGAGACGCAGGTAGTCGATCTCGGGGGCTTTTTCGAGTGTGTCACAGATTTCATCAACTGCGCGATTAGTGAAGGCTAACAAGATGAGCATTTCAGTGGTGTTTTTGTGAAGATAATGAACTATCTCACGCATCATTGTGCTTGTCTTCCCAGTTCCAGGAGGACCTTGCAGAAGATAGTAGTCCTTCGCTTTCAGCGCCGATTCAATAAGCTCTCGTTGCTTAGGCGTCAAATTATGCTCAGATACCGGTTGAAAGGGTTGAATTAAGTGGGGATGAAATGCTGGAGCGCCCAACCCCAACAGAAGACTTCGCCGATCAGATGGCGCACTCGCGAACTCATACAGAGAACGATACATTGCCACGAAGTTCGTATCCATCAAGTCATGTTCAATTGCCCAATGTCTATGGTTATTGAGGTGTTTTTGGGGCGGAAATGCGCTGCGCAGCTTCAGGGTGAGCTTATCATCCCTCAAGACTTTGATGGACGCCTTTATGATCATATGTTGTAGCGGAGTTTCGGTGCCTTGAGGATACAGCACGACGATATCACCCTCACGAAATGTTGATACCGGGCACTTCCCTGAAAATGGCTGAAGCGTCAACTCATCGGTTTGAATATCAGCCCCATTAGGAACGATGACGAGATCCGGCAAAATGGAAAACGCCAGTGCTTTCTCTTTGCGGCCCTGACGCCAAAGTGAAGCAAATCCACCATTGCCGTTGCTTCCCACTCGCGCAATATGATGCTCGCGTGCAACGAATGCAGACCAGACTTCGAAATAGTATCGCTCTAGACGTGTCAACCTAGACATCGTGCGAGAAAAAGCAGCAACCACGCTTTCTTTGTATTTGGGTTTTTCCCCGAACTCTATTGGATTGATGCGGTCAATCACCGATAGGCGTTGCTGCTGAAACTGACTTTCAAGCCATATCAGTTGATTCCTGAGGGCTACAACACCTTGATAATCCACACTGTCGCTTCTGATCAATCGCAGTGGCTTATTGCTGGCTCGCGAGTAAAGGATCTGAGCATTACCGACCCAATTAGGGTGGGTCGACTTCATGAGGAGTTCGTAGCAGACTGCTTGCGCTTCGTTATTCGACCAAACGCCAACACGTGGTGGTTTACCACTCTTGAGCTCAATCACATCCTGATTGTCTAGCAGAGCATCCAATCGTCCCTGCATGCCGAATTTCGCTGACAGAAAAGTCGGCTCAACAACAATTTCGTCTCCGTGCAAGTTTGCGGCTATGTGCTGCAACGTGTTGAGTTGCTGCCTTACTAGCTGGTGGATTTCATCTATATTGTCTTGTAGTTGTTCTTCAACATTGCCAGTCAGTTCATCACCAAGGGCAGCCAGCTGGAGGACGTTATCCTGCAGCGCTTGTTCGAAGATGTCATCAACCCTAGCGGACGGGTCTTCGATCAACGCATCAAACAAAGTATTGACGATGTTCCCTGCAATCATGGCGACCGACGCATTACCTGGCGTAAATCGATCAAGTACATAAAGCAGCGGATTATGTCCTTTATGGCCCGTGACACAGTTCGCAATATCTGTCGCATTGATGAGGATATCCGGTTCCACCACGATCGTGGTCTCGGCGGTTGTACTGTAGCAATCGTCATAACCGGTGACGTGGCGAAGGTTAAAGGCGTGGAGCGTACTATACGCCTTTGCCTGATGTCCAATCTTGCTCCACTGACCCCAGCAGTTGATGGCAATTGTGTCAATATGAGCAGGTTCTTCAACCGAACATATGAGCCGTGTATAGCGGAAAACCCGTCCATCAGAAGGGCGCGTGTACATTTGTTCAGGCTCACTGCGGCGAACAACGCAACGCACAAAGTCGAGCTGAGAAGGAACTTCTGTAGTCGATTGACCAAGTGACTCCAGGTTGGATACGTTTTGTATGTTTTGAGTTGTGTCAAGCTTTCCAGTTAGGGAGACCCGAGTCAGTTCAGGAACGAAATATCTGATGAACTCTTTCACAACTGAAACCGCTTGTTGGTATTCATCTTCAGTGGGCATAAAACGTAAATCGTGTACGGCTTTGTTCGCTAGTTTCCGAAAGCTGTGGATCCCATCCTGCAAAGACGAGGGAACCGAATACTCGTCACACACAAATAACAAGCGCGCAAACAATGTAGAGGGGCGATCAAGTTTACATTTCGTCAGTTCATCGAGGAATTCCTCAACGACTTGACGGAGACGTATCAGCTTGTCTTTAGAACTAAGTGATTCACTAGCGTCGATTTCGCCGAGAATCCCAACTAGGAATTCTGTATCCTCGAGTGTGATTTTCATTTAGACACCTGACGTCTTTATTGAATATTTCTAAAGATATCAGGCCTCTTGAAATCCGGGCGTTAAGAACAAAGCATAAAGGAAAAATATTGGTCGTTTTGTCTGGTGTGAGTATTCTCAACGCTTATTTTAATTAAAACGCGTATTATATTAATATAACGCAACGTAACTCTAGGTTTTGACAATGCTTTCAGTGTATGAAAGAGACGATACCAGCAATACCATGTCACCGGATGATTGGGATTTATATGTTGATGCTCGTTTTGCTCTGATAGAAGAAATAGAGCAGGGTCAACAGACAATGTCATCTGATAGGTCCGAAAAGTTAGCAACTATCTCAGTAACTATCAATGAAAGCCATCAAAAACATCGGTAAGCTACCCCGAAATCAAATCGAAGCAAAAGTGGAGTTCTCCAATACAGTAAGCATAGGTGAGATGGAGACTTGCACATGAAGAAATCACGCTACAGCGAACAACAGATCATCCAGATCCTCAAGGAAGAGGTACTTGAGCGATCCAGGGACACCAGCATTCACAACCCAGCGGGCTTTGTTCGACGTGCGCTGCGGGAGAACTGGGTCGTGAAACCATAGCGACCTCGCCTGCTGGACCATGATCCCATGCGCTACGTGACGGGCAAGTATGCCGCGTTTATCGAGAATTGAAACAACAGATATTGCCTGATAGCGGGGATTTATAGTCCGGTACGCATATGCAAACGATGCAGCGAGATTCTGGACGGCTTGCATCATGACTACCGCTACGCAGCTTGAATAGCGAAAGTCAGGGCGGATGGCTTAAGTAGCCACCACATCCACAGGGGTTTTGGGGTAGATTTCGTGCGGGAATTGCTTACCAGCGGCGGTCAATGCCGTAGTCGTCGAAGATCACATCTTTGCCGATGATCGGCATGTCTTCGCCCATTGACTGAGCAATGATTAGCCGATCGAATGGATCACGATGGTGGAAGGGAAGATTCACTACAACGCCCGCATGAACAGTTTTGATGTCCAGCAGGGAAATGCTATTTTCGCGTAGCTGCTCATCAATGAAGTCCGTGAAGGGAGTTGGAATCTCCAGCTTGTCCAGGCTAGCCTTGATTGCCATTTCCCACACGCTTGCTACGCTCAAGTAGATTGCATTATCCACGTCTTCAATGAGAGCCTTCGCGGTGGCACTCAGCGCCGGATCGTCGTTGATGAACCACAGAAAGGTATGCGTGTCGAGCAGATAGTTCATTCCATGTACTCATCGAAGTCGGACAGTGGTGCATCAAAATCAGGTGCTATCTTGATCTTACCCCGTGCGCTCCCTGCCTTACGCGGTTTAACTTTCGCTTCGAGGGGTACGAGCTGGACTGCACGGTTTTCTTCGTCTAGAATGACCACCGTTTTGCCGCCCTGCGCGTCATCCAGTAACTTTTTCAAGTGATACTGAGCATCCTTTAACGTGTACCGTTCCATCATTTGTAAATATCTCCCTTGACCGGGTATGCTTTTGCTATAAACATCGTCATGAAGTGGTTCACCTGACTAGCTTCGTCTAATTCGGCGCCTTCCTCTACAGGCTGACTGTGCCCTCGCGGTTGGTATCCAGTAGATAGCTCAGATGTGTCTGGGCTGTCTCTGATGCATGGAAGTTATATTACGCTCCGGAGTAGGCGACGACAATAAGAACGTCAGCATTTCTTCCTGAATTTTGGCAGATGGTGTATCGGGTCATCAATCTCACACTTTCAATCAGCATTTGTGACCATTATACCTGAGAGAAATCTTTGCCGTATTCTTCAGTTCAATGGATAAACATTATATTTTTCAACCTCGAGTATACTACTCATACTAATTGGTACTATACTAATCAGTAAGCGCTTTTTATCTACAAGGATGTTTAGGTATTGTCAGACTATCGCAAATACTATGACAGAGCAATTCAGCAGGAGATCAACGGTCTAAAGCTCGTTCTCGGTGGAACCGGTTTAGGGAAAACGCGAGGTATCCGGGCTGTACTCAGCCAATACAGATCTCTTCAGGAGCAACCTAAGTTCATCTACGTTGCAAATCGGATCCAACTGCTCAATGAAATGTACCAGGATTTGATTGACAAAGATGGATTCTCAGATGAGGAAGTTGTTCACTTAGAACGTAATCGTGATACTGTCAAGAACGCCCTCTCCTCTACAAACAGAAGCAGATTCTATCATCTATTACGATCTCGAAGTGTGCAGCAAATTGCGGAACGCCAAAAGCTGGATATTGTTGCAGTCGAAAAGCTGAGTCTGCAAATAGAGAACTTAACCGTACTTTTGGATGAAAAACAGCAGATTAGCGTTGTCAATCAATTGATGGATCAAACTCTTGAGACTTATACAAATAAAGTGAAATATTTCTTCAAACAGATACTCACGTTTGCCGACCAATCTGTAAAAGATGATTTGCTTAGTCATCCCATAATTCGTGAACTATTCCCCTTCATCAGATTTCAGAGGGACCCGCGAGCAAAGATATTGCTTGTCACAGTGCAAAAGGGATTTCTCGGATTTTTTGACGGTAATAAAAATATCAATCTGATGGGATTGAAAAACAACATCATGTTTCTTGATGAGTTCGATTTTTTGGAATCGGACCTCACCGAGTTGATATGTAGATCACCTCAAATAGGGGACCCATTTTTGTTTGTGGATATGTTCTATCGTGCGATGACAAGGCACAAGCTGCCCTTAGACACCTATCCGATGTTGCCAGGTGCGCCAGGCAACGTCGAACGGATCAGGTCAAAGATTAACCGTATTGTAGACAAGATAGACGATCTATCGCGTACCAAAGGGGTACATTTCCCAGACATCAACCAATTCACTACGCAGATCGAGAAGCGACAGGCGTCAATCTTTCAGACAAATCGAATGATACTGCGCACACCGCTTTACCTACGCGAGACCGGACGATCATTTGAGATAGTCGAAGATCGAGGCGCAGGAACAATCCCAGCTCTTGATCTTTTCAATACAGTTCAGTGGGCAACAGCGCAGATATTGTATCTCTTCGCTGACATCAAGAGCGTCAGTAACCAAATGTATGAAGAAATGCTTCAGCACTGTTTTCCACAGAGCTATCTCGCTGATCAAATTGAGAATACTGCACAATTTCCGCAGCCATATCGCAAACAATATACTCGGTTAGGGAATTTATTGAGTTCCGGCTTCGGTGTAGTGCCCCCCAAAAGCTGGACACAAAAGTGCCTGTGCTTATTCTAACAGTGGTTGTGGTTGGCGAGCCAACCAATGTTGCTCATATTCAGCCGGGGTGAGATAGCCCAGCGCCGAGT